>SESF01015155.1_pt1 | contig 11561 bp, 8 predicted proteins | sample 3171521 | NCBI WGS metagenome assembly SESF01 (sample SAMN10866945, study PRJNA518727) | freshwater metagenome | biome: subpolar coniferous forest; feature: holomictic lake; material: water; isolation source: holomictic Lake 227, 6 m and 8 m depth | place: Canada: near Kenora, Ontario | collected...
TAGCCTCAGGCGGCGCGCCCGCGGGCGGCGCTCCTGCGGGCGGCGCTCCTGCGGGCGGCGCTCCTGCGGGCGGCGCTCCCGCTGATGCGCCTGCAAAGGCCAGCCCCCCACTGGTCTGGGGCTGGGTCTGGGGGCCAGCGGCGAAGGTGGCGGAGCCAAGGCTGAGGAAGGCGATCCCGAGCAACAGCCGCAGGCTCCGCGCGCAAGGGCAGCACGCAGGCAGGCGCCACAGAGGGGATGGCGAGCCGGCTCGACGCCTGGCCGTGCAGGGTCCGGCGCGAAATGGCAGATCCTTTCTCACTGCATCTTTTCGCCGAAATAGATTCCCGCCCACTCCCACCTTCCGTGGATGTCCGGGTCGGCGGGGAAGTTGATCTTGCGGAAATAGAGGTACCAGGTCGTGACGCGGTCGGACCAGCCCCAGGTCTTGAGGTAGGCTTCGCGCGTGCTCGAAGAGGGATCGAGGGCATTGGCGTAGTTCACGCGGCTGCCGATCATGAGGGGGGCGAAGTCGAAGAGCACCTGGGAATTGACGTCGTTCTCGTCCTGGTGCCAGGACATCGCGAAGAAATTCACCTTGGCGCGATACTTTCGCAATTGTATCGAACTCCCGGAATCGAGGGCAACTTCGATCCCCCGCACGAGCGCGTCGAGATCCTCGTAGGCCCAGTCCTTCGGGCTGTTGTAGAAGTCGACGATGTTCCTCGCGTAGGTGAATGCGTCCGGATAGCCTGGAATCTGCGTGGAGAAGTAGGGGAGGAACCTCGCGTAGGTCTCCACCGCCTTGGCCCAATCCCCGACACGCTCGTACTCCTTGCCCAGGAGGAAGAGCATCTGCCCCATGTCGACGCGGTCCTGGAAACGCGAGATGAGCGTGCTGAAATAGCCGATGCGCTTTTCCGGAGATTTCTCCGTGCGTATGAGCCGCATGAGGCTTTCGTAATGGATCGAGGTTCCCTCTATCTCGAGGTCGGGATAATTGTTGACGACGCGCTCGTAGTACAGGGAGGCTATGGGGGCAGCCACCTCGCTGTCGTAGCACCAGGCAGCGGTGAAAAGATACCAGGCGTCATTGGGGTCGTCGGGGTGCCTGTCCGCGAGGTCGGTGAGGAAGCTGGCCAGCTTGCCATATTCCTTGACACGGAGGAATATCGACGAGATCTCGCGGGCCGCCGCAAAGCGCTCGATGGTCGGGGTCGACCGGGAATCGAGGATGCCGAGGAGGACACGCAGTTCGGATCTGTCTTCCTGGCTGCCGACGAGCCAGTTGGAACTGGAGTCGGTACAGGAGGAGAGCAGGAAAAAGAGCGCTAAAAGGAGGCCTGTCGCAGCGCTACCCGGCCGGCGAAGGGCTGCACTGGCAGCAGGCCCAGCTGTCGGACGGGTGCCGCCATAGGCGCCCTTCCTGTCGCCCGATGCGTCTATCCTGCCGCCGCATGTCATGCGGAAAAGCGTAGCATGTCATTGTGATAGTTGGCAAGATCGGCGGCTTCAGCTACTATCCTTGGAACATGCACCCGCCACGAACCGCCAAAACGGAAGCCATCCTGCCCTCGATCTTCCTCGCGGCGCTGGTCGCTACGGGGATTGCGCTTCGTGCCTCTGGAATGCTCGCGGACTTGAGGGTCCTCCTCCCCTTGCTGGCAGTCGTTTTCGGCTTCGTCCTCCTCTTCCTTGCGGTGAATGAGGGCAGGGCCCCCCTCCATCGTGGATCGGGCGTCACGTTTATCTTCGCTGGCGTCGTGCTGGCAGCAGCTGCTTTGGGCATTTCGCTTCGCCAATCCTGGCCCCTCTTCATGATCTGTGCCGCCTTGGGCTGGATCGTCTATGGCCTGTCGCGATATGGGCGACCCCGCGCCGCGACCCTCGTGCCATCAGTGGCCATGGCCCTCCTGGCTGGTTTCTTCTCGCTGTTTTCCTTTGGCCTCGTGAACATGAGGCTCGCCAAATTCCTCGCGATCTGGTGGCCCGCCCTCATCGTCCTTGCGGTTGTCGCCATCTTCGCTGCCCTCTGGTATCGTTCGCGGCGCGCGGCGGCGCGCAGGCGTTCTCCCGCGCCATGATCCGCCCCCGGCCCGGGGGTCTCGGAGCCTTCGCCCGCAGCGCGATTGCCGGGCTTGCCGGGATCGTCTTGATATCCTGCGCTTCAGGGCCAGCCGGAGCGGGAAGGGGAAGCGCAGCGAATTCGCCTGGAAGCCCGGGGGGAAGCCAGAACAAGGGCGCTTCCGCTGGCATTTCGTCTGGCGCCCTTCCCTCTTCTGTCATTGGCAGCACTGGCGGGACAGCCATCCAGACGGCGACCGTCGCCGCTCCAACCAAGGCCCAGTCCGAGCGAAAGGCCATCTCCGAGGCGATCGCCTTCGGCTCTCCTACCTCGCTTGCCAAGGCCTTTGAATTGATTCGGAACGTGACAGGCCTGGACCGCAGCGAGGCCATCCTCCTGGCCTGGGTAGGCGCCAGGGTGGCAACCATCGTCTATCCGCTGCGCTCGCCTAGCTTTGTTCCCCAGGATCTCCAGTCTCCCGGGGACATTCCCTCAGGCGCCATCGCCCGCATGGTTTCGGAAGCCCTGTCGGGCCGTGTTCCTGCCCTCCCTCCAGAAAATGCAGGCGATCCCCTGGCAGAGATCCTCCCCGCGCTCTCTGTCTTTCGTTCCGACTCGCATGATACCGCGCGGCTCGCCCTGACGGCCCTCGACCGCTTCGAGCACCTCGGCGCGAAATCAGTGCTCCCTGCGATGATACGCGGGCTCGATGCGGAGCGCAGCAAGGCCTGGACCGAGAGCCTTGCCTTCTATCTCGCTTCCGTGGACGCAGCCTCCGACGCCTGGCCCTCGGTGATCGGCGCTACCAGGGACTACCTCGCCCTCGGCAGGCCTTCAGAGGCCCTCGAGTTGATTTCCCGGACCCCCGAGGACATCCAGAACGACAGTGATTTCAACAGGATACGGGCGGAGGCGCTTTACGAGAACGGGGTCTTCGACAAGGCCGACCCCCTTGTCGCCCAGGCGCTTCGGAACGACCCCCTCGATTCCAAGCTTATCCTGATGCGGGCCCACCTCCTGGTGCGTGTCAAACAGTACCAGCAGGCCCTTCCCCTCCTCGACGCCTACGCTACGGTTGATCCGAATGATCGTACCTATGTGCTTCTCCGCGCCCTGAGCTCGGAGGGCCTCCGCAACCGTGACGAGGCCCTCCGCTGGTCGCGGAAGGGCATGGAGTCCTTTCCCGGCGATCCGGAATTCCTTTCGCTGACAGCCCGCGTCCTCTTCGGGCAGCAGGGGCTTTCCGCTGAGGCAAAGGCCGCAGCCCTCACCGAGGGACGGGAACTGGCCCGCTCGGCCTTTGACCTGACTGCCGCTGCTGTCCCTGTTCCAGCCCCCCTTTCGCCCCTTCGCCTGGCGGGATGGAAGGGGGCAGGGGCAGAGGCTGCGCGGCTTCTTCTTGAGGAATCGGCAGTCCGCTTTGACTGGATCAGCGCCTCGCGCTACGTTGAGCGCGCCCATGATGCGCCAGGCTTTTCGAATGAGACCCTGGCCTGTCTTGTGCTCCGGAGGGCGGGGGAGTGGGGCCGCGCCCTCGACCATGCCTCGGAATGGTACCGCCTGAACCCGACCTCGGAGACCGCCGCCGATGCCTACCTTCGCGCCCTCATCGGTTCGGGCAACACCAAGGCAGCGGAGGATCTCCTTCCCCGCCTCCTTCTCCAGCCCGGCACCACAGCCGGACGGTCGAGCCTCCACTACACCCAGAGCCTTCTTTCCAAGACTGAGGAATCCGCCCTCGCCTCGCTCCGCACCGCCTTGGTCGAAAACGCTGACAACGTGGATGCCCTTTTGGCGATGTACGATATCTGGTTTCGCCGTCAGGACTGGCAGAAGTCACGCTTCTACCTCAAGCAGGCCCTGGCCCTGGCGCCCGCAGATCCCGAGATCATCCGCCGCTCCCGCGACCTGGCCGAAGTCGCCCCGTGAGCCACCCCCTTCCTGCCCATGATCCTGGCATCGCCCTGTATCTGGGCCGCATCCTTCGCCGTTGCAACAGACTCGCGAGGCTCGACCGCGACCCCCTCGCCCTGGTGCGGCCCTTCGGGGAGCTTGCGGACAGGGAGTTAGCCGGACTCGTGGCATCGACCCTGGCCTTCGGGCAGGTGGACCTCATCATGCGTGCGGTCCGCCAGGCGATGGAGCCCCTCGGGGAGCACCCGGCAGCCGCCCTCGACGCTTTGAAAGACGCTTCGATCAGGAAGATCTGGGGCGCCTTCCAGTACCGCTTCATGCATGGCCCCGACATGGTTGCCCTGTTACTGGCGGCAAAGCGGGCTCGCGCGGAGTTCGGCGGCCTCGGGGCGATGTTTGTTCACGGAGACCCTGGCGGGAAGGACATAGTTGACGCTGTCGGGGAGTTTTCACGCCGGCTACGGAGCCTGGGTGGGCCTCTCCGCGAGGGACTTTTGCCCGACCCTGCGCGCGGCTCTGCCTGCAAGCGCCTCTTCCTCTACCTGCGCTGGATGGTACGCCATGACGCCGTCGATCCGGGAGGCTGGAGGGGTATCAGCCGCGCGCGCCTGGTGATCCCCATCGATGTCCACATGGCGCGGGTCTGCTCGGCGCAGCTGGGCTTTATCCCGAGTCCGGCGGCGACCCTGGCCAATGCCCTCCGCGCGACGGAGGCTTTTCGCCTCTACGCGCCGCGCGACCCGGTTAAATACGACTTTGCCCTCACGCGGCCGGGTATCGATCCACAGGAGGGCGACGCCGCCTGGGGCGTCGGCTGGGGCGTCGCCTGCGACGTCGCCTGCAGCGTCGCCTTCGGCGTGGAAGAAGCCTGCCCCGGGTCGGCGTGACCGCGGGCTTCGGCCTGTGCCCAGCGTGCCCGGCCCCCCAGGGGCGGCTGGCGGGGGCATTCGTTGGCGGCAGGCTCCGTCCTGAGTATCATCATAATCGGAGGATGGAATGGCAGCACTGGTCCTCATCGCGGATGACGAGGAAAAACTAACCTCCATTGTCGCGAGCTACCTCGGGAACTCGGGCTTCGAGACGCTGGTGGCCCACGAGGGGCTGACTGCCTTGGCGCTTTTTCGCGAACGGAAGCCGGACTGCGTGATCCTCGACATCAACATGCCTGGGCTTGATGGCCTTGAGGTAGCGCGGTTGATACGGAAGGAATCCGCGACGCCCATAATCTTCCTGACCGCCCAGGCCGCCGAAGCGGACACGATAGTCGGACTCGAACTGGGCGCTGACGACTATGTCACCAAGCCCTTCAGTCCGCGCGAGCTGGTGTCCCGCGTGCGCGCCGTGCTCAGGCGCTCGCCTCCGAAGGGGGACAGCCCCGAGGAGACTCTCCGCCGTGGTGGCCTTGCCATGGATATCGCAAAGCGCGAGGTCCGGATCGACGGCATTCAGAAGTCCCTCACCGCTGCCCAGTTCGACATCCTCCTCCTTTTGGCGCGCTCACCCGGGCGTGTCTTTCCCCGCCTCGCCATCCTGGAGGCAGCTTCGGGCAGCGATTTCGAGGGCTACGAGCGCACGGTCGATGCCCATGTGAAAAACATCCGCAAGGCCCTCGGCGACGATTCGGGCGAGCCTCGCTTTATCGGGACGGTCCGGGGCGTCGGCTACCGCTTTATCGACCAGGTCGATGCGCCTCGCTAACCGTCTGGCCCTCGCCTTTATCGCGGTCATCACCCTGTTTGCGGCCTCGACGGCGGCCATGCTGGGCGCCTCGACGGAGGGTGCCTTCCGTTCCTGGGTGCTGGAGGGAGACAGGGGCAAGGCCGAGGCCTACGCCGCTATCCTGGGAGACTGGCACTCGGAGCATCGCGGATGGGAGGGTATCCAGCCCTGGCTGGCAGGCCTTCCGCGTGTGATGTACGAGGGGCTTGCCCGGGGGCTCTACGGCGATTCGCGGGACAAGCTCGTGGCATCCTTTTCCTTTGATACCTTCGGGAAGATCCTGGCCGACCGCATCGTCGTGGCCGACGCCGAGGGCCGTGTGGTTGCCGACACCGCCGGCAGCCTCCTGGGTTCCCTCCATCCGGAGCGCCACCTCATGCAGGGTGTCCCGGTGATGGCCGACTGGAAACGCGTCGGCACCGTCCTCGTCGGTTCGATGGTGGATTCTTCCCTGGGGGATGTCGGTGCTCGCTTCCTTTCGGCCTTCAGCAGTGCCCTCGTCGTCGCCACCCTGGTTTCGGCCGGACTTGCACTGATCCTGGGAATTGCGATCTCGCGAAGGATCACCGCAGGCCTGGCAAGGCTCTCCAGGGCCGCAGCCCGCGTCGCTGCCGGAGACCTCCGCCCGACTGTCGTCGCCGAGGGGGGGGACGAGATTGCAGCCCTCGCTGTCGCCTTCAACCGCATGACGGCCGAACTCGCGCGCCTCGAGGAGGGTCGACACCGCATCATCGCCGATTCGGCACACGAACTGCGCACGCCTGTCACGCTCATCCGGGGAGCCGTCGAGGCCATGATCGACGGGGTCTTTCCCACCGACCGCGAGAACCTTGAATCGGTGCACGAGGAGACGATGCGCCTGTCCCTCCTCATCGACATGCTCAGCGAGCTTGAGGCCATCGATTCCGGAGAACTGTTGATCGAGGCCCAGCCCATCGACCCCCTTGCCATCGCCGGAAGGGCCGCAGCCCTCTTCGCCCACCAGGCGCGGGACAGGGACATCTCGGTGTGCTCGGGTGGAGAAGTGGTCCCCGGCGCGCGGGGTGACGCGCTCCGGCTCGGCGAGATCGTGCACAACCTTGTTTCGAATGCCATAAAATATACGCCGCGTGGGGGCACGGTCGAGATCGGCGTTGCCCGCGAGGGCGGCTCGGGGGGCTTTTCGATCATGGTGGAAGACTCGGGCCCCGGCATTCCCGAGGGAGAGCGCGAGCGCATCTTCGAGCGCTTCTACCGCCTCGACCGCTCGCGCTCACGCGGAACCGGCGGGCGGGGCCTCGGGCTGGCCATCGCCCTCGAGATAGCCAAGGCGCACGGGGGTACGATCGACGTGGGATCCTCCCAATTAGGTGGATCTGCGTTCACGGTGAGGATTCCGCCGGGTCCTCGCGGCCCTCACCGTGAACCGTAGGAACTCCTACTTCACCAGGCTCCGGAGCACGGTGTGCAGTATTCCGCCGTTCCTGTAGTAATTCACCTCGACCCTCGTGTTGAGAAGGGCCTCGGCCTGGAACTGGATCATCTGCCCGTCTACCTTGGTCGCCTTGACGGTGAGCCTTGCCCTCGGTGCGATGGCATCGGACAGGCCTTCGATGTCGATGAGCTCGCTGCCGTCGAGCCCCAGCTTTTCGGCGTTCTGGCCATCGACAAAGCGGAGGGGCAGGATACCCATGCCTACAAGGTTGGAACGGTGGATGCGCTCGAAGCTTTCGGTGATGACGGCCCGCACGCCCTGGAGGAGGGGACCCTTGGCCGCCCAGTCGCGGCTTGAGCCGGTACCATACTCCTTGCCGGCGATGACAACGGTCTTCTTTCCCTCCGACTGGTAGCGCATCGCTGTGTCATACATGCTCGCAACATCCTCCGAAGGATGGTGCATCGACCAATTGCCCTCTTTTGGTGCGACCATCTGGTTCTTGAGGCGGATGTTCGCGAAGGTGCCGCGCACCATCACAAGGTCGTTGCCGCGCCGGGCTCCATAGGAATTGAACTCATCGGGCGTGACCCCGAGTTCCTGGAGGTATTTTCCTGCGGGGCTCTTCGCGTCGATGTTGCCCGCCGGTGAGATATGGTCGGTGGTGATGGAGTCGCGGAATACTCCAAGGACGCGCGCGCCGGTGATGGCTGCGATGGAGCCTGGCTGTTTTTTCATGCCCTGGAAATAGGGAGGATGGTGTATGTAGGTCGATTTCGGGTCCCAGGCGAAGAGCTCGCCCTCGCGTACCTTGATCTCCTTCCATTCCCTGGAGCCCTCGAAGACGCTGGCATAGCGCTCGCCGAACATCTTCGAGGTGACACTGGAGGCGACGAGGTCCGCGATCTCCTTCGATGTCGGCCAGACGTCCCGGAGGTACACGGGTCCTTTTGAACCCTGACCAATTGGGTCTGTATCGAGGTTGATGTCGACGGTTCCAGCCAGGGCGTAGGCCACCACGAGGGGAGGGGAGGCGAGGTAGTTGGCCTTGACCAGGGGATGGACCCGGCCCTCGAAGTTGCGGTTGCCCGATATGACCGCTGCGCCCACGAGGTCGGCCTCCGTGACCGCCTTCGCGACCTTGTCAGGGAGGGGACCTGAGTTGCCGATGCAGGTCATGCAGCCGTAGCCGGTCACGCTGAAGCCGATCTTCTCGAGGCTCTGGAGGAGGCCCGCGGCGACGAGGTACTCGGTGACTACCCGCGATCCGGGGGAGAGGCTCGTCTTGACCCAGGGCTTGGGAGCTATGCCGAGGGCAGCCGCTTTTTTCGCGACGAGGCCGGCGGCGATCATCACCGAGGGATTGCTGGTATTGGTACAGCTCGTGATGGCCGCCAGAACGACGGCGCCGTGTCCCATCTCAAGGCCATCGACCATGGCGGATGCCGCAAGGGCCGCGGCCGGAAGCTCGTAGCCTCCGTCCTTCACCGTGGCCGAAAGCGCCGCCTTGAACACGGACTTCATGTCGCTGAGGGCCACGCGGTCCTGGGGGCGCTTGGGGCCGGCGAGGGAGGGGACGACGCTGCCGAGGTCGAGTTCAAGGCTGTCGGTAAACTCGGGGTCGGGGGCACCGGCCTCGCGGAAGAGGCCCTGGGCCCTGCAGTAGGCTTCGGTGAGTTCTACGACCTCCTTGGGCCTGTTTGAAAGCCGCATGTAGCGAAGGGTCTCGGCATCCACGGGGAAAAAGCCCATGGTCGCGCCGTATTCGGGCGCCATGTTCGCGATGGTGGCGCGGTCGGGGAGGGACATGGCCTCGAGGCCGGGCCCGAAGAACTCCACGAATTTGTCCACCACGCCCTTCTTGCGCAGCATCTGCGTGACTAAAAGGACCAGGTCGGTGGCAGTGACGCCCTCGCCTAGCTTGCCGGAAAGCTTGAAGCCGATGACGTCGGGCAGGAGCATGTCCATGGGCTGGCCGAGCATGACGGCTTCTGCCTCGATGCCTCCGACGCCCCAGCCGACGACGCCAAGGCCGTTTATCATGGTGGTGTGGGAATCGGTACCCACGCAGGAATCCGGAAAGGCCAGGGTTTCACCGTCGAGGACGCGGGTGGCAATGCAGCTGGCGAGGTACTCGAGGTTGACCTGGTGGACGATGCCCGTCATCGGCGGCACGACCCTGAAGTTGTCAAAGGCCTTCTGGCCCCAGCGGAGGAACTCATAGCGCTCCTTGTTGCGCCTGAACTCGATGGCAGTATTCTTGTCCAGGGCGCTCTGCCCGGCGGCGTCCGCTGCGCCGAAGTTGTCAACGTGGATGGAGTGGTCGATGACGAGGTCGACGGGCACAAGGGGGTTGATCTTCTTCGGGTCGCCTCCGAGGGCGGCGACCGCGTCACGCATGGCGGCCAGGTCTACGACCGCCGGCACGCCGGTGAGGTCCTGCATCACGACACGGGCTGGGAGAAAGGGAATGCCGGGCCGCTCACCCCTGGGGCTCCATGCGGCGATGCGCTTGACGTCGTCCCGGGTGATCTCGACATCGTTGCACTGCCTGAGCGCGGCCTCGAGCATGACCCGGATGGAGTAGGGGAGCTTCGCGAGTTTCACGAGTCCGGCCTTCTCGAGGGCGTCAAGCCTGAAAACCGAGTAGCTCGTTCCACCGACCTTCAACTCGGACTTCGATGAGAACAAATCCTGCATAGTTGCTCCTTGAAAGGAATTCCGCCGCCAGGGCCCGGGGGTGCGATGAATCGAGTGATCCTCGCGGCGCGGGGATAGTCTAGTGTCGCTTTTCCCCTCTGTCCAAGGAAAACCGCGAAGGGGGGCCGTGTAGGACAGAGGCTGACAGCACTTTCAACAGCCTTCCTACATACGGATCGGGGGGAAGGGGCCACACTCCGACAACAATCAGGGTTCCTCTCCGGGACCCTACAAGGAGAGCAGATGAAGAAGACCCTCGTCGCCATCGCCGGAATCGCACTTGCCCTTAGCGTGGCAGCCCCGATCGCGGCCGCCCCCTACCCCTCGAAGCCCCTCGAGATCATGGTGTCCAACAAGCCGGGCTCTGGCTGGGATGCCCTCGCCCGCGCTGTCAACATTACGCTCGAGAAGGAAAAGCTCTATCCCCAGCCCATGTCCGTGACCAACAAGGAAGGCGGCGGCGGCACGGTCGGCTTTATCTACACCCTCTCCCAGGCCAAGAACGACTACTTTATCCTCCCCTTCTCCCCGCCCCTCCTCATCAAGACCATCGACACGACCCTCCAGGGTTCCTACAAGGACATCCTCCCCCTGGCCATGCTCACGACCGACTACGAGTGTGTGGTGGTCAAGGCCGACTCGCCCTTCAAGAACCTCAAGGACCTCCTTGACGCCCTCAAGAAGGATCCTGGCACCTATAAATTCGCGGGTGGCTCCAGCCCCGGTTCGATGGACCATCTTTCATTCCTCAAGATCGCCCAGGCCTACGGCATCGATCCCTCCAAGCTCATCTACGTCGCCTTCTCTGGCGGCGGCGAGGCCATGACCACCCTCCTGGGCGGGAACGTCGCCTTCCTTTCCACCGACACCGGCACCGTCAAGGGTCAGCTCGAGGCTGGCACTGTCCGTGTCCTGGGCATCTCCGCTGGCGTTCGTCGACCGGGCGCCTTCAAGGACGTCCCGACCGTCAAGGAAGCCGCTGGAGTCAACGTGACCTTTGATGTCTGGCGCGGCATGTTCGCAGCACCCGGAATGTCCAAGGAAGCCCAGGCCTGGTGGGCCGCCACCTTCAAGAAGATGGTCACCACCGCCACCTGGAAGGATCAGCTGGAGAAGAACGTCTGGAGCGATGGCTACATGGCCCAGGCTGATTTCGCCACGTTCCTCGACGCCGACTTCCTGACCTTCAAGGACATCATGGTCAAGGTCGGACTCATCAGCAAGTAAAAGAAGCCTTCCCGAAGCCAGGCCGGCGGCGGGGCGCGAGAAGCGCTCAAGTCGCCGGCCCTTTTTCAAGGAGCAATCCCATGGCCACCTCCAAGCGAGAAGACCGGATCGCGAGCGTTCTTGTCGCGCTGTTTTCCGTTGCCTTTCTTATGGGCGCCTTTGGCATCCACAAGCCCATCTACCGACAGCAGCTCGGCCCCGACGGCTTCCCGAAGGCCATAGGCTTCCTCATGACCGGCCTTTCAGTCATCTACCTCTTCCAGGCCTTCCTCGGGAAGATCAAGGATGACGAGAAGCGCGCCGAGATGATCGGAGCCGAGGAGAAGCTCGAAGACAAGGCCAACTTCAAGCTGATGGGCCTGGTCCTCCTGGACATGGTCGCCTACGCCCTTCTTTTTGTGCCACTGGGCTTCGCGATTTCGACCTTCCTTGCCTTGATGGCTGGCATCCTGATCCTCGACCGGCGCCACATTCTCCGTGATGCCATCATTTCCCTCGTGGGCAGTTTCGGCATCTATTTCGCCTTCAGTCTGCTGCTCCGCG
>SESF01028453.1_pt1 | contig 11556 bp, 10 predicted proteins | sample 3171521 | NCBI WGS metagenome assembly SESF01 (sample SAMN10866945, study PRJNA518727) | freshwater metagenome | biome: subpolar coniferous forest; feature: holomictic lake; material: water; isolation source: holomictic Lake 227, 6 m and 8 m depth | place: Canada: near Kenora, Ontario | collected...
GGCCGTCAGCATGGACTATCCGACGTTTCGCTTTTTGACTATCGGCATGAACGCTGTTGAATTCCGGAAGGGCGCTCAGTGCGGTGCGATCCTTCGCTTCGATGTTGAAATGTCACGCCTCGGTCGAACCTCCATTACCTATCATGTCTCTGTTTATAAACGAGAGCTGGGAACCGAGGTAGACGAGGAGATGTTTAAGACTGAAATAACTTTCGTGCGTGTAAATGACGCCGGCGAAAAGATTGAGATTACATCAAATCCGGAAGAACAGGACCGAAAGGGTTACTAGCGTCAAGGCCTCTGACAGTTCGGAGAGCGCACCGAGTGTGTCACCGGTGAAACCATTGATCTTACTCTGGCAGAGCCCCATGAAAGACACGTTACAGACTAATACAGCCCCCACCGCAACAAGCCCGCGCCATTGAAGCAAAAACCATGCGGCCAGGAGAAGGACTGATAGTGCCCACAGCACTTCCCAAAACGATCGTCCCCTCTTAAACAGAATACCCATTCCATCCGTCCGCGCCGAGGGGAGCATGGCCAACATGAGCACCATGGAACAGCGCCCCGCCACAGGTGCAAGGAAAAGTGCTTTTACCCACATGGACGCAGGCATGGAGGCTAATCCCGCAACTTTTAACGCCAACACACTCACCAGAGTCAGACTTCCATACGTACCAATATGCGTATCGCGCATAATCTCCAGAATACGCTCTGTTTTCCGATGACTAAAGAATCCATCTCCTGTATCAGCAAGGCCATCCACATGCAAACCGCCATGGACAATCGCCAGCAAGATGACATACACCACAACGGCAACAACCGGTGGCAACAGACCTGATGTAAGATAGGCGCTGCCCCCTACCACACCGCCTATGAACAAGCCAATCAAAGGAAAGAGCGGCACGCTCCGTGGCAAATCATCTTCTGTTTGACGGCAAAATGCCGGCAAGGGTAAAATAGTTAAAAATCCGATCGCAGCCCATAGTCTTCCAAGCATAGTTAATTCCTCAATGAACAGGCGAGGACGCCTATTCGCCCAGCTTATCTTCCCCATGCACTAAATCGCAGATGTACTCTTGGCCACCATCGCCTCTTCAAAGGTCTTAACCTTTGTCAGCACGGCAACAGAGGCATCAATCAGATTCATGGCAAGAGCCGCACCTGTTCCTTCCCCGAGACGTAAATTCAAATCCAGCAAGGGTTCTTTACCGAGCCGTTCCAGCGCAATGATATGACCACATTCCACACTCTGATGTGCAGCAAAAATATATTCTATTGAGGTCGGACACAGTGTCTGCGCAATCAACGCGCCTGCGGTTGTAATAAGTCCGTCGATGATCACAGGTTTATGTAAGGAGGCTGCGCCAAGAATGACACCCGCAATGCCACCGATTTCAAAGCCCCCTAATTTTGCAAGCACATCCAGTCCATCTACCGGATCCACATGATTCACTTTTAGAGCTTGTTCTATCACGCCAATCTTATGACGCAGCTCAGCGTCATTCAACCCTGTCCCAGTTCCAGTTACAAGCGAAACCGCTTTTCCTGTAAGCGCAGCAATCATTGCTGAACTCGGCGTTGTATTACCAATGCCCATTTCCCCGACACCCAAAACAGCATATCCCTTTTCTAAAATGAGCTGCCGTGCAATCTGAATACCATTCTCAATGGATTGAAGTGCCTGTTCCCGTGACATGGCAGGTCCCTTGGCAATATTCCCTGTCCCCTTTGCAACAGGCATCGAGATGATCGCCCCAGACTGAGCCATCCCGTCAAGCCCTTGGATAACGCCCATGTCCACGACAACGACATCTGTCCCCGATTGAGCTGCTAAGGCATTGATACCTGCACCCTGGCTCACAATATTAGCAACCATTTGCCAGGTCACATCCTGAGGGTACTTGCTCACGCCCTCCGCAACAACTCCATGGTCTCCAGCCATTACCACAATCGCCTTCTTTTGAAGGTCAGGCGTGATCGTCCCTGTTTGCCCCGCAAGATCAATCGCCATATCCATCAACCGGCCCAACGCCCAATGCGGCATCGTCAGTTGATCTAGACGCGCCCTTGCATTTGCGCGGGCCGTAACGTCCTGAGGTTGAATTGCCTGAATCGTTTCACGTAACAAACTCATTTTGTCCTTTCGGATGAATCGAGGGAATCGATCGAATCGAGAGAATCGATTAAATCGTTCATAGACCTCCTATTCATCCCTTAATTTTCAGTGGTATCCCACTCACTACACAATAAACTTCATCAGCCGCCGCAGCCATCACTTGATTGCAACGCCCTGCCAAATCCCTAAATCGACGTGAGAGCGCATCTGCTGGCACAATACCCAGCCCGACTTCGTTGGTTACAAAGATCACAGTTCCAGAATGCTGACGCGCAGCTTCAACAACCGCTTGGGCCAATTGCGCCATATCGTCTTCGCCGAACACAGTTCCTTTTTGCTCGGCCTGATATAAAAGATTATTCACCCAAAGGGTTAGACAATCGCACAATACCGTATCAAAGCCCGCATGCGCTCCGAATGCGTACGCAAGATCCAGTGTCTCTTCACAGGTAGTCCAGTTTCTCTGCGCACGCTCCTGGCGATGCCGCGCGATGCGCTCTTCCATCTCTCTGTCCAGTGAAGGTGCTGTCGCAATATACAAACGCTTCAGTCCAGCCGCTTCAGCCATCTGCTGAGCAAAGCAACTCTTGCCACTCCGGCATCCTCCTGTCACTAAGATAATTTTACCCATGAACATTCAATCCTTTCAAAACCGCAAAACCATCCTGGAGTTTTAGCGTCGTGATGGAACCTAAATCAATTTGGAACATTCGATGTTGTTCTGGCGAAAGCCCCAAAAAATGACAGAGCAAATAGCGGACGACACCACCATGCGTCACAACCGCAAGACGCTGTCCAGGCGCAGCTACCAATGCATCGCCAACTCGACAGACACGTTTCCAGAACGTGTCTAAACACTCGCCACCCGGAAAACAGAAATCCATACGATTCGATGCCCACTGGGTCACCAACTCAGGGGCTTGTGCTTGTATCTCCTCGAAGGACATTCCTTCCCATGCACCAAAATCAATCTCCTGTAAATCGGTATCGACAACAATCTGAAACTTCGTTTTGTCCACAAACGTCTGGATAGTTTCACACGCACGCAAGGCAGGGCTCACATAGACTGAATCCAACCGCCCGTCAAGCAAACAGCTCGCGATCCAATCCGCCTGTTGGTATCCACGCAAAGTCAGCGGCGTATCCGTTCTTCCGATATACCGCTCCCCTGCATGAAGCGACTCCCCATGCCGAATAAAAATCAGCTCCTTCATCGTACATCCTTAAATAGCAAAAAATCCCCTACTCCAACGTGGGCCAGACGACCTTGCCCTCTTTCTGCTCCAGAAGATTTTCGTAGGAGCCATAGAAATCACTGTTACAGTCCATCCAGAGGGTCAGGCGGTGCAAATCATCTTTGCTGAGTTTCAGGCCGTGATGACCCTTGGCCAGCATCTGATATAATTTGCTCGCGCGGGCCCCTACCTGTCCTGGCTTGCTGTCGGACACATTATCAAACACCGCGTTATTCCAATAGAAGGCAAACCCCTTAAGCGAGCTGTAAGAGGCAAAAAAATCGTTGCCTTTCATCTTATTACCGGGCGTCAGGTCGGGTGCCTTCTTTCCCTCAGTCGCACTCTTCGTGTGGCACGCCACACAGTTTTTATCCAGCACCGGCTGGACGAGGAGCGGATAGCTGAAGGGTCGTGAACCCTCAAGGTCGGGCGTGAGTGCCGAAGGCTTACGCTTGAGCGCCTTAGGCTGGCTCTTGCTCATGCCATAGCCAGTCGTAGGCGAGTTGTGACAGCCCAGACAAGTCAAAGTCTCCCCAGGATGCACATACGTGGCACTACGCATGGACTGCACAGCCATGCCGTCGGCGTCCAGTGCCTGGAAATAGACAGGCCGGTTGACTGGCATCGTAAAGAACGCGCTACCGTCATCCTCGACTGGCACAGTACCTAAAACCATCCGGGCACTCTTCTGATCACCGAAGCCGATCCGTGGGTTGTTAGCGAAGGGCGTTGTTTTAGGTAGCAATTGAATGATTCGCAGCGCCACGATTTTAGGTAGGTTGGTCATGGGGTAGATGCTGTCGTAAACATTGATCAGCCCCACCGTGCCGAAGTCGGGGATGGTCTTGGGGTCCGGTGGCACGAATGTCGCACCGGGCTTAAGTGGCTTGCCCACGGCTGTCAGGTGCGGGATCAAGGGGGGAACCGCGCGCGTCTTGATCGGAATTGGATCAAGGCAAGAGATGGATGCATCGCGATAGAGTAACTCCTTGTTGCCGAAGGCGTCCACGAGATAGATGCCGTAATTGTTATTCGTACCAGCATTGGAGCGACTGTCCTTGTCATAAACGCAAAGGAAGAAGTGTTCGCTCAGCGGAAAGGGTGCAGCATAGTTAGCGGGGGGGCCGTGGGTACCGATCTCGGCCTCGGGGAACAGTTGATCGGGTGTCAGTCGCTTAACCGGCGCCATGGCGTTGTCATCTGGCACGCGCGGGTCAACCAGAATGATCGAACCGTACGCCTGTCCGTGATGGCAGGCGGCCGTGCCCATATATTTCTGCGAACCGGGAATCTCCCGCATGGAGATCTCGAAATGCGGACGCGCTCTCTGGTTCGAGGAGAAGTTGCCATGCACAGCCCGCGGGTCGCGCCCGTCTGGACTAGTGATCCAGGCGTGGTGCGCCTGGTTAAATCCGCGATCGACGTAATCCCAACGGGTGTAAATGATCATACCGTTGTTGTTCACGCTCGGCTGCCACTCGTTGGTCTCGTGCGGGCTCAGCGCCACGATGTCACTGCCATCCGCGTTCATGGAATGAAGCGTGAAGCTCGGGACAGGCCGTCCGTGGCAGCGGCCAAAGCCACCTCGACGTTCCGAGACAAAGATGATCCTACCGCTCGGCAGGTAACAGGGATCGAAGTCGTTCCAGACGCCGTCGGTCAACTGGGTCAGCCCTGTGCCGTCCAGTTTCACGCGGAAAATCTTGTAAGTGTTGTTAGTATAATGCTGGTTTTGGTAACGTCTCTGATCATCGGGTATCTCCGTGCAGGCGAAGAGGACTTCCTTTGCATCAAAGCTCAGTTCAGGCGCCAGATAACCGTCCTTTTCCGTCAGGACCCGCCCCTTATATTGCCCATTCTCGCAGACCGATTTTTCAAGGACATTACGAATGGACGGCGCGTCGGAAAAAGGTTTTTCAAGAACAAACAGCCCACCACCGCGGATCGCGTTGAAGCCGAAGTACTGATCACACATGTGGTTACCACTCTTTTCATCGTTTGGGCAGAAGTGGCGATTGATGAAGAGAATCTTATCAAAGTCCAGCAGCGGGTTGGCAAAGGTCACCTTGCGGCGCAACTTGCAGGCCTCAGCCAGCAACGCCTCGCGTTCCGTGTTCCCTACTTCAAGCATACTAGCTCTGGTTTTCAGTGCGACTAAGGCTGTCTCCTCTTTCTTGAGGTCAGGACAACGAGCCAATGTCTTGAGATGTACGATCAGCGCGCCGGTACGCCGGAGCACAGCATCCGCTTCATCCTTATCAGCAGGGTCAGGCAGGGAGTTCGTATCAAAAACTTGATCCGCCGAAGGCCATTTATGGATATAGGGAATTATCGACCGAACATCCTTCTTCGTGTCAGGAGCCTTTTTACCTGCGTATTCAATGCTTTTGCCCGCCGCCCACGCTGTTGTCGCAGCCATCATAACTGCAACCACACATATCCCAAAAAATCTCTGCATCATAGATTCCCCCGTTATTATATCGTCCTGTTACGTTAAGAATGTTACTAGATCTGGCGTCAAACTGCAATTGTACTTTTTTTGAACCTTAATTGTATTTTTAGTGTCCCTCCGACTTTCTCCCTCGGGTGTTGATTTATCAAAGTTGAATCGTACCCTTGGCCATATAGACGCCCAATTAACGATTGCCAACCCGATATGAGCATGGTATGTTATCCACAATCAATTGAATGGACGACAAATACCTATTATGAAGTTAATTGTTCTCAACCATCAACGAACCTACTCCGTGAATTCAAAGGCTCTGACGACGCTTGCGAAGAAGATGGCGATGATCGCGCAAAAGCGAACGCCTGATGACGTGTGGCAAGAGGTGACGATTCATCTGTTGACCGACGAAAGCATTGCTCCCATCAATCAGGCACTCATGAATCATGAAGGCGCAACCGACGTCATCACACAACGTTATGATGCCTGCCCCGGTGAACCCGACGGATTAATCGGCGAACTTTTCATCAATGTTCAACGTGCGTGTACGATTCCCCGTGCAAAAGGATGGACACAGCAACAGGAACTCGCGCTTTATCTTGCGCATGGGTTCGACCACTTGACCGGCGCGGACGATGCCACAGTTCAGGAACGTGCCGTCATGCGCCGACGTGAGCGGCGCTGGCTGGTGCTTACGCAGGATTGTATTTACGGGCTGTTGCGCGGCCAAACTTCCAGAACTTAATAAAGTCGGCCTTAAACTTCTTCATATCGATACCCTCAAAGGCTTTTTTTGTCGCCGTTTCTGAATTCCCCGTTTGCATGAGAGTCGCTTGATAGATTTCCATCACTTTCGCATAAGGTGTTAACTTCGTAGCAGGTACTCCTTTACGGAAAAAATAGACAAGCGAACAGGCTGTCGCATAATTCGCCCATAGCTCATCGTGTGTTCCGCTGTAGAATGCTTCGCGGGAACTGTTTAGAATTTTTTCGAGATTCAATGATACACTTTCCAAATTTTCAACCACATACTTGATACGGGCTGTTTCTGGAATATCGACACCCTTTCCAGTCCGTAATGGCGTGGCCTCTTCGAAAAAGCTCGCATGTCCCTCGTTGAACCACATGGCATGCTCTTTCATGCCCGCCGCATAAAACAAATATTGGTGGAAGGCCTCATGCCGGATGATCTCCATCGTCTTGCCAATATCCTTTCCGTGCGAGAGGATCACTAGTTCGCGCTGTGCAGGCCACCAGAGCCCCGATGTCCATTCGTGCTCCTTGCCGACATACTTCACATACTCATCACGGTCTTCGAAGATGCGGACCACGCTCACATCGGAAATCGGTTCTTCTGGAGGAATAAGCTTGATACATGCCGCGCGAAGCGCAGGCAGTTCTTTCTGTAAATCTTGCACGATTTTCTTACCAACCGCACTGCGAATATTGGAAAGGAAAACATACTCTGCGGTCTCTGCAAACCACCAGCCTTGCGAATTTGCAATACTCTTCTTTGCCGCGTCACGGCTTGGATGTTCAGCGAACGCTGACTTCCCCTTTGTATTCAGCTCCCTGGACTGCACGCTCCCACTTCCCTGTGATGTTGATCGCGTCACGGCTGAAACCGACGGAAGGAACTGCATCTCAAACTCTTTCCTGACCTTCGACAGGGCTGTCTTGTCCTTAATATTTATAACTGCCGCATACCAATCAGACTTCGACGCATCACCATTGGGCATACGCGTTTTGACACGGAAGAGATAAACGAGCGGTGCCTTTTCATCCGTTATATGAATAAACACAGCTTGTGCAAGCCCCATGCTCGACACGCGAAGCGACTCAATTTCTTTGGGCTCTGCGCTTATAAACGCCTTGACCCAGGCCAGAAGATCCTCCGGATTCTCTGGATCGATTTTATTGGTCTCCACCACAAGCGCTTTATCCACTTCCTCCCGAGCAACATGCTTCATCTCTCCCGTATTCAGTTCTGGCATCTTTTGTAAGACTCGGCCAATAATAAAGGTGTTGCCAGCACTATCACGCCATTGACCAGCGTGCTGACTCGCGTACCAGATCTCATGTCCGTCAAAGAGATCTTTACGTACACTCTCAGCCCCGCGTGTAAACGTATAAGTATAGACCTTGGGTTGAGACAGCGGCTCGGGTTCACCTCCCCCAATCACCCGACACTTCAAGCCCATATTCGGATACACCCGATCCGTTCGGAACGAGGGAGCTGCCACCGTTGTAACGGCAGTAAGGCCGATAACGAGAAAATGAAGCGTGAAACGTGAAAAGGGGAAAGGGGAACGTGAAACGTTGACATGCATAGTGGCAGGCTACCTCAACGGATTGAAGTCGCCATCTAGCTTTTGAACCGCCATCATGCTCCTATCTTTCCGACCAGGAGAGACATACGTCCAGACAAGCTTCTTTTCGCGCGTGATTTCAAACATACCAACACCTTTGCCATCTTTGTCATACGCAGAGTAGTTGCCGATAACCATGTTTCCGTTCTTCAACACATGGATGCCTGTCATATTGCGGATACTCAGATCTGGCAAATCCGTCTTCTTGAAATTCCAGACCACTTCCCCCTTCGGCGAGACTTCTTCGACTTGATCCAACGAGGAGATCATAGTGTTACCGTTCGGCAGTCGCACAGCCGCGAAAGCAATAGACTTACACTTGTATTCAAAGACAACTGAGCCATCAGGCTTATATTCGCGGACAAAATTATCGCCCGAATGACAGACCAGATAATTACCATTAGCGAGTTTACGGCACATGCGCATCACGTGATGTTCATTCTTATTAATCTGCGGCTTGATTTTCAGCGTAAAAACAACTTTGCCGGCCTTATCTACTTCCGTAACTTGAGCTGTGCCATTTTCACCGACAACCGTATTGCCATTGGCGAGACGCTGGCAGGCCATAGCACCATCACCCCGAGGAGAATCAGGCTTATATTGCCAAACTACTTTGCCGTCCTTGTCGACTTCCGTCACTTTGCCATCCGCAAAAAGAAAATTACCATTCTCCAGATACCACGCATCAGCATTATTACCCGTCTTGGCTGTGCGTATAATAGTTCCATCTTTCTCAAACAGGCAGACCCTTCCGCCGCCTGTTGTAAACATGCCACAGTCCAGCTTGCCCACGATACCATCCGCAGGCTGAGCAACGCCAACCATTGTCACCATTGATACAAAACCTAAAATCTGATAGATACTCTTATTCATAGTAACGCGCCTTCCTGTTTAGTCATAGATCTCTTTACATGGCAAGAAACCCTGGGCGTATAGGCGTCCCCGCCTGTACAGGGAAACCAAGTACATATAGCTGGTGTCCGGCAATCGCCGGACACCAAGGAACAGGCGGGGACGCCTATTCGCTCAGCAAGGCTCCCCCCAACATTCCATCATTCCAGTGAAGTTATATTTACTTAGCGAGCTCTTCGAGCTTGACTTTCACGGCTTCGGCCCAAATGACATAGCCCTTCTCGTTCGGGTGGAGCATATCAGGCATGATCTCCTTGGTGAGTGTCTTGCCATCTGTATCCAAAAGTTTCTTGTTAATATCCAAGAAGAAGACGCGCTTATCATCAGCCAGCTTCGCAATCATCGCGTTCACCTTGTCATTACGTACACGCGGCTGATCCGTATCCTTAGCACTGCGCGGGAAGATCGCGAGCATGAGAATCTTGGTAGTCGGCGACTTTTCCTTCATCTTTTCCAAAATAACCTTGATGCCATCAAATGTATCTTCAGCTGTCTCTTTGTCAATACCGCGGTGTCCTGTATTGTTCGTGCCTATCATCAGCATCGCGACCTTTGCATTGACCTTCTTCCAGTTGACATTGTCAATAACCCAAATAGTGTTCTCGGTACGGTCACCGCTGGTCGCAATATTCAGAATCTTCTTGTCACCAAAATATTGGTCATAAACCTTCTTGCCCTTGCCTTCCCAGCCATGCGTAATCGAGTCCCCCATGAATACATAAGTATACTCATTGCTTTGCGACGCAGCAAAACGCTGCTGGATACGCGGATTGATCTTGGGTGCCGGTTTCGTTGAAATCTCACTGGCCTGCACGGTGCCTGCGACAACAAACATTGCCATCACTACTGAACTGTAACTCTTCACTCATACCTCCTTGGTTGTTATTTAATTTTTTGAGTCTACCAAACCCGCATCCTCTACGCCATCAAAATTTCGCGCCGTGGAATCCTAATAAGCTTTCTTATACTGGATACCGGACAATCTGAATTTCGTTTCAATTTCTGCTTTATCAACAGCCTTCATATAGGCCTCTTCCGGCGTAATCTGTTTCGTGAGCGTTAAACGCGTCAGTTCATCGCAGAAGTTCTGCATACCGACATTCTTACTGGTTTGAATAACGGAAGGTAGCATGTGTGTTTTGGCTTCACGAATCAAGGCAGCCACTGGACTATTGACGACAAGAACCTCAAAAGCCGCGACACGACCACCATTGATTTTATGACACAACGTCTGCGCAACAACACCCTTCAGCGAATCCGCCAACATGGAACGAATCTGATTTTGACGATTCGCAGGAAATTTATCGATAATACGATCGACTGTTGCAACCGCATTGTTCGTATGCAACGTCGCAAAGACAACGTGTCCAGTCTCCGCTGTTTCAATCGCTATTTCCATTGTTTCCAAATCGCGAATTTCACCGACGAGCACGATGTCAGGATCTTCGCGTAAGACCGCGCGCAAGGCACGGGCGAAGCTTTGTGTATCCCGATGAACTTCGCGCTGATTAATCGCACACTTCATCGGCGTATGCACGAATTCAATGGGGTCTTCAATGGTGATAATATGTTCTGTCCGATTACGATTGATAAAGTCAATCATAGCCGAAAGTGTTGTCGACTTTCCAGAACCTGTCGGCCCCGTCACCACGATAAGCCCCTTGGACAACATACAGAACTCTTTAATCACGGGAGGCAGACACAGTTGCTCAAAGGTCGGAATTTCATCTGGAATCACACGAATGACAGTACCATAGCCATTCATGTCCCGAAAACCATTCACACGAAAACGTGCTAAGCCTTCAATGCTATAAGCACAATCCGTATCCTTGGTCTGACTAAGCTCCTCGAAATTCTTTGGCGGAAAAATATCCTTCAGTAGTCCCAACACTTGGTCGCTGCTGACAACGGGTTCGTTTTCTAACGCTTGAATAATACCATGCACACGAACATGTGGGACGCGATTTGCATACAGGTGCAAATCGCTTCCACTCATGGACACTAATTTCACCAGCAACCGATCTATTCCTGCCATGTTACGATTCCTTTACTCATCTAAAAACGATTACTGCTGTGGAGGCTGCTTCAGATTCAACTTCAGAAACTCAGCCTTGGTCTGATCACCAGGTTCCTTGCGTTCGCCATTCACAATTTCGCGTCCGATCACGGCATTCTTCGGCAAGCCAACATCCTTCTTCATGGTCGCCGGATCAGCAAGACCCACCGTGACAAAGATAATAATTTCCTTCTGCGTTTTGACGCGGCTCTTCCAGCCGAAGAGATATTCCCCTAAGTACGGGATGCTACGCAAATACGGAATGCCATTATCAACCGAGTCCTCCTTAGTCTTTGAAAGTCCACCAATAACGGCCGTATAGCCATCATTCATGGTAAAGGTCGTATTGATACGTTTCATATCGAGGATTGGATATCTTGGCAGGGGCGGATCGTCTTTAAGACGATTTTCAGCCTTGA
>SESF01002405.1_pt1 | contig 11552 bp, 4 predicted proteins | sample 3171521 | NCBI WGS metagenome assembly SESF01 (sample SAMN10866945, study PRJNA518727) | freshwater metagenome | biome: subpolar coniferous forest; feature: holomictic lake; material: water; isolation source: holomictic Lake 227, 6 m and 8 m depth | place: Canada: near Kenora, Ontario | collected...
GAATATTCGAAAGGCATTGGGTTTAGGAGGGCTTCCATCAATCGTCTGCTTACTACTAAGCAATGGGTCACGGTGGAGCACGTCCTTGCCAGCACGGGCCGCCTGCGCCGGCGTAGTTATGTTTCTGGCGCTCTTTGCCACCGGGACAAGCCTCTCTGCCGCCGCCCCGCTCACCCATGAAGCCTATGTCTGGCAGCGCGTTTGGACTGAGCCGGTGCGCGACGCCATCAAACAGCACGCCGCGCAGTTTTCCGGGCTTACAGTGCTCAGCGCCGAGGTTTCGTGGAAGGCCAGGCAGCCGCAGGTCATCCGGGTCCCGCTCGATTATTCCATCCTGACGAATGCACCGTGCCCGGTCGGCCTTGCCTTACGCATTGGCCCATGTCCCGCCTCGGTCGCCACCAATGATGCCACGACGGTCTTCCTGGCGGACGTGGCCGCCTCGCTCCTCGCCGAGGCCCGGTCGCGCCGGCTCGCGGCCAGGGAATTGCAGATCGACTTCGATTGTGCGGCGTCGAAGCTCGACGGTTACCGCGCGTGGGTGGAAGCCTTTCGCCGCAAGGCGGCTCCGGTTCCGGTGAGTATCACCGCGCTCCCGAGCTGGCTGGAGCAGCCGGGGTTCAAGCGGCTGGTCGCAGCGGCGGACAGCTATGTACTGCAAGTACATTCGCTGCAGCGGCCGCGGGCGTCGGATGCGCCCTTCACCTTGTGCGATCCAGTGGCCGCCCGGCGGGCAGTCGAGCGCGCGGCACAGATCGGCATCCCCTTTCGTGTCGCCTTGCCGACTTACGGTTATCTCACTGCATTTGATGCCGGAGGCCGGTTTGTCGGTCTGTCCGCCGAGGGCCCGAGCAAGAGCTGGCCGGCGGAGGTCCGGTTGCGCGAGGTCCGGGCCAACCCGCTTGAGCTGGCCCAACTGGTCCGGCTCTGGGCGACGAACCGGCCCGCCGGGATGCGGGGCGTCATCTGGTATCGGCTGCCCGTGGCGGACGATACTTTGAACTGGCGCTGGCCAACGTTGGGTGCGATGGTGGCGGAGCGTTTTCCCCGGGAGAGCGTCCGGGTGGAAACGCGCCGGGTCGAGCCGGGGCTGGTGGGAATCAGCCTGGTGAACGATGGCGAGCTCGACATTTCCTCACGGCTGAGCATCCGAGTCCGCTGGCAGAATGCCCGCCTGGTAGCGGGTGACGGCCTGCGCGATTTTGAATTGGTGGATGGCGGACCGTCCGCTGTGAAATTACAAACCAGAACAGAGCTTTGGCGTTTGCCGGCGGGTGAAACAAGAGTCATCGGCTGGGTGCGCTTGAGCGAAGACCGTGAGGTGCAGATTGAAATGGATAGATTGTAGTCCCCGCCGTAACTGGCTGAGTTTCCGACGCGCATTTGGGTGCGCCAGCCCGTTCCCATCCCTGGATGCACCGCAGTGCTCATTGGCTGCGGTGCCGTTTCCCTCTCCTCCTTTGGAGGAGAGGGGCAGGGAGAGGAGGTCGTCGTTCTCCGCCAGCACACCAAGTCTATTGGTGTGGCACCCCGCCGGTATGCCGCCACGAGGGGCAGCATCGACAGTGGGCCTCCTCTCCCCAACCCTCTCCTCCCTAGGAGGAGAGGGGGAGCCACGCGTCCGCTCGCGTTCGCCAGTGCCTGGCAACTCGTGGCGGCGGACCTTCGGAGCGCGGATTTCACTGTGCCTGCTTGCAGCAATCCTTCAGGGCCAGGGCACCTTGTTTGCCTGCGGTCCGTGGTTTCCGAACAACCTGCTGGATGGCGGAGACGCGGCCCTTTTGGTGGCGCCAGCCACGGATTTCATCGCCGAACTCCAGCGGATGAAGCTGATCGAGACCAGGTTCCAAGCCATGCCGCTGACGGGAGAGAACCCAGGTGCCAGCTTCGCCACCCAGGCGGCGGCAGCCGAACTCGCCGACCTGGCGGCCGCCCTAAAGAAGGCCAAGGTCCCGGATGACGAGGTGGAGAGAATCCGGGGCGCGCACGGCGCAGCCCGCGAAAAGCTCGGCAAGTTCCTCGCCGATACCGAAGCCTGGACCAATTCGCGCCCGTCGGTTTGGGACCAACAGGAAGGTCACGAAGGCAAGCCCCAGTTGCCGCGGCCGGAGTTTCCGAGCCTGGACCTCACTCCCGGGCTGCCGGGCGAGTTCGCCGACTATCTCGAAGGAGCCCTGGCCTGGCACAACCCGGCCGTCGTGGGCAAAGGGATGGCGGGCAGCGCCTGGAAGCGCCTGCTGGACCGCCCCCCGCAAGAACGCCGCTTCAAATCCACCTGGGCGGCCTACATGCTTGGCAAGGCGTGCGAGGAGAAGGAGCCCGACCAGGCAGTCGCCTACTTCAAACAAGTCCGCGACCTGGCTAGGCACGGGTTTGTTGATTCGGTGGGCCTGGCCGCCGCGAGCCTGGGCCGGGAAGCGCGCGTCTGTTTGGACCAAAAGAAATACGAGCGCGCCATCGAGCTGTACCTGGAGCAACTCGCGACGGGGGATCCGAGCGCGGGGCCGTCGCTGCGCTCCACCGCGTCGGAGGCTCTGACGAAGGGCCCGGAAGTGCTGCGGCCGCTGGCCATCAATCCGCGCACGCAGCGCGTGCTGACCGCCCTCGTAATTTCCCTGCGCGACCAGCGCTGGCACGACCCGGAGCCGGACCCTGCCGAGGAGACCACGGTCCCGGCGCCGAGAGCCACAGTTGGCCAGGTCTGGCTGGAAGCCGTTGAAGTCGCCGGGGTCAAAGACGTCGAGTCGGCGGCCAAGCTGGCGCTGGCGGCTTATCAGAACGGCGACATGCCGCTGGCGTGGCGCTGGATCAAACGCGCGCCGAGTTCACCGGTGGCGCAATGGCTGCAGGCCAAGCTGCTCCTCCATGACGGCAAAACCGCCCAGGCCGCGGCGTTGCTGGCCAGTGTGGCTCATGCTTTCCCCATCCAGCCGCCCAGCACCAACCGAGTCGCCAGCGCCCAATTCCAAGACCTATTATCCGTATGCACCCGGGGCTCCTACTACGATGGGATTTCCGCCGGGCGGCAGGTGTTGGGCGAGTTGGGCGTCTTTCGCCTGGCCCGCCGCGAATACACCCAGGCGCTCGATGCGCTACTTAACGCGGGGTTCTGGATGGATGCCGCGTACGTCGCCGAGCGGGTGCTCACGGCGGATGAGCTGAAGACCTACGTGGACGGCTATTGGCCGCCGGTGCCGCCGGAGCAAGTAGCCGAGGAGAACGAGAAATACGGCCAAAGCGAGATTTCCCCCGTGCTCCTCCGCACGCAGATTCGCTACCTCCTCGCGCGCCGGCTGATGCGCTCGTTTCGGGGCGACGAGGCGCGCGACTATTACCCGGTCGAATGGCTGCCGCAGTACCTGGTCTTGGCCCAGGAGCTCAAGACCGGCTGGGACGAAGCGCTGCCGGCCGATCAACGCGCCAAGGCGTTGTTCCAGGCCGCTATTATCACTCGCACCAACGGCCTGGAATTGATCGGCACCGAAGTCGAGCCGGATTGGCGAGTCCATGCCGGCGACTATCAGGAAGGCGTGACCGTAGCCAGCCGAGCCACCAATGAGAACGCGAAAGCCCTGGTCGCCAGCGAGGAGGAGTTGGACCGTGCGCGGCGGCACAAAGCCGAGCCGGAACTACGCTGGCACTATCGTGCCCAGGCTGGCACCTTGGCCCGGGAAGCTGCCCAGCTTGTGCCGGACAACCTCCAGGACGCCACCCACATGCTCCTCACGGGAGCCCGCTGGCTCGATAGCTGCGGCGCCGAAGGCGGCGATACCTTATGCTTCCAGGCTGCGGCCCTGGCGTGGGAGGCGGCCAAGCTCATGCCGGATAATTCCGAGGACACCGCACGGTTCCTGTGCGTGGCCGGCAGTTGGATCAAGTACCGCGATCCGAAGAAGGCCGACGTCTTCTACAAGGCCCTGGTGCGCCGGAACCGCAAGACGGCTATCGGGATGGAGGCGGATCGGATCAGGTGGTTCCCGCGACTGGACGAGCAGGGCAACGTAATCCCGCGCAAGCGATCACGCCTGGAGTCCATGGAATCGCCCGACCTGCCCGAGCCGACCATGGAACAACCGCCGGATGCCGAGCCCGACGAGGTTGTCCGTGAGTATCCTATCCCGGGGAAGAGCTATGTGATCCATGCCGGGGATACCCTTGCGAGCGTTGCGCATGCGGCCAACGTGTTCGGACAGTCCATAACCCTGGAGGCGATCCTGAAGGCAAATCCCGGCCTCGAGGCCAACCGGCTCAAGGTGGGCCAGAGGATCCTGATCCCCGGGGCCCAGGCGGACGGGGACCCCGCCCCGGCGCCTGACGGGCCAACTCCCGTCCCCAGCAAGGAGAGCGCGCCTGAGGCGCCCGCGGGCCCAGCCCCGGGCCAGCCACCGCCGGCGGAGCCGGAGGCTTGAATTACAGGTGTTTCAGCAGCGCATCCAGGCTTGAAGCCGTTGCCATGCAGTCGAAATGCGCCCTGATAAACCGCGGAGACGCGAAGAGCGCGGAGACGGACCAGTTGTAATGGCCCCAAGACCCTTCAGTTAACAGTTACTCGTTCGAGTGCCATTTGCCTCGCTGTTTTCTCTTCACTGCAATCGTCGAAGATGTCCGCAGGCTGCGAGCAAATGCCCCGGCATGGAATGTCGCGAAGCGTATGGAGTGCGGGGAGCTTGCTCCCGTTTTTGGGCGGTCACTGGGCGAGCGATAGCGCCAGCAAGCTGGACGCTCTCCAAACGCTTCGCGCAATTCGGTTGCGGCTTTGCCGCGCTATCCGGCAGGAGATCCTCTCCGGCGCGCAACCGCATCTGCTGATTTGCGCCATCGCCGTGCGCCGCCGGATGCGGATTTTCACAACCGACACGGACTTCAACGAGTTCGCCAAGCACTTGATTGGTCGGCTGAGGCGCAAAGGGCGGCCAGAATTGGAGCGACTGAAAAGGAGGCTGGAGCAGGTCAATACAAAAAACCATAATGCAGAAGTGGAGGCATGAATATGCGCATTCCGGGACCGCCCCTTTTTCAGCCTGTCGAATCATTCACGCTCGCTGCCCAGCGGGCCTTGGCGGGCGAACTTGGCAGGCGAGCGGCGGCGGATTTTTGGAAAGCAACTTGCTCCCGTGTCTCCATCCGCGTAAGCTCAGGCACATGAGAGTGTTGAGCATCGAAGAAGCGGTGAGCGGCTTGGGGCGATGGTTGGAGTTGGCGATCGCGGGTGAGGACATCCGCATCCGGAAAGGCGACGCGGTTGTGGAGTTGCGGCCTTTGGGTGCGTCGGGGCCTCCCTCCTCAAAGGAGCACCTGTCACCGCGCGAAGCCCTGCGTTGCTTGCAGACGGAAGCCCGGCTGACTCCGGACCAAGCTCAGCAATACCTCAACGAAGTGTATGATGAGCGGCTCGCTGCGGAGGCTCGCCGACCGGCATGATCCATCTGGATACCAATTACCTGGGCCAGTCTGACTTCAACCTTTTCCCGCCTCACGGCCTCAAACTAGCCTTTCCTCCTCTGCCACCACCGCCACCCACTTCCCGAAGCTGATTCGCAGGTTACCCAATACTCCATCACTCGCCCGACGGCATGATTTCAGGGTGTAAACGCAACCGGTCGGCGGCAGCAGTGCGATCACTCAGAATGCCGGGACGGACCCTTTCATTAAACGTGCGACTTTGGGCGACCGCCGACGGCGCGCTCGGAGAGACGCGCCCGACCTTCAGGTCGGCGGACGACTTGGGCAACACGCCCTGCCGGCGGCAACTACGGCTCTTTGAATCCGCCGTGTAACCGAGGGAACTGGCGGTGGTAACTGCTCGCCGGCTTGTGTTTGAGGGATTCGATGTCGTATCGGTTATGGCTGACTACCTATGTCAGGGATTACATCCAGCGGCAAGCCGATCGGCTGGCTGGGTTGCGTTCGTCCCCGGCGCCCGCGCTGGCTTTCCGCGAAGGCGTGAACGTCCTTCTCCCCCGAACGGAGGAAATCTAAGAAGTCCACGCCCATGTACTTGCAGGTTTGGCAGACACTGAGAAGAATAAGGTATTCTTCGATACCTTTTGGAGTGGAAAGACCGACAATCGCGCGGCGGAGCTTGGCGAAGGCCTTGATCGCGTGTTCGGCGTTGTTGTTGTTCCAAGGGACCTCGTCGTAGTCCAGAAACGTAAAGAGTTTGTCATGGTTCTTTTCAAATCTCTCCTTGATCCGTAGTGCGGATTCGCTTTCCCATGCTGTATTTTTGAGCCTCTTATAGAACTGCTGGACTTGGTGCCAGTGCTTTTTGAGAAAGTAATGTTTCAAACCTCGTCGGTCGATCGTTTCTACAATCTCCCTTAGCAAATCCCCAAAGCCAGTTGCTATGGTCCTTACCTCCTGATCAAATGGCTGATCAAGGACAGCGTCATTCAAGTCTCGTATTAGGTGGATCAAGCACTTCTGCTGTGGGCAAGGCATAGCGTCATAAACAGCGTAGAAGTCTGACACGAGAACGCCTTTGAACCCCGCAAGCGATTCTCGTAGAAGGTTGCCTTCCCGGTTTTCGGAGTAGAAGAAAACGACTTCATGAAAAGAGGCGAACACCCAGACATAGGCTGTATCGCGCTTGAGTGCTATTTGTGTCTCGTCTGCATGGATAAGTCGTCCTGCAACTAATCGCGCAAGGATTTTCTTCCGGGTTTCTTCGTAGAACGCAGCAGCACTCGCTTTCAAGCGATTCACGATGCTGTTCGAAAGACCCAAATTGAAGAATGTGTTGAGACTTTCCTGGATAGCGTTGTTGACCGTTCGAAGACGGATGACGCTATAAACGACCATTGCCACAACCCCAGGCCCATACCTTGTCTGGCGCCAGAACTCCTTAGGCTTGCCATAGCCGCATCGACAGTAAGGGCAATAGAAGACGCGGAAATGGTACCGAACAACCCAGCGGCGCACACCTTGCGGAGTGAAGCGCAAATCATAGAGGGTTCGAGGCCCTTCATAAACAAACTCAGCTGCCTTCCCGCACCGTGGACACGTGGAGCTGTTTTCACACACTATCTCCATGTTAACGCGCGTCTTTCGGTGGGGGTGGTGATGGATCTTGCGATTCACCGCTGCCGACCTCGAAGCCTTACTTATTCTAACGTACACCCTGTCTCGCTGATAATCCCATTTCGCCGCTTTGTTGATGATTTCGAAAGCTGAAATAGGGCTCGAAAAGCGGGGCCACAAGGAATCGGATTCAGGCATGGCATCGGCGGGGACAACCTCGGAAGCGACGTCCGCTGTATCCGAGCCACCGCAGATTCGCGAAACCTGCGTGGTGATCTTTTGGAGGGCCCAACAGTCTTCGCAATTATAGGTGATCAACTTCTGCTTTGCGATGAGTTCGGCCGAGGTTTCCCACGCATGGCGCCAGCAGATTGTCTGTGTGCCTGACTTGATGCCCACCGACCATTCGAAGCCCAACCAACCTGCGATGTTTTTTAGCCCGTTTGAACAGGTCGGGAAATAGATTCGGCCATAAATGGCGGCAAGCAAGTTGATGGTGGAGGCGATCGTCTTCGCGAGAGTAGACTTCTCCGTTAGGTCCCCGTGACGCTCGCTCATCCGCTTAAGAAAAGTCGTTTCATAGCTCCCGTAGTGAATCAATACCGGCTTCTCGACGCTTTCGAGGATGCCAAGGAATTCAAGGCAAATCTTCCCCTCGTCCGCGACGGTGTCCGCCCACAGGCTGTGCTGGACGGCGGATTCGCCGTCGCCGATGCGCACGCCGATGAGGTAATAGAAATCGCGGTCGGGCAAGCCCTCGACATCCAGATAGACGGGCGTGCCTTCGATCTTCAGTTCCGGGCTTCCGACAATGTGGATCTTCTTCTCCCGGATTGCCAGCGCCTTGAGCGAGTGATGATACTTCTCCCGCTTGTCCCGCATCTTTTTGGGTCGGCGGCGGGGCCGGAACGTGTAGGAGAGTTGCGTGATGGTGAAGATGCCTTTGCTGCGGAGTTTCTGCCGCTCCTCCGCATACATGCCAGCGAGCAGGCTGAGATCGTCCTTCTCAACCGCGATCTTCCGGCAGCGGCCCTGGAACTCGCACTCGGCGCAGTGCCGATTCAGGACGAGGTCGGGAGGCGAGGGATTGGATAGCATGGCGGCCATTTTCTGGAGGCGCTTCCGCACTTCGCCGGTCAAGGCCGACGTCTTCACCTTGAGCGTGGTATGGTCGTCGCCATGGATGATTTTGCCGAGGCTGACCTCGCGTCCGAGGACTTGGGCGAGCACCAGCGCGTCGAACGCCAGCAGCAGTCGGTCGTCGTGGGTGAGTTTGTTGCGGTAGATGAAACGGATCGGGACGAATTGGGCCGGCTTGCCCCGGCCTTCCGATGGCACGCGCTCGACGGCGTGAAGACAGGATTCCAAGAGTTGTTCGGGGTGCGGACCGCCGGGACCTTGGCTTTCTTTATGCGGCGGAGATTCGGAGACCGGGCTTTCGATGTGGCTCCCCTCGCCCGGCCTTCGGCCACCCTCTCCCCGCATCGCGGGGAGAGGGCAGGGAGAGGGGTGCGTCTCGCCAGTGAGTGTGGCGTCAGCGTCAGCGTCAAGGGACCTGTCCATGGACTTGATTGGTGTTTGGGCCAGTAGGTCTATGGCCAGGCGCCATTTGGCGGCCTTGAGGTTTTCGGTGGCGGGCGGCGCAACGACGCGCTCGGTTTCCGGCACTGCTGCCTGCAATCGCCTGGCTGCTTCGCGCTGGTAGGATTCATCCTGGCCACGGACCCATTCGGCATATTCGTTGCCTGAACCGATCTCACCGCTCGAACGGAGATGGCATTTGGTGGCGCACTTGAGGAACGCACCAAACATAGGAGGTGTGATTCTCATAGCAGGAATATACTCCTTGAGCTGCTCTGGCGCAAACGAGGTTCAATTCTAACCTTAGCGGACTAAAGTCCGCGCTAATCCAGCCGATAGTTACAGGCGATTATACGCCACATGCCCAGGTGCGTCTCGGTGATGCTGGAGAACTCCGGCACATTGCAGGTGCGGGGGAGGATTGGATGCAGTAAATCGCTGAGTCACTATTTATGCAACACCGCTCATTTGGACCTTTATTCGTGTGCTGGGCCAGCTTCTGGCTGGGAAAGAGAGCTTTCCCAGGCCGAGCCTTTGTCCTGGCCATCTGGCTGGGATGGCTGCTTTTCGGGCCAAGTGCCTGGGCGGCTTCCGCTCCCACGATTACGAATCCCCCAGCCAACCAGGTGCTGGCGGAGGGCGAGACGTTAAACCTGAGCGTTACGGCAACAGGCCCTGGGCCGCTGACCTACCAGTGGCTCAAGGATGGGAGAATGATCTTGGGAGCGACCAACAGCGCGCTGAACATGGCCAATGCGGGTGTGACGAACTCGGGTATTTACTATGTGGCGGTGGCCAACGCTTATGGTTTGAGCATCAGCCGGCCCGTCACCGTCACGGATGGCTCTCCGCAACTGATGGGCTGGGGCAACGGCCAGACCGGCGCGTTAGGGGACGCGCCTGCAGGCCTCGGCATCAACTTTTCACCCATAACCGTGGCTGCCAATGTGGTCGCCGCGGCGGCGGGCGGCGGCTTCTACCTGAATGGCACCACGACCTGGGACTATTCCTATTCCCTGCTGCTGAAGAGCGACGGCACATTGTGGGCAGTGGGCGACAATCTATTCGGCCAGTTGGGTGACGGGACCACATCCCAACGGAACAGTCCGGTGGCTGTGGCCGGTGGCACCAATGTGGTGGCGGTGGCGGCGGGAGACACCAGTTCGCTGTTCTTAAAGAGTGATGGCACGTTGTGGGCGATGGGGGATAACAACTACGGCCAGTTGGGCGACGGGACCACATCCCAGCGGAACAGTCCGGTGGCTGTGGACGGGGGCACCAATGTGGTGGCGATGGCGGTAGGAGGTGCCCATAGCCTGTTTCTGAAGAGCGACGGCACCGTGTGGGCGATGGGCAAAGACGGGTACGGCCAGTTGGGCGACGGGGGCCATCCCGTTCCAAACGTAAGCCATCCGATTCCGGTAGCCGTGGCGAGCAATGTGGTGGCGGTGGCGGCGGGTCAGGATCATTCTCTGTTCTTGAAGGCCGACGGCACGTTGTGGTCAACGGGCTACAACGCTTACGGCCAGTTGGGAAACGGTGAGGGAGGGGGGAACTGGGAGGACACTCCCGTGGCCGTTTTGGGTGGCACGAATGTGCTGGCGATGGCCGCGGGATATAATCATTCCCTGTTTTTGAAGAGCGACGGCACTTTGTGGGCGATGGGCGCCAACGTGTCCGGCCAGTTGGGAAACGGGTCCGCGAGCTACTCGGAGGTTGATCCGGTGGCTGTCGTGGGTGGCAGCAATGTGGTGGCGGTAACGGCAGGGAACATTGACTCCTTGTTCTTGAAGAGCGACGGCACGTTGTGGGCGATGGGCGACAACTCCTTCGGCGAGTTGGGCGATGGGTTCTCGCCCGCCCAGAGTAGTCCCGTATCCGTGCCCGGCATGTACCTGGCCACGGTCATTTCCGGCTGTAATGCCCAACATACCTTGGCGGTGGGCCTGCCGCTGCGGATCACCAGCCCGCCCGCCAGCCAGACGGGGCTTCTGGGAGGCTCTGTTACCTTCTCGGTCACGGCTGACGGGGCAGGGCCGCTGGCCTATCAATGGTACTTCAATGGCACTGTGATTAGTGGAGCGACCGGGCAGAGCTACACGCTCACCGGCATGACGGTAACGAACGTGGGAAGCTACACGGTGGCGATCACTGGCCGCTGTGGCACCTTGATCAGCAGCGGGGCGACTTTGACGCTGCCGTCGGTCATGGTACAGCCGACCAACGCGGTGGCGGCGGGCGGAACGGTGACTTTGAGCGTGCCGACAACCGGCCCCGGGCTGAGTTACCAATGGCGCAAGGATAGGAGAGTAATCCCGGGAGCGACCAATAACGTGCTGACTCTGGCCAATGCGGGTGTGCCCGACTCGGGTGTCTATTATGTGACGCTGGCCAACGGGCCGGGTTTGAGCATCACCCTGCCCGTCACGGTGACGGTGGGCACTCCGCAACTGATGGCCTGGGGCCAGAACACCTACAACCAGTTAGGCGATGGGACAGCCAGCAACCGGAGCCATCCTGAGCCGGTGGCCACCAACGTCCTGACGGCGGCGGGCGGCAGGTATCATTCCCTGTTCGTCAAGGGAGACGGCACGCTGTGGAGCATGGGCTACAACACGTACGGCCAATTAGGGAATGGGAGCACCAGCCCGCACAGCAAGCCAGTGTCCGTCACCAACAATGTGGTGGCGGTGGCGGCCGGGTTCGAACATTCCCTGTTCGTGACGAGCGACGGGACGTTGTGGGCGATGGGCTTTAACAACGACGGCCAGTTGGGCGACGGGACCACGACCGACCAGCATTTGCCGGAATCCGTGGCCAGCAATGTGGTGGCGGTGGCGGCCGGGTCCTACCATTCCTTGTATTTGAAGGGCGACGGCACGCTGTGGGCGATGGGCGACAACACTTACGGCGAGTTGGGCCATGGCACCATGAATGGTCAGGCCAATCCG
>SESF01028919.1_pt1 | contig 11552 bp, 12 predicted proteins | sample 3171521 | NCBI WGS metagenome assembly SESF01 (sample SAMN10866945, study PRJNA518727) | freshwater metagenome | biome: subpolar coniferous forest; feature: holomictic lake; material: water; isolation source: holomictic Lake 227, 6 m and 8 m depth | place: Canada: near Kenora, Ontario | collected...
AATGTAGGACAAGGCTTAGGAGCTATCTATACAATCAAAGGAGATTATGCCAAATCAAAAACATATTTTGGTTCAACAGCATCGAACAATGCTGCCTTAGTTCAGATACTAAATGCAGATTACAGTTCAGCACGTAAAACCTTATCGGCTGTTCAACGTCCGAATGCAATGACTGCTTACCTTGGCGCTGTAATTGGAGCTCGTACGAACGATCGTAGTACTGTTTACAGCAACCTTAAAAGTGCAGTTAAACAAGATGGTTCTCTCGCTGCAATAGCTCAGAAAGATATTGAATTCTCGAAATTTGCTACTGATGCAGATTTCTTGGCAATTGTAAAATAATTGAATTTATAGTTTGTAAAAAATCCGATGCATTATTGTATCGGATTTTTTATGCTTTTATTTAAAGTAAAATGCGTCCGCTTTCGTCTTAATGAATGTAACTTCCTTTTTAATGAACATTATATGATTTTCATTGAAACAACATTTTCATTATCGGGCATTTAACTGTATCTTTGTATCCATTTTCAGAATAAAAAAATAAATGCTCATGATAATTGCAGAAAACGAACAAATTGTAAATAAAATTGTTGAAGGTATACAGGAACGTAAGGGGAAAAACATTGTTATTGTCAATCTGAATAAACTGAAAGAAGCTCCCTGCAGCTACTTTGTAATTTGTGAAGGCGATTCCAGCGTTCACGTAAATTCAATTGCAACATCCATAAAAGATTGGGTTCGTGAGCAAATTAAGCTAAAACCTTATGCCACGGATGGATTTGAGAATAGTGAATGGATAGCAATGGATTATGGACAGATTATTGTTCATGTATTTCAACGTGTAACCCGTGCTTTCTACGACATCGAACATTTATGGTCGGATGCTGACTTGAAAAAATTGGAGGATATACTTTAATTTCTTCAGTTTTTATATTGCTAAATAAAAAAAAATCAAGACAAATTAATGGAAAATAAAACTCCCAATCAAAAGCCTATCAAACCGGCCGGCAAAATGCCAAGATTCAATATTTCTTGGATTTATGGTATTATCATTTTGTTTCTGTTAGGATCCTATTTCTTTAAGGAAAATGTACCAACCAAAGAAGTTCCATTTACAACCTTCAAGGAATATGTTAAACTAGGAATGGTTTCGAAAGTCGATGTGTATAGCTCCAAAAGCGGAATTGAGGCTCAACTTATCAATTACAACCTCATTGGGAATGACACCAATGCCCTCAGAAGAGCTTTTGGTAGCAACTACAAATCATTCGCATCCAACCCGAAAGCGCTAAAAGACTCATTAACGAAGAAAGACAATCATATATTAAAAACCGTTTTCGGTGATAAATATGAATTGTATACCAAAGATCGTATGGTAACTGTGAGTGTTCCATCCGAAGAATTCTCACGATTTATTCAATCGGCCGAAGACAAATATGGCATCAAAGTGGGTGTAGAATATAAAGATAGCCGTAATTATATGGATATTTTCATATCAGTTATATTGCCTGTTATTTTAATGGTTTTTTTGTTTGTATTCCTAACACGTCGAATGGGTGGCGGTGTTGGAGGAGGTGGCGGAGGAGGTATTTTCAACGTTGGGAAATCCAAGGCTCAATTATTTGACAAAGGTGACACAACCAATAAAATTACCTTCAAAGATGTGGCCGGGCTAGCTGAGGCAAAACAAGAAATTGAAGAAATAGTTTCATTTTTGAAAAACCCCGGAAAATACACCGAATTAGGCGGCAAAATTCCAAAAGGTGCATTGCTGGTTGGCCCTCCGGGAACCGGAAAAACATTGTTGGCAAAAGCTGTTGCAGGTGAGGCCGATGTTCCGTTTTTCTCGATGTCTGGTTCTGATTTTGTTGAAATGTTTGTGGGGGTAGGTGCATCACGGGTTCGTGATTTATTCCGTCAGGCAAAGGAGAAATCGCCTTGTATTATATTTATTGACGAAATTGACGCAGTTGGTCGTGCACGTGGTAAAAACCCGAATATGGGAAGCAACGACGAACGCGAAAACACACTGAATCAATTATTGACAGAAATGGATGGTTTTGGTTCAAATAGTGGTGTAATAATACTTGCTGCCACCAACCGTGCTGATATTCTCGACAAAGCATTGCTTCGTGCCGGGCGTTTTGACCGTCAGATTCACGTTGATTTACCGGATGTTCATGAACGCAAACAAATTTTCAACGTTCACCTTCGCCCGATAAAAATAAATGATACGGTAGATGTAAACTTTCTTGCCCGTCAGACTCCGGGTTTTTCGGGCGCCGACATTGCAAATGTTTGTAATGAAGCAGCATTAATTGCTGCACGAAAAGATAAATCATTTGTTGAAAAACAAGACTTTTTGGATGCCGTTGACCGAATTGTAGGTGGGTTGGAAAAGAAAACCAAAATTACCACCATTGCCGAAAAGAAGTCTATAGCCTATCATGAAGCCGGTCACGCCACCATAAGTTGGATGACAGAACATGCCAATCCACTGGTAAAAGTAACAATTGTACCACGTGGAGAAGCCTTGGGCGCAGCCTGGTATTTGCCTGAAGAACGACAGTTGACCAATCGGGAACACATGCTCGATGAAATGTGCTCCACCTTGGGAGGACGTGCTGCTGAAGAGATTTTCTTAAACCAAATGTCAACAGGTGCAATTAACGATCTTGAACGAGTTACTAAACGTGCTTATGCTATGGTGGCTTATTTTGGAATGAGTCCTGAGTTGGCAAATATGAGTTATTACGACTCGTCAGGAAATTCAGATTATGGCTTTACAAAACCATACAGTGAAAAAACAGCTGAATTGATTGACTCTGAAGCAAAAAATATTGTGGCAGTTGAATATAAACGTGCTAAGAAAATCTTAACTGATAATGCAAAAAAACACAATGAATTGGCCGAATTACTTATTGAAAAAGAAGTAATTTTCGCTGAAGATTTAGAAAAGATTTTTGGTAAACGTCCGTGGACTTCACGTAATGATGAACTAATGGCACAAAATGGGAATTCGGATAAACTGGAAGAAGTACTTATTGAACCAGAGGAAATTGCTTTAGTCGAAAACAATTCATTAACTGAAGAAATAGCTTTAGCTGAAACTCCCGTTAAAGAAAAAGCAGAGAAAAAACCGAGGAAAAATGCAAAGTAATTCTCGTAACGAGATATTGAATAGAATAGCAGCAGTTCGCCCCAAACGAATTGCTGCTGTTGACATCCTGACGAACGGTGTGGAAGAAATATACAAACCAATCCGGCCTGATCTGGTCAATTGTTTCAAATCCGAATTGGAAGCCATCAACGGACAATGCATTCTTTGCGAAAATGAATCGGATCAGTTTTTGAAAATCAAGGGATTTCTAAATTCGAATGGTTTTACAAGTATTTATTGCCGTGACTCCCAAATTACAAAACAACTCTCAAAAGCAGGTATTTCCAGCACCAATGATCCTGCCGATTTTGAAACAATGAGGGTTGGAATTACGGCTTGTGAATTTTTGGTTGCCCGTACCGGCAGTGTGATTGTGACTTCAGCCGGAGAATCTGGTCGCCAAATGAATATTTTTCCACCGATTCATTTAGTGCTTGCCCGCAAAGACCAAGTGGTTGATTTTCTGACTAATGCTCTGATTGCCCTGCAAAATAAATACGGAAATGAATTGCCCTCAACACTTACTACCATTACCGGACCAAGCCGGACAGCCGATATAGAAAAAACCTTAGTTCTGGGAGCACATGGTCCAAAAGAATTTATTGTTTTTCTTTCGAAAATCTAAAGTTTTGCTATCTTTGTAGCAAAAATCAGATACGGTTTGTTTATCCCTATTGCTTACTGTAAACATCTATCAAGCTATGAATAACTTTGTAAAACGAACCTTGAGCGGAGCTTTATTTATTACACTCGTTGTAGGCTCTATTTTACTCAGCCAGTTTACTTTTCTGGTATTTTTTGCTCTGGTTTGTGGATGGGCTGTCTTCGAATTTCACAAAATAACAAATCAACAAACTGATATAAGGATTAATGTGCTTTCGGCCATATCTTGTGCCGTTTTATTATTTATCTGCTCGTTTTTTAAGGCTTCTGGATTAGTAGATTTCCCTGTTTTCAGCATATATGGTTTATTTTTTATTCTGGTGGTAATTTCCGAATTGTATGTACGGAAAAAAAATCCGATCCATAACTGGGCTTATTTAGTTCTGGGACAAGTATTTATTGCACTTCCTTTTTCTCTTCTCAATTATATTATTTTCATTAAAGGTTTCCAACCACTTATACTTCTAGCTGTTTTTGCAACTATTTGGGTGAACGATACTGGTGCTTATCTTATAGGAGTGACTTTCGGAAAACATCGTTTATTTGAGCGTATTTCTCCTAAAAAATCATGGGAAGGTTTTTTCGGAGGCGCTTTTTTTGCATTGATTTCAGGATATGTTTTCTCGTTGATAATTAAAGATATAAGCCTTATAAACTGGTTAATTTTCTCTGAATTAATTGTTATTTTCGGCACTTTTGGCGATTTAATTGAATCCCTGTTGAAAAGAACACTTGACGTAAAAGATTCAGGCAATGTAATTCCTGGTCATGGTGGACTACTCGACCGCTTTGACAGTATGTTACTTGCCGCACCTGCTATTTATCTATTTTTGACTTTGATGTTTAAGTAGGAGATAAGGAAAGCAAGAAAGCAGACAACTAACTATTCAAATATACCATGATGAATTACGATTTTGAAGAAATCCGGTGCTACAACGATGATGAAGTGCACGATGTGTTGAGAAGATTGATTGAGGAAAAACAGTTTATAAAGGTGTTGAGCACTGTATATCCATTGATGCCAAAGGATGTTCTAAAGCAACGTTTATTATCTTTCAACGACAAATACAGCTTTCAAAAAGAGATGGTTTATCCCTTCCTGCAGTATTTGGAAGCGAATATGACAAAAGGTATTAAGCTTTTGGGCATAGATAAAATTGACAAGACAAAACCCTATTTGTATATTTCTAATCATCGGGATATTATTCTGGATTCAGCTTTATTGTGTGGAAAGTTGATTGAGGAGAATATGAATACGGTTGAAATTGCCATTGGCGACAATCTGCTTATTTTTCCCTGGATTGAAGATCTGGTGCGCGTAAACAAGAGTTTTATTGTAAAGCGGGGCTTGAGTGCCCGTCAGGTATTAGAAAGTTCCCAACGGCTTTCGGCTTATATCAACTTTACAATAAACGAAAAACAACAATCTATCTGGATTGCACAACGTGAAGGACGTGCAAAAGATTCGAATGACCGCACACAGGAAAGTTTGCTCAAGATGTTTAACATGTATGGTACAGCAAGTTTTACAGAAAATTTATCACAATTGAATATCTGTCCTCTTAGCATTTCATACGAATATGACCCCTGCGACTTCCTGAAAGCAAAGGAGTTACAACAACGCGAACTTGATCCTGACTTTAAAAAACATCCTATGGACGACTTGCTAAACATGCAAACCGGGGTGATGGGCTATAAAGGACGGGTGATTTATCAACTTACTGGTGATATTCAGCAAGAACTGAAAGTAATTGGAGCTCAAACATCAAGTCGAAACGAACAAATATCACTTACGGCGGAGTTAATTGACAAACGAATTCATTCAGGATATAGCATTTTTGCCATCAATAAAATTGCATACGACCTGTTGAAAAATGAAAATCGGTTCGATAAAGAATACAGTACTATGGAAAAACTGGATTTTGAGCGCTATTTGTCATTGCAAATTGCCAAAATTGATTTGCCAGAAAAGAATGAAGATTTCCTAATGAAACGCTTGCTTGAAATGTATGCCAATCCTCTGATTAATTACCTGAGCACAAAAGAATAAAAACAGGAGGAGTAAGACACATCTATTTTAGATTGTTGGATTAGTAAATAAGTTTATATCGTCCACAAAATCCCGATATACGAGCTTGTATAGTTTTCATTGAGTAAACTATGACCGACAGAAAAGATTATATGCGTTTTTTCGGAAAGATTTAGAGATCCTCCTACATTGAATCCTCCTACAGATTGCGTATTAATGGCATCAGCTGTATGAAAATAAAGCTCGCCACCTAAGGTCAATAACGGAGAAATATCGTATTGTGCTTCAAATCCTGTAAAAAACCAATTTTTGGCATCAACTCCGGGATTAATCCAATACCCTGCACCACCATACATAGTGAGTTTAGCCCAGGATTTTTGTGCCCAAAGCGGAAGAAATAGTTGAACTTGTCCGTTCCCAAAAGCCGGGTTTTTAAGCGTTGGTATTTGAAGAATAGGAAATACGCCGATTTGAGGCATATTATCAGTTTCCTGCACAAAGCGGTATTTCACCCCAAATTCAGTATTGGCATATCCCATAGCAAAACCATCAGTTTTTGAAGAAGAATAATTAACCGGTACGAGCAAGTGAACCTGTACATTGGGGACTAACCCATAATTCACTTCAAAATGCGGCAATGTTCCGGTAGAACCATCCGGTTGAAAAGTATTGACAGAAGAAATATAATACTCCCAATGTTTGAAATCAACTGTTTGCGGATCGTCGGTAAAAAATGGTGGTCCTGCAAATGTTGATTGAACTGCAAAAAGCGACAGGATAATTAGAAAAGAGTGTTTTAGGAAATATTTTTTCATATTTAAAGAAAAGTAAGTTTTACAATTTATATATCTCTTTTAAATTTCAATAAAGTATAAACCAAACAACAATTCCAATTGCGCTACTAAACGACGAAAGAAGAATTATCAATGTGAGAGTATTTGTTTTAAGCTTTAGATTTGACTTTGACAAAATAAGTCCAAGTAAAAAGAAAACTATTACCACAAACAGTCCATGCGAAATCCAGTGATGAGATGTTAGTGCTTTCATCCATGCCGAAAGTGCAGGGGATGTCTCTTTTGCCCAAACCAACAAGGTATTAGAGACTATAGCAATGGCTGCTGACACAACAAAACCGGCTATATTTTTATCTAGATATTGAATCGTATCTTTCTTCATAATCTATTATTTTACAAGCGTTTGTAATAAACCCATTTTAACTCCCATGGCAATAACCGAACCTGCTCCTTCGAGCGCCAAACTGCTCAATACGATTAATCCTGCTATGGATACAATCAGGGTTCGTGTTTGTTTGCTGCTAACTATATCTTTAGCACTTGCCACAACAGGCAACAGAAATGAAAGAATTAGCGTCATAAAAAACAAATGTTCTTTGCTTTCCATAATCAGGTTATGGGCAAACTTCCAGGAACCTTTCAGGATAATTGCTTTATCGGGCGCATAAAAGTTGACATAATAATATCCTGCTACGAGACATGTCAGAAACATAAGAATTGCGACTAGCTTTGCTGCATTTTTTAAACGGTTTAAATTTGCGGGCGATGCGTTGAGCGTTTCTACTATAACCCAAATTGCTGAAATCACACTCAGCATAGCAAGTGTCGGATGTAAAAGGAGAATGGCTTCTCTCATGTTTATTATTTGAAAGTATGTATTATAATTGTGTCCTTTGACTTTAAATAACGGCAGTAGTTTAATTTTGTTCAATTAAAAACCCCATCGAAACTTCAATAAGGGTTCTTAATTCCCCCCTTTGTAGTAAGTGCTAATTATTTTATACATGCTAAACAACAAACCTTCTGGACAATTGCCTGACTTTCAGCCAAAAATACGAAAATAATTCATTACTTTAGGTTCTTTCCCTGATTTAAGACAGTTCTCATAAATTTGTAACAGCGTTTACATAAATTTGTAATATCAGAATTCTAATTTTGTTTTCTATTTAATAGCAAACCGAATAATGAACGAATACCGCATTTTGATTATTGACCCCGATAAAGATTTCAGTGGTTATTTACAGTCAAATCTTAAAAATGAGGGCTATCATGCTGAAACTTGCCAGAGTTCAAAGGACACATTAGGCTTGAAACTTTTTCAATACGATTTGCTTATCCTCGAAACTCAGCTAAGTGATGGTTCGGGGTTTAAACTGGTTCACGACATACGTAACAATCCTGAGGCTATTTCTCTTCCCATTATTTTTATGTCGTCGAAACCCGGCGAAAATGAAATGATGACCGCTTTCAGTGTGGGTGCCGACGATTTTCTTTTAAAACCATTCTTCATTAGAGAACTTGCAGCACGGATTAAAGTAATTATCCGACGTTCAGAAGAACAGAAAAACGTTAATGTTGAAATGTTGGTGTATGATCAGTTAAAACTCAATTTGTCGAAAATGCAGGTGAAAGTTGAAGGTGAAACAGTTCCATTTACCAAAAAGGAATTTGAAATTATGAAACTTTTCCTCGAAAACAAGAATCGAATATTTAGTCGTGATGACTTACTCAAATTAATTTGGTCGGAAGAGGCATTTATTCTGGGTAGAACTATTGATGTGAATATTACCCGAATCAGACATAAAATAGGAAATTATAGTAACCATATTGTCACTAAAATTGGTTTAGGCTATAGTTTCGAAGGATAAGATTATTTACAATTTATTCATTTACAATTTACGATTGACATTTGAAGTATTATATTTTCATTATTGTTTTTTTTTTACTTTTAGTACAACAGGTAGATGCACAAAAAGTTGGGTTGGTATTGAGTGGTGGCGGTGCGCCCGGTATAGCGCATATAGGCATGATAAAGGCCCTGGAAGAAAACAGTATTCCGATTGATTATATCACAGGAACGTCGATTGGAGCTTTTATTGGAGCTTTGTATGCTTCCGGATATTCGCCTGACGAAATGATTCAGTTTTTCAAATCTTCCGATTTTAGAAAATTGAAAAGGTTTGAGATTAGATTTCCAAAGAAGTTTTTTATACCAACCCATATTATTCAACCACAAAAAATACAAAAGGGATTAGAGAAACTAACCGGGCAAGCAACAAAACGTTCGGGTGCTGATTTCGACAGTCTTTTTGTGCCTTTCCGTTGTGTAGCTTCTGATGTTTACCACAAAGAATCTTTCGTTTTTCGCCGTGGCAATTTGGCTACTGCCATACGTGCATCAATGACTTTTCCTTTTGTTTTTGAAGCAACGAAAGTGGATAACCGACTGCTTTTTGATGGGGGCATATATAATAATTTTCCTGCAGATATCATGCAGGAATCTTTTCATCCCGATTTTATAATAGGCAGTGTAGTGGCATATAATCCTCCACAAGCTGATTCGAATGACATATTAATGCAACTCCAAAATATGATTATCAGCAATACAAATTATAATATTCCGGATTCATTAGGAATTGTATTGAACTTTGACCTGAAAAAGAGGTCGATGTTCGATTTTTCCCAAATTGACAGTCTGGTTAATATCGGTTATCTGGAAACTAAGAAACAGATTGAAGGTATCAAAATGAAAGTCCAAGGTCGCGTATCAATGGACGAAATCAATCGAAAGAGAGTGTTGTTTCGAAATTCTCCATTATAAATTCCAGCAGTGAATTAACCCCATCCGCCAAATTCTGCAGCTTTTCAATGGCTTCGCCTATTTCCTCCCGATTATTTAAATCATTTTTCAATTGAATAGATCGCTTGCAGTCGTGCATGGTAAGTTTCATAATTCCATCTTCCATCACTTTGGCATGATAGCACGACATGCTATTAGGACTATCGGGAAGTAAAAATTTCTTTGAATTATATGTTTGTTTATCCATGAATTTGAATTAATAATCAAAAAAGGATAGTTATTAGACTATCCCCTTTTTCACAACCTAAAAAACTTAACTAACAATAAGTGAAAGTTTCTGTCCTACTGCATTACCAATTACGGACTCCGCACCACGTTGGAACAAAATGAGTAAGGCCATCGGATACAGAAACTCTTTGTTTTATTTCTGATTCAAAATAACAGCATTTTTATTGCAGTAGTATTTCTACAGGATTAATGTTCTGTTACAACTTGAATTGAAAGACAGCAATAAATTATTTATTCTTTGACAAGCTTTTTCACTACCATTCCAAGTTTCGACTGAATTTGAACGAGGTAAGTTCCACGTGCCAAAGAGCTTATGTTAATAGATTGGTCTTTTGTTTTCAGAAGACTCTTAGCACTTAATGAAAATATTTCCACTTCGTTTATATCTATACCGTTCACAAATATGGAAGAATTTGCCGGATTTGGATATACATTATACAATGATGCCAGTTTTACATCCTCCAGACCCGCAATAGTTGGAGCCCACTGGATAGAGATATTCCCGAAACTTAGAATATTGGCCGGGGTCAGGGTTACCCCATTTGGCCCTTTTACAAAAGTAAAAGTCCCAAGTTTCGAACCAGTATTACTTTCGGTCATTTCCATAATAACGGTGTAAGTACCATCAGGAACCACAACTCCAGCGAGATCAGTAGCTTTCCAGGTGCATGCACGTGTACCATGTGAAGATTGAGTTGCTCCGGTAATTGCATCTATTGAATTGCCTACCGGGGTTGCGGTTACCCAGTTTGTGAGATGCGCCTTACGCGCATTAGCTAAAATGAGCATTGTTTTAACAAATTTACCTGAACTATCCTGTATCCACATAGCCACAACATTTTTAGGTGCATATGTTCCATATACTGTAGATGTGGTAGCTGTAACAGTTAATAGACCGGAAGTATTTTGGGCATTCATTGATACCAAAACGAATAGTAAGAAAGAGAAAAGAATATACTTTTTCATATTTTAATTTTTATAGTTTAATTATAATCACAAAAAGGATAGCAAAGCCATCCTTTTTGTTAAATATCATTTTGCTATTATTATTCAATAATTAACTTTTTTGATAAAGAACAGTTAATGCGAACGATGTACAAACCGTTATCCAAATCGGATGTAAGTAAATTAGTAGTTTTAGCTACAGACTTAACTTGTTTGCCTTGTACATTATAAACGACCGCATCACATGCCTCACTGAAAATTACTACTCCGGTTTTGGAAGTCATAGTTATTTCTTTAGTCAGCTGGGATTCTTCAATAGCTGCAGTTATACCTATAGCAGTACCTTCGACAGTGATATTGTCAATACGGTTGTTGCCACTAGTACCGGTGTTCTGTCCTCCTGTAAATTGAATTTTAAACAGCAAATTAGAGTTATTGTTTGCTGCAGGATCAGTAATTGAAACGGTTTTAAAATTCCAGTTAGGCGATGTTTGAATAGTATCTTTCGAGAGTAATCCACTATTTGTTGAGTTCTTCCAGTTTGTACCATTATCAGTACTATAAAAGAAGGTGTTTGTAGCTGCTCCATTTGCCGCACTTGAACGTTGAATATCATAGCTAATAATGATATTATTATAACCAGTTGATGGGATATTCAATATTAATTGCATTTTATCAGATGGATTCCTAAAACGTAAACCCAAACCGGCTGCATCAGTACCGCGCATATTGACAGGATTACCGGTGCCTGTTGTAAATAATACTGAATCACAATACGTACTATATGGAGAAACAGTTCCAGGTATTGCCTGATAAATCAAGGATGCAGAAGATACAGACTGATCGGCTGCAAAAGCAGGGATAGGAAAACTG
>SESF01006698.1_pt1 | contig 11545 bp, 7 predicted proteins | sample 3171521 | NCBI WGS metagenome assembly SESF01 (sample SAMN10866945, study PRJNA518727) | freshwater metagenome | biome: subpolar coniferous forest; feature: holomictic lake; material: water; isolation source: holomictic Lake 227, 6 m and 8 m depth | place: Canada: near Kenora, Ontario | collected...
TTTCAGCAGTTGTAGTTGCTGGACAAGATCGTCCAAGGACTTCGCCGCCGTAAAATATTTTCGGCCTTCCCCCTGAAAATAGAATTTCATCCGCTCTTTTCCCCCGGCAATTTGCAGCAATTGGTGATATTCTTCCACGCTCCATTCGGCCTTAATTCCGGATTGTGCAAATGCCTGGTTAAATGCTACCCGGTGACCATCCTTTTCGGTGTCAACAATGGTCCCATCCATATCAAAAAGAATTGCCTTAAGTTCTTGCATAACGATTTTCTATATTGCTTTTCCGGCGCTGCCCAATAAATCGATCCAGTATTCTATCCGTTCTTTCGTTGCCATTTTTACATGTTTATCCAACTTTCCGGGATCGTATTCTTTCAGGTGGCCCGACATATAGTCGAAGGTACTGTCCATCAGAATATATTTCAGATTGGTGGAAACATTGTATTTTGAACCTCCATTTTCGATCAGTCTCTTTACCGTAATTTCACTCAGGCCGGTACCACCATGAATAACCAAAGGAGTTCTCACTTCAGGAGTATTCAGTTTCTGATAAATTTCGCCCAACCGAACAAAATCAATAACCGGATTGTCGGTCTGATAGATTCCGTGAGCTGTGCCGATGGCCGGGCCAAAAAGATCAATTCCTGAACGCTCCATAAACTCAAGAGATTTTTCAGGATCGCAAAGTTGTGCATCGTCAGCGGCCACTTTAATCTGGTCTTCAACTCCTGAAACCGTTCCCAATTCACCTTCAACCGTAATGCCACCAATGGCATGACAGTAATCGCTCACTTCGCGGGTCCGTTTAATATTTTCCTCGAAATCGAGATGAGAACCATCAAACATGATGTTGGTGTATCCAAGATCGGCGCATTTTTTGCAAAAATCAACATCGGTACAATGGTCGAGGTGCAAACAAACCGGAATGGAAACCGACTGAGCCAAAGCCCTGAATACGGCGACCACCACTTCAGGTTTTAAAAATTTAGCCGGTGTAACTGATGTCTGAACAATTACCGGAGCATTTCGCTCTGCAGCAGCCTCAATAACTGCCACCATCTGAACCACACTGGTAATATTAAACGCACCAACCGCGTATTTTTCCTGACTGGCTTTCACAAGCATTTCTTTAGCTGAAACTATCGTCATTTTTCTGATGATTTAAATTTTCAAAATAGATTTTCCCCAACATCGCTGCGCCCTGTAATGAGCTCTGATCGATGTATTCAAACTGGTAATCTCCGATCCATTTTCTTTTTACCAGGTCCATATTCCGGATATTCTGTGCACCTCCGGTCAGTTTTATTTTGCTGTTTAGTTTTACCACCTCAGAAACTTCTGAGAGATGGGTAGACATGTACAAATTGTTGCCTTTCAAAACAGAGATCAAAAAATCATCTCTCGAAGTATTGACATCAATTCCTGAAAAGCTTGCTTTCAGAGCCTGCACACTGTATCTGGATCCCTGAAGATACGGTTCATAAAAAGGAACATCCTTTCCGACTTTATCTTCAATCACCTTTGGAATGTACTCATTGTAAAACTGTACGTCAGTCATTTCGCTGCAGAATACGGATTGAAACCAATCGAGCGATTTCCCACCGGTATTCAGAACGAATAAAGTCATCCACAAACCGGGTAAAATGTGCGAACGGATATTATATCCGGCAGAGCCCACCGGTTTGTCCAGGCAAACCATCATGATATCGCAGGTTCCTGAAATGTGCAAAATATCGCCAGGCTTATTGATGCCCGCTGAAAAAGCGGACAACACCGCATCGTTTCCCCCGCATAAAACTTTGCAGGATGATGGTAATCCGGTTAATTCGGCAACTTCAGGATCAATCTGCCCAACCGACTGAAACGACTGAAACAGTTCGGGTAATTGATCTTCAGAAAGAGTAAGCTCTTTCAGAAATTCTGAATTCCAGCTCAGATCATTGTCTCTTGTATTGTATAGTCCGGTGATCGAAGTTGTTGAAGGATCGATGGCCCATTTTTTGGTCAGCTTGTGGATCAGAAAAGTATTGGTGTGACCAAACTTAAAAGTCTGCTTATACACTTCAGGCAGATTTTCTTTAATCCAAAGGATGGAACTCAGTGATGAGCCACCGGAAACCGGAAGATTGCAAGCTCTCTTGAGGAGCTTATCTTCTCCGATTTTGGTCCGGATAGCCAAAGCCTGGCTGTGCGACCGCTGATCCAGAAAAAGTATGGCTTTGGTAAGTGCATTTCCATTTTCATCCATGGCAACCAGGCCCGGAGTAGTAACAGAAAATGACACCAAATCAACTTCTGCCAGTTTTTTTCCGAAAGACTTACACCCTTTAATCAGCTGCTGCCACCAGATTTCAGGATCAATCTCAGCCTTCTCCTCATTAAATATATCTACCTCATAGTTTTGCTGGTAAACCTCTTCCATTGTCAGGGATTCATTAAAAATTCCCATCTTAAAATTGGTGGTTCCAACATCTATGGCGAGGATTTTAATGCTCATTGGGATAGATCTCCTGAATTGAATTTCTGATTTTTTCCACTTCCTGTGCAGAAAGCCTTTTTAATGGCAAACGTAATTCACCACCCACGAGGCCCACTGCATCCATCCCGGCTTTTACTCCGGCAACACCACTTTTTCCTGAAATCAGACTATTTAGTTTGATGGCTGTTTCCTGAAGTATCTTTGCCTTTTCTTTGTTCCCGCTGATGTATTGTGTGTAAATCCGCACCGGTAGTTCAGGAAGAAAATTGGCTAAAGAAACGACTCCTCCTGTTGCATTTTTCTCAAGCATATCAAAAAGAGTATTTACAGTTCCTGTTAACACGGATAACTTGTTGCTCAACTCTTTTTCCACTTTGCTGCTGTCTTTTATACCGGCAATTTGATCGAGTTCTGCAATCCGGTTGATCAACTGTTCGGAAAAATCAACTCCAGTAAAACCGGGGGCATTATATATCAGGATCGGAAAAGGTGAAATACGGTTAAGTTCAACGTAATACTGATAATAGTCCTCTTCGGAAAATTTTCCCCTGAAATAGAATGGAGGCTGAACCAATAAGTAGTCAATCCGGTAATTATGTATCTTTTCAATAAATGCTTTTGCCAGGTAGAGACTTTCAACCATTAATCCCACGATGATGGTTTTCCTTCCGTCAACCAATTGGGTCGAGGTTTCAATAATCTGCACTTTTTCCTCCTCACTCAGGCTCTTGTTTTCACCATTGGAACCCAGCAACAGGATTCCGTTCAGCTCGCTTTCCAGATAAAATTGTAGGTTCTTTGATAAACCTATGTAATCAACCTCTTCCTCCTGAGTGAAAGGAATATTGATCGGAGCAAATATCCCAGCTAATTTATTTTTCATCATTGGGTTATTCAAAGAATGGAACTCCCGGAGTGGCATATTTGCGCATTCCTTCCTCATTAATTTCGACACCGATGCCCGGTTTATTCAGCAATTGGATAAACCCGTCAGTAACCATTGGCCCGTCGAACGTGACAATTTCTTTGAACATCGGATCGGTATGGAAATAAATCTGCCATTCCAGAATCATAAAGTTCGGTACAGAAGCACAGACATGACAAGAAGCCATTGCTCCCAGAAATGATGCCACCATGTGAGGCGCAAACGGAACATAGTACAGATTGGCCAGGTTGGCAATTCGTTGCGCTTCGCCTAAACCACCAGCTTTTTGAAGATCGGGCATGATGATATCAAGGGCACCAGTTTCGAGCGCTCTCCGGAAACCATGTGCCAGGTAGAAGTTTTCGCCAGCACAAATCGGAGTACTTGTCGATTGGGTGATGTCGCGGTAGGCATCAATATTTTCAGCAGCAACCGGCTCTTCGAGCCACATCAGATTGAGTGGTTCCATTCGCTTTGCAACCTGAAGGCCAGTCAGTTTATCGTATCGTCCATGCATGTCGACACAAATATCTATTTTAGGACCAACCGCCTGCCTGACAGCTGCAATCTGGTTATACATCCGGTCTAATTCTGCCGGACTGGCTGTCCAATTGTAAGCATCATACTTGTTTGGGTCGTTTGCTTCATCAATGTCAAACTTAACCGCATTAAAACCCATTTTTACTGCTCTCGTTGCAGATTCAGCATAGACATCGGGTGTCGGCTGATTTTCGCGATAGAGCGCGGTGTCGCAATAAACCCGGATTTTATCCCTGAATTTTCCACCCAGAAGCTGGTAAACAGGCAAACCCAATGCTTTTCCGGTCAGGTCCCATAAAGCAGTTTCAACGGCAGTCAAAACAGCGACGTACATTCCAGACTGAGCGCCTTCGAAGAAGCCGGATTTACGGATATCTTCAAAAAGACGATTTACATTTAACGGATTTTTTCCTTTAATCCGTTCGCCAAACATTTTCACTAACTGATAAGTTCCGGGAGTGGCATCAACGCCTTCACCACAACCCCAGATTCCCTGATTGGTATGTATTTTAACGAAAAGACTGTGCCCATTCCGGATGTAACCACATTTGATTTCTGTTATTTTCAAATCGCTCGGACTGGATGATAGCGGAGCATTCTCCACTGCAGTTTCCAAACCTTTTCCAAAGCCGGAAAAAGATGCAAAACTCAGAGCAGCAGTCACTGCACTTTTTGTTAGAAAATCACGTCTTGAATTTGTCATTTGGTTAAATTGGTTTAGGTTAATTTACCAGGTACGTGTTTTAAGCAATTCTTTTATTTGTTCTTTTGGAACCGGCAATTCGTTGATATGGTCGTTGAGCCAGGCTGAAAAATCCTTTTCAATTTCGTCCGACCATCTGGAATCTATCTGTCCGGGAGTATATTTCTGTTCCCGAAGACGCTGATGGCCGAACATATCGCGAAGCCTGACGATCTCCGATGTTTTAACAACCTGTTCGGCTAAATGAGGCGGTATAAAAATTACTCCGCCGTCTCTGCCCAATACAACATCTCCAGGAAGAACCATTGCTTTTCCGATACGGGTAGGTGTATTGATGCCAATCAGTGTTGTATTCAGTTCTCCATCCGGATCGTTTAAATGATGCGAAGGATGATAACTCCTAACAAACGAAGTGAATGAACCCAGTTCTTTCAGTCCATTGATATCGCGTACAGCTCCATCATACACAATACCGTTTCCTGTTTTTGCAAAGATCGAATTACCCAGATTATCGCCGATTGTTGGTCCATCTTCATGGGCGCCGAACTGATCCACCACATAAACATCGCCCTTCACCAGCATATCAATTGGCCAGGCATTCTGGGATTTTATGCGTCCGTCTTTCTCATGACCTTTCTTGTCAATGGCCCTTTGCACATCAGGACGACCCGGCATGAAAGTAGCGGTAAGCGCTCTTCCAACGAGTACACTATCCGGATTGATACACATCCAGCCATCTTCATAAGCATGTTTGAAATTCGCACCTTTCAAAACAGCCCAGGCTTCTTCGAGCGTGACTAATTTCATTCGTTTCAGAATTGCGTCCGACACTTTCGGACGACCATCAGGGAAACGTTCTCCCTTCCATTCAGGTGTCAGAAACAGAAGTTCTTCTTTGGAAATTTGCTGTGCCAGTACATAATTTGTTATCAGAAAAAAGGAAAGAATAAATGGCAGAAGTCTTGTCATGTTATCGAAGTTTAGTTTGGAGGTTAGTAATTGTATATGAATTTCAAGAAAAAGAAGCTGTATCAAAAATCAATATTCATGCGGTGCTGAACTTACTGCCAGTTTATTTTTCGGGCAAGTTTTCAGAATTACCTTCTGTTGTTGGCTAAACCCTGCCCCGAAATATTCGGGACCAGGGTGTCTGATTAACCGTTTATTTTAACTTTTGATACAGCCTCAATTTACTATTTATTCCACCATATTTTAGTGTCCAGTTTATCAGGACCCTGTACGCTAATAGCAGCATTCAGATTTGCAGTATTCACAGAAATCTCGGAATTCGGATAGGTAAGCCGGTTGATCCATGCAACTTCTTTTCCCGGGAATGGATTTGGTGCCAAAGCAGGGAATCCGCTACGTCTGAAATTTGCAAAAGCTTCCTGTCCATTCAAAAACGAGGAAATCCAGTATTGCGTGTTAATCTGATCAAGTTCTGTACCGGCTTTTAGTGGATTGGCTGCAATATATACATCACGGTCAGCAGGAAGAACAGCAGTCTTTGTATCAAAATTTGCCATCTGATCCATGTTTGCTTTGATACCATCGGCGAAATATTGTGCAGCAGTTCCATCTGTTATCCATCCCCTGAAACGAGCTTCTGCCAGTAAAAGATCGGTTTGACTTGCGGTTACCATGAACATTGGTGCAGTTAACTTGGCCATACGCGTACGGTCGACCTGACTATATTCGTAAAAACTGGCCAGGCCGTCAGCAGTTGCAGCAGTACCAGCAGTGATATTGTCTTTTCCCATCGGCAATCCAATTTGGTCGGCAGCTAAAGTACTTCCAGCTGCAGGGACCTGAGCGGTACCTGAAGTTGCACCTTTGTAGCGTACTGCAATTGAAACAAGTCGTGGATCGTTTGTAGTTTTAAGCGCATCAACAAAAGGTTTTGTCAGATAATAGTTAGCAGCTTCTGTGGAGTTCAGCGTGTTGCTGATTGGATTTTTGTAGTTATTGTCATGTCTGACAAATGCATTTTCCAGATTCTGAGTCATTACTCCACCAGCAACGGCAGCCTTAACAGCAGTCTGAGCTTGTGTTGGATCAACTTTACTCAGTCTCATTCCTGCGCGAAGCAATAACGAGTATCCGAATTTCTTCCATTTGGCTACATCACCACCATATAAAATATCAGCGGTTTCTACCCGGCCGGAAGCGCTCAGAGCAGCAGATGCTTCAGTCAATTCCTTGATAATTTTTGGGTAAATAGTCTGCTGTGTTTCATACTTTGGGAAGAATATCTGAGAACTGTAACCTTCTCCACCTTCTTCATAAGGTATGTCTCCGTAGCTGTCAGTGAGAATCATAAATGAATAAGCCTGCAGGATTCTGGCCATGTTCATTAAGTTGCTTCTGGTTGGGTCGTCTTTGGTCCGGGCGATGATATCCTTGGTATTCCGGATTACATTCCGGTAATAACTTTGCCAGTTATCATCGGTAGTAGCACGATTGTCCTGATTGAAATTTGCTCCGGTCAATACGCCTGAATTTGGCGAAATAATTTGCTGAACAACGCCAATTTCATAAATGAGAGTTACTACGGAAGAGTTAATGACTGCATTGTTCAAAATGAATGCAGGGTCAATTTCAGTGGCGCTGGTTTTACTCTTATTCAATTCATCAAAGCCTTTTTCACAAGACGTGACCATCGTAAGAAACAGTGCCAGTAAGCAGAAGTTAAATATTTTTTTCATTTTTCAGTCGTATTAAAATTTAACATTAAAATTGAAACCCAAACTCCTTGTGGTTGGAAGTCCCGGGGATTCCATTCCTATCAGGTTATCCGAACTGTAACCAAAACTTTCAGGATCAATATTAGGTACCCATTTTTTCAGCATCAGTACATTATTGGCAGTCAGATTGAGTGCAATTCCTTTGATCAGGAATTTGGAAGGCAAGTACTTGGTAAAATCATATCCCAAAGTAATCTGACGCAGTTTCCAATAACCACCGTTATAAACAACAGGTTCAATGATTCCTTTTGATCTCACGACAGACCAGTAATCCTGCACAACAGCTTTTACTGTATTCGTTTCTCCCTTTTCATTAACACCAACACCTATAATTCCGCCCTCGGCACGGCCCTGCAAGGTTGCCATCTGAAGACCTTCACGGTATGCATTGAAGTTTGTTCCGGAAAGCATCATATTACCTAATTTAAAGTCAATCAGGAAGGAGAACATAATTCCTTTATAATTGAAAGAATTGGTAAAACCACCAGTCCATTTAGGTAGTGCACTTCCATAAGTGATCATGTCACTGGTAGCAAGTGGGATACCATTTGTTCCAAAAATCTGGTTACCTTTTGCATCCCTTTTGTACCCAAAACCTGCGATCTGTCCCATTTCCTGGCCTACGATTTGTCTTAATTCACCATTGAAAACGTGTGTTCCAACCGTGATTCGTTCTCCAGCTTTATTGGTTAACAGACTCAACACTTTGGTAATATTATATGCTCCTGCGAAAGTGAAATCCCATTGGAAATTTTTTGTCCGAACAGGCACCAGGTTCACCATCAATTCTACACCCTTATTTTCGCTTTGACCGCTGTTGATGCGGGTATCAACAAAACCGGAAGCATCTGAAATCTGAGCTTGTACAATTTGATCGGTGGTTACCTTTCTGTAAACTGACAAGTCAACGTTCACCCTGCTGTCAAACATTTTCATTTCAAGTCCTAATTCAGTTTCCGCAGTGCTCATCGGCCGTAAATTAGGATTAGGCACTGTTGTACCGGAAGAGGCTCCAACAGGTTGCAAAGCGCCTGAAGGATTGGCTGCCAGGTTTGCGTTGACACTATAAAAAAGTAAATTGGAATATGGCGGAACATCGGTATCGCTACCAACCTGTGCATAAGCTGCTCTTACTTTACCAAAACTCAACCATTTAGGCAAGGTACTGAAAGTTTGAGAAAAAATATAGCTTGCAGAAACTGATGGATACATGATACTTCGGTTTGCAGCTGAAAGTGTTGAAAACCAGTCGTTACGAACCGTTCCATTTAAGTAGAGAAAATCTTTATACGATACTTCTGCAGAACCATAAACAGAGTTCACTGCCCGTTCAGAAAGATCGTATAATGGATCTTTTGCCCTGCCGTTCTGCACGGTATAAAGATTCCTAACAATAAAGTCAGTAACCTGAACGCTATTTAAGTCAGAACGCCTCTTCATCTGGTTTCCACCAAGTGTACCATTGACACCGAAATCACCAAAATTTTTCGTTCCGGATAATATGAAATCAGCATTTGTTTCCCTGAATCTGCGCGATTCCTGTGTGAACAAACCATTGACAAAGCCTGCAGGAGCTGGTGCAAGTGAAGCCTGACCCGTTGGGAAGTTGTTGTACTCCTGATCTCTCGACCAGTAATCCTGTCCGATACGACCTTGAATAAACAGCCATTTGGTTATATCATATTTTGCAGAAATATTGCCGAACAGGCGGTCTCTGCGAATAGTATTAAACTGATCGGCTAAAGTAAAATATGGATTTGTCCGATTCTTGAAACGTGAATATACATACTCGTTTCCGGATGCATCGTGACTGTTGGCCTTTAACACATCAAGTGGCATTGAATTCGCCATGGCATAAAGGGCAGTAGGAATTGAGTTATCCTGGTTTGCAATGTTCGGTGGATTTTGATTTAACTCATTGGAATAATTCATGTTCCCCTGAAAGCTCAGTTTATCGGTTAATGCATAACTGAAACCAAGGTTAATTGTATTTCTTTTATAGTTATTATTCGGAGTAATACCATCACTGCTCATATTTGCAATGGAAAGGTTCATTCCACCCTTATCACCACTGGTCGAAAGTGAAACGGTATTGGTAAGATTTTGTCCATTCCTGTAGAATTTATTAATGATACCGCGTTGAGGTTCATAAGGAACAGTCAAATTATTGTAGAGTACTTGGGTCATCCCTGGCACAAATTTCTCGCCATATGACCATTGACCGGAAGTAGGATTCGCCGTAGTTGGACGTACTCCATATTCTCCCTGTCCATATTCATATTGATAATCGGTATAATCCAAAGGTGTGTCACTGGTGTAATTCATATTATAGGTTACGCCAATCCCCTTATGGGTTCCTTTGGTTTTGGTAGTAATCATGATAACACCGTCCTTGGCGCGTGAACCGTACAAAGCAGATGCTGCAGCACCTTTTAAAACGGACATGCTTTCAATATCGTCAGGATTTATGCTTGAAAGCCCGTCGCCTCCGTCTGAAGTATTTCCTCCGCCTCTAACACCGATAGAATTGTCGGATGCAGCATTTCCCGGATTTGTTCCAAAGTTGGTATTGTCAATTGGAACGCCGTTAACAACAATCAGTGGATTGTTCTGTCCTGAAATTGAAGATTGCCCACGGATACGGATTTTGGATGTTCCGGCAGGTCCGGTACCTAAGCTGGAAATACTTACTCCGGCCATTTTACCCGTCAGGGAATTCATCAGGTTTGGAGTACGGTTTACTGTAAGTTGTTCAGAATTTACGTTTGCAGTCGAGTATCCCAAACTTTTACTTGATTTCTTAATACCTAAAGCCGTTACGACAACTTCATCGATTGCTGTGATGTCAGCTTCTAATTTCACATTGATTGTTGCCTGGCCGGTATAAACTATTTTTGCATTTACATATCCAACGAACGACAAAACAAATGTGGTATTCAAACCTGGGGCAGCAATGCTGTATTTGCCGTTTGCATCAGTAACCACACCGGTATTTGTAGTTGGAATATAGACTGTAACTCCGGTTAGTGCTTCTCCGGTCGAGGCATCGGTCACAATACCCGAAATCGTTTTTTGTTGTTCTGCTACAAGTTGGTCCGGATTTTCGAATTTTTCCCCGCCAGCAAGCAAAGCTATTTGGCGACCGTAAACTTCATATTTGATTCCGGTTCCGTCAAAAAGCTCGTCGAGGATATCGAATACTTTTTTGTTTTTCTCTATGACAGTTGCTTTTCGTTCAACGTCAACTTTACTGCTGTAGAAGAACTTGAATTCGCTTTGGCCTTCAATGTTGTTTAAAATACCTCTGATACTGGTATTTTCCAAAGCAAGGGTTAGTTTAGTTGTTTGTGCATAATTCTGAATAGCAAAACTGCTAAGCACCGAAATACAAATCAGAAAGATTGTTATTTTCATTTTTCTTAGAATTTCACCCACCAAAGACTTATCGTCCCGATGGAACCAGTTTTTTTTCATAGTTTTGTTTTTTGGGTTAATTACTACAATAGTTGTGATTAATCAATGTTGAAGAGAGGATGGAAACCCACTAAGTTTGACCGACCGCGGTGGTTTCTACCTCTTTTTTTTGCATTTTTGATTCATTTCATAGGCAATTCGATTAATTAGGGGATTAGTTTTTTCTGTATTTTATCTTGATTGTCCTTGTTTTTTCATTGTATGCATAATCAATTGGTGCTGTTACCTTTAGCAACTGCAACACTTCACTGAACGATTCCATTTCAAGCGTACCTGTGTAAGATATTTCTGCAAGTCGTTTATCTTTGGCTATTTCAATCTTCACATTATACCAGCGTTCCAGCCTTTTGGTAACATTTGGTAATTGTTCATTCCTGAAAATAAGTTTCCCGTCTTTCCATGAAGAAAACATATCTGTTTCTACCTCATCGACTTTTAACTCAGTACCGTAAATTCCAGCCTGCTGTCCGGGTTTTATGGAGACCTCTTTGCCCGTCTGTTTCTCTTTTACGTTATCACTACCGGTTAATAATGTAGTCTGAAAGTTCTCACCCTCAAATTCATAAACATTAAATGTAGTGCCCTTCACTTCCACATCACCCTGTTCTGTCTGAACAATAAAAGGTTCTCCGTTTTTCTTCACTTCAAAAAAGGCTTCGCCTTTCAGACTAACTATTCTG
>SESF01018395.1_pt1 | contig 11533 bp, 11 predicted proteins | sample 3171521 | NCBI WGS metagenome assembly SESF01 (sample SAMN10866945, study PRJNA518727) | freshwater metagenome | biome: subpolar coniferous forest; feature: holomictic lake; material: water; isolation source: holomictic Lake 227, 6 m and 8 m depth | place: Canada: near Kenora, Ontario | collected...
AAGGTTCTGCAATCAATACATGCCCCTGTTTTGGAGGTATGTGATTGGTTTCTATCTTAAATATGTTTGTGTTTAGATTCACCTGAAAACATTTATTTTAGTAAATCGAGTTTTTGTTTGTTAATCTGATTTCTGCCGATTAATTGGTTTCGAAAAATTCTGTCCAACTTTATTGAAGAAATATAGCAAATATCATCCTTAAATCAAAGAAAAAAATAAATTTCTGGCAAATTGATTCAATTAACTTAATATAAGCTAATTGAGGCAGTTAATGGAGTTGATTTTGATTGTTATTGGGGTAGCTGAAACTACCTATATGCTGCAAATAAAGACCAAGATATCTTATTTTCAATTCTCTTCAACGATGACATAAATATCTTCATCAGCTTTTTTCATCAAAAATTGTTCGCGTGCAAACTTTTCAAGGTTAGCATCGTTCGTTTGCAGTTCGTACAATTTTCGCTTATCAGCTACAATTTTGTTTTTGTAAAAACTAACCTGTTCTTGCAGAAGCGCAAGTTCATTTAGATTCTGCCGGTGTTGCCTTAGATTGTTTTCATCAAAAAACATGATCCAAACAACAAACAGTACAAACGCAATGAGGTATTTGCTTATGAATGGCTTTAAAATTCTGACAACTAATTCTTTGGCTTTCATCGTGATGATTTTAAGCAAAAATAGGTTTTTCCTGCACATAAAAAAAGGAGATGAATAAATTCGTCTCCTTTTTTGAAAATATATTTTCTAATCCTTATCAGGTAGAAAGTTAGGATACATATAATTCTTTGGCGAAACAAAAGTTTCTTTTATCGTCCGGATAGAAGTCCACCGAAGAAAATTGAACACCGAACCAGCTTTATCGTTGGTTCCCGAGCCTCGTGCTCCACCAAAAGGTTGCTGACCAACAGTTGCTCCGGTTGGTTTATCATTGATGTAAAAATTACCCGCCGAATTCTCCAAACGCTTGGCAAGTCGCTCAATGCTGTAACGATCCTGCGAGAATATTGCTCCGGTTAACGCGTAAATCGATGATTTATCCAGAATGTCAAGTGTTCGGTCCAACGCTTCATCTTCATAAACAAAAATGGTAAGTACCGGCCCAAACAATTCTTCGACCATGGTGATGTAATCAGGTTTTTTTGCCAGAATCACAGTTGGTTCAATAAAATAACCAACCGATTTATCGCATTTTCCGCCAAACAACACTTCCGCATCGGCATCGGTGCGTGCACTTTCAATAAAACCAGCCAGTTTGTCGAACGATGATTCATCGATTACTGCATTCACAAAATTGGTAAAATCTTCAGGAGGTCCCATCTTTACCGTAGCAAGCTCTTTACCAAACCGTTCGCGTACCTCATCCCAAATACTTTTAGGAATATACGCCCGTGAAGCAGCAGAACATTTTTGCCCCTGATATTCGAAAGATCCGCGGAGCATCGCAACAGCTAAAGCCTGAGGATCAGCAGATGCATCAGCAAAAATAAAATCCTTGCCGCCTGTTTCGCCCACAATGCGCGGATAGGATTTATATTTACAGATATTCTCTCCAATAGTTTTCCACATCCCCTGAAATACTCCGGTTGATCCGGTAAAATGGATCCCACCGAAATCAGGCGACTGTAAAACAACATCTGCAGCTGTCGGGCCACCGACATATACCAGATTGATAACACCATCAGGCAAACCAGCTTCCTGAAAAACTTCCATGATTACTGAAGCTGAATAAACCGCAGTTTTCGAAGGTTTCCAAACGACTACATTTCCCATCATGGCTGGTGCTGCCGGTAGATTTCCGGCAATGGAAGTGAAATTGAATGGCGTCAGTGCAAAAACAAAGCCTTCCAATGCCCTGAATTCATTGTAATTCCATATTCCGGGTGCCGATTCGGGCTGCATTTTATAAATATCGGTCATGCAACGAACTCCAAACCGGAAGAAATCGGCCATTTCACATGCCGCATCAATTTCAGCCTGAAAAGCATTCTTGGACTGGCCAAGCATTGTTGCCGCATTAATTTTTGCACGGTACGGACCGGCGAATAAATCGGCTGCTTTCAGAAAAATAGCTGCACGATGATGCCATGCCATTGTATTCCATTTTTCGCGAGCTATCATAGCAGCATCAATGGCCATTTGAACATGTGAAGCATCGCCCTGGTAATAATAACCCAGTGTGTGCTTGTGATCATGAGGAGGCGAAATGCGGATTCGCCTGTCAGTTGTGACTTCATTACCTCCAATAATCATAGGTAACTCCACCTCAACAGATCTCAGATGACTGATCATTTTCTTTAACTCAACCCGCTCCGGCGAGCCTGGAGCATAACTTTTAATGGGTTCATTTTTTATATCCGGTACATTAAAAAATCCTTTTGACATATTATCTTTTTTAGAATAAATTCTCAATCCTTATCATTGCAAAACTATGACTTCCTTAGCGTCTAATTACTAATAAAAATCACATTTCAAAATTCAGCTTAAATGGATCAGATTACCGTTGGAATTTAAATTTTGTTATATTTATTGCCTCAAAAAACTGAATGTTGTCGCTATTCGATGCTGAAAAGAATAACTAAATCAATTATAAGCCGCTACCAACTTGAAGCCAAGAACGATATCATGAAAATCGTTGGACTTTATGTTTTTATTATTCTTGGATTGATCGTTGGACTTGGCCTGTTTGCCATTGACCTGACTGGTTTACCTAAGAATGAATGCTTGCCGGGTGACATTGCGATCATCATTATTTTCGGAATTGCTTTATACGGATTGCGAAATGTCCATATGCGCTGGGTCATTCGTATTTTTTTTCTGGCTCCGCTTATTCCATATTTCTTCTTCATCGCCGACTCCATTGCCATTGTTCCAAAGCAGCTCTCGTTATCCTACACTTTATGGACTTTGATTCCATTTTTTCTGATCTTCCTGATCTACAGCGATAAAAAAAGAGACCTTTCCATTTATTTTGGAATTTCGTTGCTAACCATCTTTTTACGAGTTTATCTGGCTGGATTTACCGGTTCAATATTTAAATTTCACTGGGACGCTGAAGGAATATTTATAAATCCATTTCTTTCGCTTTCGGCTTTCTATCTGATTTCATTGTTTATTTCATGGAACTTTCAAAATGCGATAAAAAATCTGACCGAACAAAAAGAAGATACAGAGAGGCTTATTAATCAAACCATCCGTAGCCTTCCGGTTGGCATGTTGTTGCTCGAGATTGCCAGTGACGAGTTCGGAACTCCTTCGCATTTGGTTGTGCGAAAAACGAACCTCGCTTTTGAAAGGAATTTCCGGATTACATCTCGCGAAATAAAAGACCAGGAGGCTGATGATGTTTTTCCGAAAGTTTTCAGGGATTCATTTGAGTGGAATAAGCAATACTTAAAATCCAAAAAGAATCATTTTTCATTTTACCTCGAAAGGCTTGATAAATATTTCGATGTGGTCACATTCAGGTTAACTGAAAATCAAATTGTCAGTCTCTTTTTGGATGTTACCGACAAACAACGTTTGATTCATGACCTTGAAGAAAATAAGCTACGCTATCAGGTACTTTTGGAAGCCGTTCCGGATTTGTTTTTCATTATCGACAAAGATGGTATATATGTTGACTTTGTCTTTAAGGAATCGGAAGGTTTTCAAATAAAGCCAGAGGATATTGTAGGCAATTCCATCTTCGAGGTAGGATTTTCAGAAAAAATGTCGAGCAGAATTTTCCAATGTATTCAAAACTGCATCGAATTTGATTCCATCGAAACCATAGAATACGCCCTCGAAATTGAAGGATCGTCTGCCTTGTTTGAGATGCGCATTGCCCGGCTGAATGATCATTCGGTGATTTCGCTTGCACGCGACATTACCAAACGAAAATTGGTGGAAATCAAATTGGAAGAGGCCAAAATAAAAGCAGAAGAGGCCGACCGTTTGAAAACTTCTTTCCTGGCCAATATTTCGCATGAAATCCGTACGCCAATGAACGCAATCATCGGGTTCTCAAAAATGATCGGATCAGCTGACTTTGACGATGAGGAAAAGGCTAAGTTTATTGAGATTATCATTACCAACGGTAAATTGCTGCTCACACTGATTAACGACATGATTAGTCTTTCAAAAATTGAAAGTGACACATTGGTCGTAAAAAAAGTGCCTTGCAAAATAAATGATATCATGGCCAATCTCTACAAGGATTTTGTCTATGAACTGGAGGACAAAAAATCCATTCAGTTAAAGGTATTCATTGATAATTCAAATCCGAAATTTACGATCTCAACTGATCCTATTCTTCTACATGCCATCCTTTACAAATTGATTGATAATGGGATTAAATTTACTGTGGATGGAGAAGTTGAATTTGGGTACAGGAGTATTGCATTCAACCAATTGGAATTTTTTGTACGTGATACCGGTATTGGAATTGATGAGAAAGATCAGAAACGTATTTTTGAACGTTTTCACCAGCTTGACAACAGAACCATTCGTGCCTATGAAGGCACCGGACTTGGTTTGTCGATTGCACAGCATTATGTGCGCCTAATCGGAGGTAGCCTTAAGGTTAATTCAAAAATGGGCAAAGGCTCTGAATTCTCATTTATTTTACATTTCACCCCTGAAGAAAGTCCTCTAAAAATTGTTCGATAAAAGGAAGGGCTCTGCTAAACTTCAATACTTCTGCTCTATTTCACTGCTGAATTGATTTTCACATAACCGACTAAACGATCATAACGGCTTGCCTGATCGCGGTAATAGGCAAAAATCTGATATTCATTTTCGGTGACAAAATAAGTTCCTTCGAGGTTTACCAGATCTGCCTTTTTTGAATTCTGTGCAATATATGCATATTGGTAATTGTAATAACCTTGCTTTAAAAGTAAGGACAATTCATACCTGGCCGTTTCAAAATTCCATTTCATTTCGTTGGTCTTATTGGCATTCCATCCCGTCAGAGCTCCAAAAACGTTTACTGAACTGCCAACCAGCGGGCTCTCCATAGGAAGCGAAAAATGCACAAACTCATAGTCGCATTCCGTATCAACATCAGAAACCCTATCCTGACTTTCAACCACAAAATTTCCGTTCATTTCACTGTATGGTATATACTTTTTATTACTCCTGATAGCATCAGGCAGCAATGAAACATGATAATACGGTCTGACAAACTGTATATTGCCAACATTTTCTCCGGGATGGCGGTTTGTGCGGATATCGAAAAATCGGAATTCGTTTCCTCCGGGAAATACGTTTTCTTTATCGTAGTCGTATTCGAGTATATTTTCCCGAATGAAACTGGGTTTCAAATTCCGGATGGCATTATCCCACCTGTGATTCTGCATCAATACTATCTTAATGTCCTCAGCTGGATTTTTGAATTTTAGCTCGTCATTGATTACCTTGAAATCGACCTCTTGATTTTCACCATTAAATGCATCAAATGTGGCTCTTTTCACCAGCCCTTCAATCCGAACCTTCGGTTCAAAGACATAAAAACGCTGAATTAAAACCAGATTTTCGCGGTTATTATCCTCAAATACAACCAAAGCATAGTTTCCTGAGTACTTTGGTGTACAATCTTCATTCGGAATCTGAAGCTGATAGTTCACAAATTTGATTGTTGTGTTATTGCTGATGGCATAATCGCTCACCGGATTATCAGGGTTTTCAGACAAATATTCATTCTGCGAAATAAAAGATTCATTCCAGTTTACATCGCAATGAATGATTGTATACGAATAGTTCTTTACATCTTCAGTAAGTTCATCAAATTTTAGAATCAGTTTAACATCGCTTCCAAGTTCTATAACAGGATTAGAAAGCTCATTACCAACCCGGTACAACTGAACCGATTTTATTTCATCGCGGTAAACAGCATTCTCATAATAGTACTTATCCGTTTTTTCTACGGCCAAAGAATTTAACGTTAATATAATATGTAGAAAGATGAATAAAAGGGTTGTTTTCAGACTCATTTTAATGAATTTTAAATTCAAATGGACCCACAAATGGCATCTGCCAGTCAAGTTCATTTCCGATACGTTTATTTCTAACGCTTTAAGGACGGCTATTATTTCAGTCCACCTTAGTTAGTAAAACAAAGATTATTAAAAGATTTTAAATTATTACTTTTAAAATCTCAAAACTAACTATACGAAAGCCTACCATGTCAAAGGTGATCAGATTAAAACGTGGATTAAACATCCATTTAATAGGCGAAGCTGAAAAAATTCTGTCTACTTCGTTCGAAGCAGAACAGTTTGCCATCAAACCTACGGATTTTCCCGGACTTGCTCCCAAGATTCTGGTCAAGGCTGGTCAACTGGTAAAAGCAGGAGAACCGATATTCTTCGATAAAAATAATCCGGCCATTTTATTTACTGCACCAACCAGTGGTGAAGTAATTGAAATCAAAAGAGGAGAACGAAGAAAGGTACTTGAAATCATCATCAGGTCAGACGGAAAAAATGATTCTGTTGAATTCACAAAAGCTGATCCGCAAAAGCTTTCACGCAATGAAATTAAGGAACAATTAATCAGTAGCGGATTGTGGCCTTTTCTGAAGCAACGACCCTATGGTACTGTTGCCAAACCTGGAAGTTCACCAATTCATATTTTTATCTCAGGATTTGATTCAGCGCCTCTGGCTCCTGATTACGAATTTATCCTGAAAGGTCAGGATTCAATTTTTCAGACCGGGATCAATGCCTTGGCTAAACTGACTGATGGCCATATACATGTCGGGATTTGTCCCGAACAGGAAAACGGATTCTTTTCAGGCATCAAAAACATCGAAATCACCCAATTCTCGGGTCCTCACCCGGCCGGAAATGTCGGCATTCAGATTCACCACGTCAAGCCGATCAGTAAAGGAGATTTGATCTGGACCATCAGCCCTCAGGAAGTGATATACATCGGACGATTGTTCGAAACAGGCAGAATCGATTTGATAAAGATTATTGCACTCACCGGATCAGAAGTGAAATCACCAAAATATTATCAGGTTATTCACGGATCAAGCCTGGAAAGCATTCTCCGGAAAGCCACCAAACAGGAAGATCCGGAACGATTCATTTCTGGAAATGTACTTACAGGCACTCGGATTGATGCGGATGATTATTTGGGATTTTATGACCAGCAGGTGACTGTAATTCCTGAAGGTGATTATTATGAATTCCTGGGATGGGCCATGCCACGGTTGAATAAATTCAGTATTTCCCGTTCCTATTTTTCCTGGCTGAATCCGAAGAAAACCTACAAAGCCGACTCAAACCTGAATGGTGAGGAACGCGCTTTTGTGATGACAGGCCAATACGAAAAAGTTCTGCCGATGGATATTCTTCCGGTCTATCTGATGAAAGCAATCATTGCCGACGACATAGAAAAGATGGAACAGCTGGGAATTTATGAAGTGATTGAGGAAGACCTGGCGTTGTGCGAGTATGTTTGCACCTCAAAAACTGAAGTTCAACGCATTCTGCGCAACGGAATCCATTTGATGATTAAAGAACTTGGAAACTAACAAGACATATCCATGAAATCGCTCCGGAAACTGATAGATAATAATAAGCCGCATTTCCAAAAGGGTGGCAAACTGGCCAAATTCGGTTCTACTTTTGGTGCCATCGAGACATTCCTTTTTACGCCTAACCGCACGTCCAAAAATGGGGTTCACATCCACGATGCCATCGACCTGAAAAGAACCATGACTGTTGTGATTTTGGCTTTGGTTCCTGCCTTGCTTTTTGGAAGCTGGAATATCGGCTACCAAAACGGCCATGCATTTGGCATTGAACGGGGTATTCCTGAAAACTTCATGTTTGGATTTCTGAAAATACTTCCACTCATTATAGTTTCTTATGGCGTTGGTTTGGGAATAGAATTCATTTCTGCTCAAATCCGCGGACACGAAGTCAACGAAGGATATCTGGTCACCGGAATATTGATTCCATTGATTCTGCCGGTAAATATACCGCTTTGGATGCTTGCCCTTGCCGTTGCTTTTGCAGTGATTTTTGGTAAAGAAATATTCGGCGGAACCGGTTACAACATCATGAATGTCGCACTGGTGGCGCGCGCATTTTTATTCTTTGCCTATCCTTCGAAAATGTCAGGCGATGCGGTGTGGATTTACGATTTACCAACCAAAGTTCCTGTTGACGGTTTTTCAGGTGCAACACCGCTGGCACAATTGGCCCAGGGTGCTTCATCAAAAATGGCCTCTTTTTACGACATGTTCATGGGATTTATCCCCGGTTCGATTGGTGAAACATCAACATTAGCCATATTAATCGGCGCAGCACTCCTGATCTTTACCGGAATAGCAAGCTGGAAAATAATGCTTTCCACGGTTTTTGGTGCACTTGCAATTGGCATCCTTTGCAATCTGCTGGCTGTTAACGATTACATGGCACTGCCGCCGTATTATCATCTGGTAATGGGTGGATTTGCTTTCGGAGCAGTTTTTATGGCCACCGATCCGGTGACTGCCGCACACACCGAAAAAGGCAAATGGATATACGGATTCATGATCGGAGCTTTCGCCGTTACCATCAGGGTATTCAATCCGGCCTATCCGGAAGGAATGATGCTTGCCATCCTGCTGATGAATATCTGGTCGCCTCTGATTGATTATTTCGTCATCGAAAGTCACATCAAGCGCAGACTGAAACGAGCCAAACTGAAAGCTAACGCATAACAAGGAAAACTATGAAGAACTTCAGTAATAACTATACTTTTATCTTTTCCACTATCATGGTAGTTGTCGTAGCTTTGCTTTTATCACTGGCGGCCATGCAATTAAAACCATATCAGGACAAGAATATCGAGGTAGAGAAAAAGCAAAACATTCTTGCATCCATCCGGATAAAATCTACGGTTAAAAACGCGGTTGATCTGTATGCCAAATACATTACCGACAGTTATGTGATCAACAACAAAGGCGAAAAACAGGAAGGTGTCGCTTTTGAAGTTGATTTGAAAAAAGAGCTTGGAAAGCCTGCTTCGGAACGCGTGCTTCCGGTTTTTATCGGAACACTCGACGACCAGACCAAGGCCTACGTGATGCCACTACGGGGCAAAGGACTCTGGGGCCCGATCTGGGGATATATCTCGCTCCAGCCTGATCTGAATACCGTTTACGGAGCAATATTCGATCACCAGGGCGAAACTCCGGGATTGGGAGCTGAAATCTCTACCGAATGGTTTCAAAAACCATTCTTCGGAAAGAAAATTTTCAAAGACTCAACGGAATTCGTTTCTGTAAAAGTGCTGAAAGGCGGAGCAAAGAAAGACGATCCACATGCAGTAGATGCTATTTCAGGCGGTACGATTACCTCCAAAGCACTGGAAGCTATGCTGGATTCCTGCCTGGTGCAATACAAACCTTATTTTATCAAAAACCGACACCAATAAATTCAACCCGATGAGCATCTTGACTTCGAAAAATTTCAAACTCCTGTCGAATCCCCTGAATCTGGAGAACCCGGTAACGGTGCAGATTTTAGGAATTTGCTCGGCTCTGGCTGTAACCACCAAATTAAAACCTGCCATTGTGATGGGACTTTCAGTGATGGTGGTTACCGCATTTTCAAACCTTGTTATTTCTGCTATGCGAAATTCAATACCGCCGCGAATCCGCATCATTGTGCAATTGGTAGTGGTCGCTTCCATGGTCATCCTGGTTGATCAGCTTTTACGCGCATTTGTTTATGATGTGAGCAAACAGCTATAGGTATATGTCGGACTAATCATTACGAACTGCATCATCATGGGCCGGCTGGAAGCTTTTGCAATGGGAAACAAACCCTGGCCATCATTTATCGATGGAATTGGAAACGGAATTGGGTATGCCCTGATTTTAATCGTCGTCGCATTCATCCGGGAATTATTCGGTTCAGGAGCCATACTCGGATATCAGGTTGTTCCACAGTCATTTTACGATGCCGGATACATCAACAACGGAATGATGATTATGCCAACCATGGCTTTGGTTCTGGTCGGAGTCATTATCTGGATACAGCGAAGCTTTAACAAAGAACTGATTGAAAAAGACTAACTCAAAAACCAAACGATTATGCAGGAAATTATAAATATATTCATCCGGTCGGTCTTTATCGACAACATGATCTTCGCTTTTTTCATCGGGATGTGCTCATACCTGGCTGTCTCGAAAACTGTGAAAACTTCCATCGGTTTGGGTGTCGCCGTAATTTTCGTTCAGATCATTACCGTACCGATCAATTATCTTTTGCTTGAACATGTTATGAAGCCCGGAGCTTTGGTTTGGATCAGCGATAGTTTCAAGGATGTCGATCTTTCATTCCTCAGTTTCATGGTTTACATCGCCACTATCGCGGCCATGACGCAGTTGGTGGAGATGATTATCGAGAAATTTTCGCCCGCCTTATACAATTCACTGGGGATTTTTCTTCCGCTGATTGCTGTGAACTGCGCCATCCTGGCCGGATCACTGTTCATGGAACAGCGTGAATACAAAAATATCGGCGAAGTTTTATCATGGGGACTTGGGTCCGGCGTTGGCTGGATGCTTGCCATTGTATCGCTTGCTGCAGTTCGTGAAAAACTGAAATACAATAAGATTCCGGCCCCGTTGAGAGGCATTGGTATTACATTTATCATCACCGGTTTAATGGGAATTGCCTTTATGAGTTTCCTCGGAATTAAGGTGTAACGAGCATAAAATTCAAATCACATGATCATAGGTTCAGTCATTTTTGTAGTTATTTCAAGTATCGTGGCCTTTTTGGTCATCGTGCTGATGTTGGTTTCAGCCCTGTTGTATGCGCGGGCAAAACTTACCGCAGTAGGTACGGTAAAAATCAGCATCAACGACGAAACGGAAGTCATTGTTAATCCGGGAAGTTCGCTGCTTTCCACCTTGTCCGAAAATGAAATATTTCTTCCGTCAGCATGCGGTGGTGGTGGTACATGCGGGCAATGCCGATGCCAGGTACCTGATGGCGGAGGTTCAATCCTGGCGACTGAAACCGATCATTTTACCCGCAAAGAGCAACACGAACACTGGCGGCTGGGTTGTCAGGTCAAAGTTCGGCAGGACATGAAAATAAAAATTCCTGAACATATTCTTGGCGTGAAAAAATGGGAATGCGAGGTGGTATCGAACAACAATGTGGCAACCTATATTAAAGAGTTTGTGGTTAAACTTCCTGAAGGCGAAAATCTGAATTTCAAGTCAGGAGGCTATATACAAATTGACGTACCAGAGATTACCGTTGATTTCAAAGACATGACTGTCGGCAACGAATACCGCCCTGAATGGGAAAAATATGGAATGTTCAAGCTTCAGATGAAGAATCCTGAACCAACGTTCCGTGCCTATTCCATGGCCAATCACCCGGCTGAAGGGAACATTGTAATGTTGAATATCCGAATAGCAACACCCCCGTTCGACCGAGTCAATGGCGGATTTCAGAAAATAAATCCCGGAATTTGTTCCTCCTATATTTTTTCGCTCAAACCAGGCGATAAAGTTACCATATCGGGTCCTTTTGGC
>SESF01025730.1_pt1 | contig 11529 bp, 8 predicted proteins | sample 3171521 | NCBI WGS metagenome assembly SESF01 (sample SAMN10866945, study PRJNA518727) | freshwater metagenome | biome: subpolar coniferous forest; feature: holomictic lake; material: water; isolation source: holomictic Lake 227, 6 m and 8 m depth | place: Canada: near Kenora, Ontario | collected...
GTCCTTGCGTCTCAAACAGCCCCAAGCCAGTCAGAATCCGGCGAGCCTCTCCCAGTTGATCGTGTACCGCATCGTAGGGGTTCGAGCCGACAGCTCCGCGCGGGGGCGTTGCGGGGATCTTGTCCACTCCGTAAAGGCGTGCCACTTCCTCAATCAGATCGATTTCACGCTTCAGGTCCACGCGAAATGAGGGCACCCGGAACACCGTCGTGGGCGGCATCCGAATACCGGCAGATGGGGCAATGCCTGGAGCCGTGTCGATCTCGAGGCCGAGCCGCTGCAAGAATTGTGTCTGCTGCTCCATCGGCACCGCAATACCGAGAATCGCGTCGGTCTGCGGGTGGCGCAGGGCGATCTGCTTGGGCGTGAAGGGCTTCGGGTACGCATCCACGACTCCCGGAGCCAATGTCCCGCCTGCTGTCGCCAGAATCAACTGCGCCGCGCGTTGGCTTGCCCAATCGCAAATGCCAATGTCCGCGCCGCGCTCAAAGCGGTACGAGGATTCGGTGCGCAGCTCCAGCTTCTTGGAGGTGGCCCGGATGTTCTGCGGCTTGAAGCAGGCGCTTTCGATCAGCACATCCGCCGTGTTGAGGTTGATTTCGCTGTTCTGGCCACCCATGACGCCGGCCAGGGCCACGGCCTTGGTTTCGTCGGCAATCAGGAGCATTTGGCTGGTCAGGGTTCGCTCCTGGCCGTCCAGGGTCTTGAACTTCTCCCCTGCGGCAGCATGGCGGATGACGATTGTGGGGCGGGATGCCTGTTGCGTGTTGCGTGTTGCGTGTTGTTCAGCGGGCAAAACGCTTGCTTCACTGGCAGGCGAGACGCCGGTCCCACTTTGGAGTAAGTGGTAATCAAACGCGTGCAGCGGCTGGCCGGTCTCCAGCATCACGTAATTGGTCACATCCACCACGTTGTTGATGCTGCGAATGCCGACCTTTTCCAGAGTGCCCTTCAGCCAATCCGGGCTGGCGGCGATTTTGACACCGCGCACGGCACGGGCAGTGTAGCGCGGGCACAGATCAGCATCTTCGATCCGCACCGCCACCAATTCTTCGGTTCGGCTGCCCGCTTCGCTGAGCATGATTGGGGGCAGTTTCAGCGGATTGCCGGTCACGGCGCTGATCTCGCGCGCAATGCCAATCACGCTGTTGAGGTCAGGTCGGTTCGGCGTGATTTCCAGATCATAGACCACGTCGCTGCCGGTCCGGCCGAGGTATTCGGCGAACAGTTGGCCGACCCTGGCGTCTTCGCGCAGGATGAGCAATCCCTCCACCGCGTCCGCCAAGCCGAGCTCCTGTGGCGAGCACATCATGCCGTGCGATTCAACGCCGCGAATCTTGCCGACCTTGATAGTGAAGGGCGGCTCCCCCGGTTTCGCCGGGAGGGTGGAGCCTGGCAGAATGAGCGGCACCTTGTCGCCGGCCTTGAAGTTCTGCGCGCCGCAGACAATTTGACGCTCGCCCTGGCCGTCATTCACCCGGCAAACGGTGAGCTTGTCCGCGTTGGGGTGCTTGTCTTTGGTGATGACCTGGGCGACGACAACGCCGTCGAGTTCGCCGCCGAGCTTCTGCACGCCTTCGACCTCGATGCCGACCATCGTCAGCCGCTCAGAGAGTTCCTCGGGCGACCAATCGAACTCGACGTATTGTTTGAGCCAGTTAAGTGTGACCTTCATTTCAGAACTGTTTCAGAAACCGCACGTCGTTCTCATAGAACAGGCGGATGTCGGTGATGCCGTAGCGGATCATGGCGATGCGCTCGATGCCGAAGCCGAAAGCCCAGCCGGTCCAGACTTCCGGGTCGTAGCCGACATTCTCGAAGACCTGGGGATGCACCATGCCGCAGCCGGCAATTTCCAGCCATTCCTTGCCCATCTTGCGCGTCAGCGCGCTGCTGAAGTCGATCTCGAAGCTCGGTTCGGTATAGCTGAAGTAGTGGGGCCGGAAGCGGATCTTCGTCTCCTCGCCCATCAGCTCCTTGAAGACAAACTCGACCGTGCCCTTGAGGTCGCCCACAGTGACATTGCGATCCACGTAAAGCCCTTCCACTTGGTGGAACGTGGGATTGTGGGTCGCGTCGGCATTGTCGCGGCGATAGACGCGGCCCGGCACGATGATCCGCACGGGCGGTGGCTGCTTCTTCATCACCCTTATCTGGACGGACGAGGTGTGGGTGCGGAGGAGGGTTGAGGGTTGAGGGTTGAGGGTTGAGGGTGGGGAGCCGGCTTCTGACTTCCGCCCCTCACATTCCGCATTCTGCAGGTAGAACGTATCCTGCGCATCCCGCGCGGGATGGTCCGCTGGCGTATTGAGCGCATCAAAGCAGTGATACTCGTCCTCGACCTCCGGTCCGTCCGCCACCACGAACCCGATCTTGCGGAAACTGCGGACAATATCCTCGGTAACCTGTGTGAGCGGATGAAGCTTGCCCAACACGCGGCGACGGCCGGGCAGGGTAAAATCGGTTGGTTCCTGCGGCAGCGCCGCTTTCAGCTCCAGCTCGGCGCGGCGCTGGGCGAGCGCGGCTTCCAGTTCGACTTTGGCGCTGTTGACGGCCTTGCCGGCGGCGGGTTTTTCTTCTTTGGGCAACGCGCCCAATTGTTTCATCAGGGCGGTGAACTTGCCGTTCGAGCCGAGCGAGTTGACCCGTGCCTGTTCGAGCGCCGCCAAGTCCGGGGCCGCTCGCAGTTCGGCCAGGGCCGCTTGTTTCACCGGTTCAATTTGGTCGAGGAATCCAGCCATAAATCTTCATCCGACTTCCCGCGTCCCGAGCCCGGGGCTCGAAATGCAAACGGGCGAGCCGTCTCGGATCGCCCGTTCACCAACTGGCAATGGAAGCCAGCAAAAGGAACTGTCAAGCCTGGGCGGCTTTGGTCTTCAACGCGCTCTGGGCGAGCTTGACCAACTCAGTAAACGTCGGCGCATCCGTCGCGGCGATGTCGGCCAGCACTTTCCGGTCGAGCGCGACCTTGGCGGCCTTGAGGCCTTCCATAAAGCGGCTGTAGGTGATGCCGGCAGCCCGGGCGGCGGCGTTGATACGAATCTGCCAGAGCGCCCGGAAGTTGCGCTTCTTGGTCTTCCGGTCGCGGAAGGCATAAGCGCGGCCGTGGTCAACGGCATCGGAGGCATAGCGGTACAGTCTGGACCGGCGCATCCGGAAGCCTTTGGCGGCCGTGACCATCCGTTTGCGGCGTTTGCGGGAAGCGGGGGCGTTAGTTACGCGCATGATCTAGTAGGTAGTTGATGGTTGAGAGTTGATAGCGGCGTCAGTGGCTGAACATCAAGCCCTGCTTGATGCGGTACTCGTCCGTCGAGTGCACCGTGGTGGTGCCGCGGAGATTGCGGCGGCGTTTGGCGTTCTTGGTCTGGCACAAATGCCGCCGGCCGGCGCTCGAGCGCATGATTTTCCCGCTGGCCGTTATCTTAAAACGCTTAGCCGCGGACTTCTTGGTCTTGATGCCTTTTGGACGTCGCATAATTCGGTTAACTTTCTTTCAAAAAGAGCGCGCAATATAGGTAGCAGGGCTCAGGGAAGCAAGCGCTATTTTTGGCTAACGCAAGTTTGTCACTGACAACCGCCGTGGAATGGGCTTTATTCCCCTCGCCCTTATGCCGAAGCGCACGGATATCCATTCAGTCCTGATCATTGGCGCCGGCCCGATCATTATCGGGCAGGCGTGCGAATTCGATTATTCGGGCACGCAAGCCTGCAAAGCGCTCCGGGAAGAGGGCTACCGCGTCATCCTGGTGAACTCCAACCCCGCCACCATCATGACGGACCCCGAGTTTGCCGACCGCACCTACATTGAAGCGATCACCCCCGAGTGCATCGATAAGATCATTGCCCGGGAAGTCGAGGAAATGAAAAGCATGAAGGCGAACGGCAAGCTCGTCCTGCTGCCGACGCTCGGCGGGCAGACCGCGCTCAACACCGCCATGGCCCTCTTCCACCGCGGAACGCTCGATAAATACGGCATTGAGATGATCGGCGCAAATGCCGATGCCATCCAGCGCGGCGAAGACCGCCAGATGTTCAAGGATCTGATGCTCTCCATCGGTCTGGATGTCCCCATCAGCGGCACCTCCCACAACGCGGAGGAGTCACGCCAGGTGGCCGAGAAGATCGGCCGTTTTCCGCTTATCATCCGGCCCGCCTTCACCCTCGGCGGCACCGGCGGCGGCATCGCTTACAACCGCGAGGAATTTGACGAGATGGCCAAGCGCGGCATCGAACTCTCGCCCGTGGCCGAGATTCTGATCGAGGAATCCCTGCTGGGCTGGAAAGAGTTCGAGATGGAAGTCATGCGCGACCGCAAGGACAACTGCGTCGTCATCTGCTCCATTGAGAACTTCGACCCCATGGGCGTGCATACCGGTGATTCCATCACGGTCGCGCCCATCCAGACGCTGACGGACAAGGAATTCCAGATCATGCGCAACGCCTCGTTCGCCGTTATCCGGGCCGTGGGCGTCGAAACGGGCGGGTCCAACATCCAGTTCGCGGTGAACCCGGACAACGGACGCATGGTGATCATCGAGATGAACCCCCGCGTGTCGCGCTCCTCGGCCCTGGCGTCCAAGGCCACCGGCTTCCCCATCGCCAAGATCGCCGCCAAGCTCGCTGTCGGCTACCTGCTCGACGAAATCCGGAACGACATCACTCGTGAGACGCCGGCCAGCTTCGAGCCCACCATTGACTACGTTGTAACCAAGATCCCCCGCTTCGCCTTCGAGAAGTTCCCGCAGGCCGACCCCACGCTCAACACGCAGATGAAGAGTGTCGGCGAAGCGATGTCCATTGGCCGCACCTTCAAGGAATCGCTGCAGAAAGCCCTGCGCTCTCTGGAAATCGGGCGCTATGGCCTGGGCGGCGATGGCAAATCCTGGCGCATCGGCGAGAAGGTGTATGGCGATCGCGACATCCTCCCGCGCGAAGTGATCACCCCTAAGCTGAGCGTGCCCAACGCCGAGCGCATCTTCTTCATCCGCCACGCCTTACGCGCCGGGTTCAGCGTCGAGGAGATTTTCCAGCTCACCAAGATCGACCGCTGGTTCCTGGTCCAGATCAAGGAAATCGTGGACTTTGAAGAGGAGCTGGCCGCCACGAAGAACTGACTTCCATAACCCCTCACCTTCCCGTTGCTGCCGTTTCCCCGCGGACACTGCACGGCAGCGGCTAGCGAATACTACTACCGATGAATAGACTAACGGCTTCCACATTGGCGCTGCTCGCATTCCTCCAGATCGACATCGATCGCGCTCAGGCGTGGGACTCAGAAGCGCACCGCGCCGTCAACCAACTGGCGCTGGCGTCGTTGCCGACCAACTTCCCGGCTTTCGTGCGCGAACCGGCCGCTGCCGACCGCATTGCCTTTCTCGCGAGCGAAATGGATCGCTGGCGCAACACACCCGATCTGCCGCTCAAGCATTACAGTTTCCCCGACCACTACATTGACGTCGAAGAGCTGGCCGACTACGGCCTGAAGCCGGAGCTGCTGCCGATCTTCCGCTACGATTTCGTGGCCCAGCTCGCCCTCTTCCGCCAGGCCCACCCGGACAAGTTCCCCGAGCCTGATGCGGGCGCCAACCAGGACCATACGCGCGGCCTGGTGGGGCTGCTGCCCTGGGGAGTCGCGGAATCTGTTGGCAAACTGAAATCCGGCTTCTCCTACCTCAGAGCCTTTGAGGAAGCCGGCACACCCGAGGAAATCGCCAACGCCCAGGCGAACATCATTTACGCCATGGGCGTAATGGGCCATCTCGTTGGGGACGCCTCGCAACCGCTGCACACGACTATTCATCATCACGGCTGGGTGGGCGATAACCCTCACAACTACACCACCAGCCGCGGGTTCCACAGTTGGATTGACGGCGGTTATTTCAGCAAGACCGGTGGTGCCAACTTGCAGGGAATGAAGAGCCGGCTGCGCGCTGCTCGACCGGTGGTCATCAATGGCCGCCCCGCCAAACCCGAGGAGATGTTCCAAGCCGCCATGCTCTTCCTCGTCGAGCAGAATAAAGAGGTCGAGCCCCTTTACCAGTTGGACAAGGACGGCAAGCTATCCGGCGAGGGCGAAAAAGGGCTGGAAGGCAAAGCATTCCTCGAAGGCCAACTGCTCAAGTCCGGCCAGTTGCTCGGCGATTACTGGGTGTCCGCCTGGGAACAAGCCCCCCCCGACACCTTTCTCCAGAGCCAGCTCGTCAAGCGCAAGAAGTCGGCGGCTGGCGCCGCCAGCAAGTAAACCTGGAAAGAGCAGTTGAACCTCGCCAAACACGCTAAACGACGCTAACGGGGCCGGTTTACTAATGAATCCCGGCTTCACCTTCCGGGTGAAGGCCCGTTCTGGTACATCGGCTTGCCCCTTTTCGCGTTATTTAGCGTGTTTAGCGGGCAAGTGCCGCTTTCAGGGTAAATCGCCCCCTCACTCACCGCGGCGCCGCGATGATAGGCGGCAGCAGTGCTGATGTGGGCGCGGGCTGCGGCGCGGCAACCCGAGGCTGCCCAAAGCTGGACGCTGCCTGTTCGCGCAGCGACGACTTCAGCTTGTTCCGTGACCAGACGATAAACCCGATGTCCTTAGCCACCATCACGCCAGCGCCCAGCAGGGCGCTCAATAGCGGCCACCAGGCGATAAAGGACGTCGATTGCAGCCCGCCGCCGCGAAACGCTAACCCGGACATCACCACCCCGATCAACATGCTGGTTCCAAAGGTGATGACAAACCACGGGATCACTTGAACCAAGAGGATGGTTTTCAACGTGGCCAGGTTGGCGCTCCTGGAGGTCAGGCCCATCCACATGCCGAACCAGCAGAGGGCAATCAGGTTCGCGCACGTGCTTAACGCCACCGCCGCTGCCGCTAATACGGCCTGGCCGACTTGTTGCGGGGTGGCGCGTAATTGGAAACGGCGTGGCGCCGGCGCGGCGTTAGTCCCTGTTGGTGTGGAAACCACGACCGTGGTACTGACCGAATAAGTCTGGCTGGTGACGACGCCACTCTGGTTTGTGAGGGCCGAACTTGCGACCGTGCTGGCCTGGGTAGCGAGGCGCTCATACCCGAGCTGCGAGAGAGCCGAGCCGGTCACATGCACGCCGAGCAACAACGCCACGGGCAAGCCAAACATCCGCAGCAGCGCCCGCCATTGCCCGCCGACCATCTGCTGGCCGCTAACCGGCGTTGCCAGCAGCAACTCGAGCAGTCCGCTCCGCCGCGCCTCCACGAAAAACCGGCACGCCTGCGAGGCAGCCCACAAGTATAAAGGCAACGTGAGCAGCCCGCCCAGGTAGCTCCAGAGAATCCAGACAGCCGCCGATTCCGCTTGGATCAGCGCGGTCACGAAACCTCCGACCGCCAGGACGGCCATGAGCCACATGCCGTTTGACTGCCACCGCTCGCGGCAGGCCAGCCAGGCCACGGGGTGCCACTCGATCAGCTTCCGGCGCAGGCGTTGCCGACGCCGCGCCCCGCCGTACTTCCAGGCATAGGCCCAGCTCCTGGTGGTGATCGCGCCCGCGCGCTTCTTGTCCTGCCAGGTGTGCGGCACCAAGGCGCTGGCCAGCGCCAGCATTCCCCAGCCAATGAGCTGGGTTACCACCAGCGCGGTCCAATAGGAGGGGCGGCCCCAGGCACTTGCCGCCGCCATCACATAGCCGGGGCTCGAAAGGCTGGCCAGGGGTTGGAAGGTGCGATTTCCGGTTCCGGCGACAATCGAATCCGCCGCCGGCCCTCCCAGCGCCAGCAACAGCAGCACAAACAACGTCGCCGTCAGCGCCTTCTGCGAATCCCGGCTGACCGCGGATACAGCCATTCCCGCCGCCAGGGACACGAACAGCGCGTTGACCAGTGCCAGCGAGCTTTTCCAGTATTGCTCGGCGGTGATGCCGCCCATCAACTGCGTGATTGCGAGGATCGGCAGCACTGCCAGCAGGGCATAAAAGCCTCGCAGCGATGTCGCCAGCAGCTTGCCTAGCGCCACATCATAGCCCCGAAGGTCGGTCAGGAACAGCAACCCCAGCGTCCCCTCGCGCTTCTCCTCGCTGAGACAATCCGAGGTGAAGAACAGGCCGGCCGAAAGACCGGCGGCCAGGCATAGCCAGGATAAAACAGAGAACAGCACGCTGCCCATGTCGGCCGTCCTGGTGCCGCGCACTTGGCTCAAGAGCAAGAACCCGCAGCCAATCAGAAGCCCCGTCGCCGCCGCCGCCACCCGCAGCCAGAACGTGCTGCGTTTGCGTGCCGCCACCCGCAGCTCCCGATCCACTATCGGCAGACAGTTCACTTCGTGGATATCCGCTCAGCCCGACGCCGGTGCGGGGTTGGAGCCCGCCCCGGTTGATGAGTTGCTGTCAGCGCTTGGCTTTGGCTTTCGCGAGCACCTCTGCCAAAGCCACCGGCTTGCCGCCCTGCCGTTTGCTTTCGTCCGCCGCTTCCATGAAGGCAAAGAGCTCGATGCTCTCGGCGGCGGGCACCGGTGGCTGGAGCGTCTGGAAGAACTTCACGATCTCCACCACCAGCGGCGCGTAACCGTCATAGGACCCAACGGGAGCATCGCCCTTTTCCCCGTGGGCGCTGCCGCCGTAGGTTTCGGCTTCGCGGAAGGTGCCGGTGCGGCCCCCCTTCCATTGGCCAACGACCTGGGTCTTGCCGTCCGCAGTCTCGGAGCGCGTGACGACGGTACAGCCGGTGCCCATCACAGTGAAGAGCGATTCGCAACCATGAACGCCGTACCAGAACAGGTCGGGATGATGCGGCTCCACATGGGCGGGACTAGTGGTCGTGGCACTCAGCACGCGGCCGATGCTCCCCGCGCGCACCGCCTGGGTGCTCTTGGAATAGCGCAGCGATGACGAGGTGAAGATTGGAACGCCCGCCTTTTCGGCCAGCCGGAAGATCTCCACCACATCAGGCAGTGAGCCGGCCGCCGGCTTGTCAACGTAAAGCGGCTTCTTCGCCGCCATAACCGCCCTCGCCTGCTCCAGATGCGGGCGCCCATCCACGCTCATGACCAGGACCGCATCCACCTGGGCGCAGAGTTGTTCGATGGTGTCGTAGATCTTCACGCCGTATTGGTTCTGGAGCACGGCGGTGTATTCCTCCAGCTTGCTGGCGCTCAAGGGAATGTCCGGACTGCCTCCTTTGAATGCCGCGACGACCCGCGCACCCGGCACGTGGTCCTTGGCCTTCGGGTTGTTGAGTATCTCCGTGAAGGCTGGGACGTGGGAGGTATCCAGTCCGATCATGCCCAGCCGCATTTCGGCGGCGTGGACCCGGGAGGAAGCCAGGCAAAGAATGCTGGCGAGGAGCAGGCGTTTCATGGGCTTGTTCATAGGTAGTGACTGGCTTTGTTGAAGCTCAGCGGTTTAAACGGACAGGTATTCCTTGGGAAACTTCCACGGGGCGCGGTATTCCGGTATGGCGCGGCGCGCCGCGTCGGCGTCCCCGACAATGCTCTCGGTTTGCGGATCAAAGCGGATCGAGCGGCCCAATTTGAGGGAGAGCACGCTGAGCACGATCGGCACGTCCACTTTCACATGATGAAAGACGCTGCAACTGGGCTGCTGCCGCGACTGGATGCAGTCGAGCCACTCGCGCTCGTGACCCGGCGAGGGTGGAATTGACTTCGGCGGCACCGTCTTGTCCTTCAGGGCCTCCCCCTCGGGCACCAGCTTGGACGCGCCCAGGTAGTCGGCGTAGAAGGTGCCGTTGGCGCCGTGGAAATAGACGCCCAGGCGCGTCCGGGGCGCAGGATCCCCCTGCAGGTCGAAGCCGTAGCTGTTCGTGAGCGACATCATCCAGGTCAGCGTCAGGTTCGGATACCGCCACAGCACCTCGTGTTGATCGTAGGCATCGCCGTCGTCACGGAGCACGAGGCGGCCGCCGGAAGCGCTGGTCGTGAGCGGGTAGCCCAGATCCAGCGCGGTAATAGGGAGGTCGATCATGTGCGGCCCGTTGCCGGGGGTCCAACCGCCGCTGTAATCCATCCAGGAACAGTGGTGGTAGGCATCCGCGGCCAGCTTGCGGTTGTAGCGCCCGAGCGGGCCGGGCCCGCACCAGAGGTCCCAATCGAGCCCCTCCGGCAACTTCTGGTAACCCCCGGTGCCGATGCCATCGGGGACCTGGTTCATGACGTTGAACGTGCGCGCGACACCGATGGGTCCCAGGTTGCCGGACCGGACGTACTCGATCACGCGGCGATGCTCCTCCCGGGCGTGGTGCTGCGTGCCCACCTGGCTGATGCGATGATGCTTCCGGACGGCATTTCGCACCGCCAGGCTCTCCGCCAGGTGCAGCGTCATCGGTTTCTGGATATAAAGGTCCTTGCCGGCCTCGCAGGCGGCGATGGCCTGCAGCGCGTGCCAGTGCGGGAGCGTGGCAATGATCACGGCGTCGAGGTCTTTGCTCTGCAGCATCTCGCGGTAGTCGCGGAACCCCCGGCAGGTGGCCTTGTACTGTTCGACGGTCGATTCGAGCCGGTTCTCGTCCACGTCGCACGCTGCAGTGACGACCACATCCTGGTGCGCGGCGCAGTTGGTCAGGTTGGCCCGTCCCATGTGGCCGCAGCCAATAATACCGAGGTGAATTCGGCTGTTCGGACGGGAACTGGCGGATGGCGACGGATCTGCCGCCGAGGCGAGATGGGGCGCGGCAAAGCCGATGGCAGTGATCGTGGCGGCTTGCTCAAGAAATGCCCGACGAGGAAGGCGATGGCTGTGGTTCATGCAAGAGTACTAGTGGGTTATTAACTGATATCGCGCTAACATGCACTTTGACCAGAGTCTGGGCTGGCGGGCAAATAAAGCCAGCGCATTCTTGAACGGCGGGGTTAAATTCAATGCCCCGCCTGGGCCCCAGGCGGGCGCGGCTGATAATCGAACGGCGTGGCATCAGTGTTGCCGCACTGGGGGCATCGCACGGCGGTCGTCCTATCGGAAAGCACGAAATCGTCCCACTTCATCCAATCGGTGGCGGAGACCTTGACCAGCTTGCCCTTTTGCCGCTCGCTAATCTCCTCGGAGGTGAGAAATGTCCAATGCCGCTAGGAATTGGGACCTGGTCTGGAGGGTGTCAGGCTCAGAACTCCGCACGGTGGAAACGGCGTAAGCCCCGTTCCCCCACCCCAGCCCTCTCCCCAGAGGAGAGGGAGAACTATCAGCCGCGTGGCGACAAATCGAGGCCTCCAGACATCTCGCACGACGACCGACAGAGCACCCTCTCCGTTGGGGAGAGCGAGATGCCAAGCCCGACTCTCGCATATCGGAAGCACCCGCAAGCTCGTAGCGCGGCCACCGTGGCTCCCTCTCCTTGGGGAGAGACTGGGGAACGGGGCCGCCGGTCTGACTCTGCTGCCCAAAACGTCTCTGACCCGCGTGAGACCGAGCCTCAATTCCTAGCGGCATTGGAGCCAGAGTCCCCCCGGGATGACATCCCGAACGACTTGCGGGAAGCATACACAGGGCAAAGGCGCGGGCCGCCAGCAGGATTCGCCTCCGGCTTAAGCCATTCAGCCTCGAAATGCTTAGCCGCAGACA
>SESF01017096.1_pt1 | contig 11528 bp, 10 predicted proteins | sample 3171521 | NCBI WGS metagenome assembly SESF01 (sample SAMN10866945, study PRJNA518727) | freshwater metagenome | biome: subpolar coniferous forest; feature: holomictic lake; material: water; isolation source: holomictic Lake 227, 6 m and 8 m depth | place: Canada: near Kenora, Ontario | collected...
CACAAAGCCTTCGCACCTAACTCAGGTGCTGACGCCGTTGCTTGCTTGGTATTACCAACGATAATGGGCGAACGCTTTGTTCGGGGCCTTAAAAGCAGAAGGCCCGGAGTACCGGGCCTTCTGTGTGCACACAAGTCAACGCTTAGCGCCCGTAGGCGCTTCGCTATGGCGAACAAAGCGTTCGCCCCTTACCACCTGTAGTGGGCGAACGCTTTGTTCGCCTCAGCCATCTTGTGCGTGTCTTCTTTCTTCTTGACAGCGGTGCCGGTGTTGTTGAAGGCGTCGAGGAGTTCGTCGGCTAGCTTGTCGGCCATGGCCTTGCCGGAGCGGTTCCGGGCGGCGGTGATGAGCCAGCGCATGGAAAGGGCCTCGCGGCGGCTGTCCCGGATCTCGATGGGCACCTGGTAGGTGGCACCACCGACGCGGCGGGACTTGACCTCGACCACTGGCTTTGCGTTCTCGAGCGCCTTCATGAAGACGTCGAGGGCGGGCGTGTTGGCCTTCTTCTGCATGATCTCCATCGCGTCGTATACAATGCGCGCGCAGATGGATTTCTTGCCCTGCCACAGCATGCGGCAGACGAATTTGGTCAGGATGACGGAATTGTACTTGGTATCGGGCAAATGGCCTCGATCGATGGTCTTCTTCTTGCGTCCCATGGTTCTCCCCCTAGGCCTTCGGCCGCTTGGCGCCGTACTTGGAGCGGCTCTGCTTGCGGTCTTCGACGCCCAGGGTATCCTTGGCTCCGCGGATGATGTGATAACGCACACCAGGAAGATCCTTGACGCGTCCACCGCGCACGAGGACCACCGAGTGCTCCTGGAGGTTGTGGCCAACGCCGGGGATGTAGGCAGTGACCTCGGTCCCGTGGCTCAGTCGCACACGGGCAACCTTGCGGAGGGCCGAGTTCGGCTTCTTCGGCGTCACGGTCATGACGCGAGTGCAAACGCCACGGCGCTGGGGGCATTCCAGCAGCGCCGGAGCCTTGGTCCGCCAGGAATTGGCCTTTCGGCCCAGGCGGATCAGTTGATTGATTGTCGGCATTACGCTTTCGACTCCCTTATGGTGCCCGGTCTCAGCATGACCAGAGCGTAGTTATGGTACGCACGCCCAAACCGCAGGTTCGGGCAGTCCCAGAGTCGAACCCTTAGACTCCGGGATAGTGACTCTAGGCGGAAAGCCTCCCTGTGGTCAAGAAGGGGGGAGCAGCCGGCGCACCCTATCGAACGCGCTAAAGCCAGCCGCCTCACATTTTTCTTGACAACTCCGCAAAGCAGATTTACGGTGAATCGTTCACCTGTAGGGAAGTCGTTCATACAGGTGAACAGGCGGGGATGCTGTGGTCAATACAGTGCTAAAATCCATCAGACTCCTCGATGCCTTGGGCAAGGAAGGAGACAGGAGTCTCAGCGACCTTGCCCGGGAACTCGGACTCGCGAAAAGCTCGGTACACGGTATCCTCGAAACCCTTGAATCAGTACGTATCGTCGAAAGATCGAGCGAGAGCGGCCGATTCCACCTGGGACTCAGACTCATCGAACTCGGAAACAGGGCCCAGATGGGCCTCGATATCTGCAGGATTGCCGCACCATTCCTCCAGGGGCTCAACCAGGAGTTCGACGAGACGGTGCACCTGACCCTGCTTGACCTGGACGAAGTCCTCTATGTGGATTGCATCGAATCGCGAAGGCGCCTTCGCACCTACTCGGTAATCGGTGTGCGCGCTCCACTTTATTGCACCTCTGTCGGCAAGGCAATCATGGCCTGGCTCCCCGAACCGGAAATCAGGCGCATCGCAGTGGAAAAGGGGCTTATTCCCTTCACGCCTGCCACGATCACGAGCATCGAGGATCTCCTGGCGGAACTCGCCACCGTGCGCTCGCGCGGCTGGGCCGTGGACGACCGTGAACATGGCGAGGACCTGCGCTGCGCTGGCGCACCTATCCGCAATGCGCGTGGGGAGGTCTTCGCGGCGATAAGCCTTTCAGGGCCAGCCGAGCGCAACACCCTGCCGAGACTCGAGGAAATGGCCAAAGTCCTCATGGTAGCAACTAGTGAGATTTCGCGCCGGCTTGGCTATCGCGCCGCCGGCGTGACGGTATAGCAAAGGAGGCAGACATGAAGCGTTTAATTGCGTTCGCGCTCGCCCTGGCCATCATGGCCGCAGGCGCAACGGCCCAGAAACCGGTCAAGCTGGTCTGGACGAGCGTGAGCGTCCCCGGCGACGCCCACACCATCGCCATGATGGTCTTCAAGACAGAGGTCGAGAAGCTCTCCAATGGGCAGATTACGGTCGACCTCTACGACTCGGGACAGTTGTTCACCCAGCAGGCCGAGCAGGACGCTGTGCGCCAGGGCAAGGTAGATATCGTTTACGCCGGTGATGCCTGGCTGGCTCCCACCGTGCCCTACCTCAGCATGTTCGGTGCCGCCTACACCTTCCAGAGCTATGAGCAGATGACCAAGACCTTCAACGGCAAGATCGGCGAGAAGATCTTCGCCGACGTTGCGAAGTCGCAGGGTGTTCGCCCTCTTTCGGCGTTCTACCTCGGCACCCGCCAGGTCAATCTCACCGAAAAGGTCGGCGAGGTAACCCGGCCCGAACAGATGTCCACCGTAAAGCTCCGTGTCCCGAACAGCCCTGTCTGGATAGCCATGGGCAAGGCCCTGGGCGCCAATCCCACCCCGATGGCCTTCGGCGAGGTCTACCTCGGCCTGAAGACCGGAGCAATAGACGGCCAGGACAATCCCCTGCCCACCGACAAGAGCGCGAAATTCTACGAAGTAACCAAATACATCGTTCTTACGAACCACGTAATTGGTTCTGTATGGCCCACCATCAACGAGAGGAAATGGCAGAGCCTCTCCGCCGACCAGAAGAAATGGGTCCAGACGGCCATGGATTCGGCACGCCGGTTCTGCGACACGACCAACCTCGAGGGAGAGAAAACCCTCCTCGCCTTCTTCAAGGCCAATGGCATCACGGTCATCGAGAACCCCGACCGTGCCGCCTTCGCCGCCTATGCCAAGGCCTTCTACGCCAACGACGCCAAGGAACTGTCCAAGGATTGGGACTGGAAACTCTTCGACGAGGTCCAGAACATCAAGTAGATCCAGCGGTCCAGGCAGGCATGCCGTTGGCCTGGACCGCCTTCCGATTCCCGTGATCCAGCCGACTGGCCGCCCGAAAATCCTACTTTTCCGGAGCACTGACACCATGAAGATCAGCCCCAGGCAAGCCGCAAAGTTCCTAGTTGATGTGATCGAGCTCTATATCCCGGCCCTCGCCTTCGTAACGCTATTCGTGTCCTTCATGACACAGATCATCAGCAGGTATTTCTTCAAGCCGCTGACCTGGCCGGAGGAACTCTCCCTGCTCTGCTTCTGCTGGGTAGCCTTGCTTGGGGGGCTCTACGCCAAGCGAAGCGAGACCCACGTGTCCTTCGGCATGGTCTACGACCTGCTGAAGCCCAGGGGCAAGGCCATCATGCGCATCGCCGGAAGTTCCCTCCTCCTCGTGGCCTTCGCCATCGCGGTCAAGCCCTGCTGGGAATACGTCAACATGATGGGCTACCGGAAATCCGACGTCCTCAATATTCCAATTAATTGGGCCTATTTTCCCTTTGTCGTCTTCCTCCTGGACATGATCGTGCGGCTGGCCCTCGATATCAGGAATGACATCCTCGAACTCAGGAAGGGAGGAATCAGATGAACCTGCCGCTCCTGGTGTTCTTCCTCTCCTTCGTCGCCATGTTCCTTCTCCGTATCCCCATCGGCTTCGGCATGATGATGTCAGCCATATTCTACTTCGTCGTTGCCCCAGGTCCCATTGCGACGGTAGATCAGGTGGCCATGCAGTTCCTCACCAACCTGAATGCCAGCTTTGTCCTCATCGCAGTGCCGCTTTTTGTCTTCATGGCCGAGATCATGAACACGAGCAAGGTCACCAACACCATCTTCCACTTCGCGGCAGGCCTCGTCGGCAAGCGCCGTGGAGCCATGGCCCAGGTCAATATCGTCAACTCCATCATTTTTTCCGGCATGACCGGCTCGGCCATAGCCGATGCCTCGGGGCCTGGAAACATGGAAATGAAGGCGATGAAGGACGAGGGTTATGACGACGGCTTTACCTGCGCGGTAACGGCTGCCTCGGCCACCATGGGCCCCATCATCCCTCCCTCGATTCCGATGGTCTTTTATTCCATGTTGTCCGGAGCATCCATCGGAGCCCTCTTCATGGGTGGCGTGGTGCCCGGCCTCATGCTCGGTCTCGTGATGATGCCCTACGTTGCCTGGGTCTCGGTCAAGCGGAATTATCCCAGCGGCAAAGCCTATCCCTTCGGGCAATTCCTCGTAATGGCCCTCCGGGCAATACCGGCACTCATGACGATAGTCATCCTGCTTGGTGGCATCTACACAGGCATTGTCACCCCGACCGAGGCTGGAGCCCTTGCAGCGGCGTGGGCACTCGTTATCTCGGTGTTGTTCTACCGGGCCTTCGGATGGAAGGACATGTGGGAAGTCCTCAAGAATACCGTCAGGACGACGGGAAACCTCTCGTTCCTCGTAGGTGCGGCCTACGCCTTCGGCTACATCGTCGCCATCGAGCACCTTCCCCAGCTCGTCGCCCACTGGATGCTGGCCCTCACGACCAACAAGTACGTCATGCTCCTGATCGTCAACGTAGTCTTCCTGGCACTCGGCATGTTCCTTGACACCATGGCAATAACACTGGTATTCATTCCCATCGTCATACCAGTGATGAACGCCATGCACGTCGATCTCGTGCACTTCGGTGTCGTCATAGTACTGAATATGATGATCGGCCTGTCCACCCCGCCCTATGGCATGCTGCTTTTCGTGGTTTCAGGACTTACAGGCGCCAAACTCAAGGACGTGATACGGGAGATGATTCCCTTCCTGATATTGTTCATAGCCGTGCTTTTTCTCATTACCTACTTCCCGGACATCGTCCTGTGGCTTCCGAAGCTTTCGGGCTACAAGCCGGGCCTCTAGGCCATGGCATGACAGCTGGCGAACGCATCCATACCGCACTCTCCGGAGGGACTCCCGACCGGGTTCCCTTCGTGCCCAAGATCTGGATCGACCTCGCTGCCATCCTGCTTGGCGAAGATATGCTCGAAGTCATCGGGAATCCACAGCGAGCCCTCGAGATAACCGCCCGGGCTGCCGTGGAGCTTGGCCTCGACGGGGCACGGATCTTCAACATCCCCCCACGCCGCCTCGAGCGGAATTCGGCAGGCTCGGCTGTTGAGATTGATTCGCGGGGCAGGATGCTGGGCCGCATCGACGAGGCTGGAGGTTTCGCCACCCACCTCGACGACCCACGGTCGGTCGACCTGGGCGACCCCTTCTTTTCGGCCTGGGCCCAGTTCCGCTGTTCCCAGGAAGCAATTGTCCGTAACCACGATGACATAGCAGCGCTGGCTGTCCCCGATGCCTCCTTCTGGCAAAGCTCCGGCTTCAGGTCCATGACGATGGGGGCCATCAGGAAGTACGGCGACAGGACGGCCCTCTTCGGCGACCTGGGATCGGCTACGGTTTCATTCTGTATCGCGCTCCGGGGAATGGAGCGCACCCTCTATGACTTCATCGACGAGCCCGCCCTCGTACACGCCCTGATGGACAAGGGGGCAGCCATCGCCATAGCCAAGGCGCGCTTCCTCCTCGGTCTCGGGCTCAAGGTACTGCGCCTGAACGATTCGGCCGGTACCATGACCCTGATTTCGCCCGCCCTCTGGAGGGAGTTCGTGTTTCCCCGCTTCCGCGATATTGCATCTGCGGTCAAGTCGATCGATCCCGCTGCCCGTATCTATTGTCATATATGCGGCGATGTACGACCAATTGCGAAGGACCTCGTCGAGGCTGGAATCGATTGCATCGGCCCCCTCGATCCTCTTGGCGGATCGACACCAGCTGCCCTGCGGCGGCTCGTGGGGCCGAAGCAGGCCCTTATGGGCGGCATCGACACCATGAGTTTCCTCCGCTCCAGTGCCACCCAGATCGCTGCCGAAGCCCGCGCCTGCGTTCTGGAAGGCGGAGCGCTTGGGGCCTTTACCCTCGGTTCGGGCTGTGCCCTCCCCCGCGGCAGCAGACGCGAAAACATCGAGGCTGCCCGTGATCTAGCGCTTTCCACCAGCTACGTGAACGACGAGCTTGTATGCGCCGATTTCCATCACAAGGAGGCGTCATGAGCGCCACAAGCATTCCGGACGGCGCCTGGCCGACCATGATCACACCCTATGGCGAGGACGGACGCATCGACTACGCCACCCTCGAAGCCCTCATCGAATGGTACATCGCTCGCGGTGTTGCCGGTCTCTTCGCAGTCTGCCAGTCCAGCGAAATGTTCTTCCTGAGCCAGCGTGAACGGATCGAGCTGGCGACCGCCTGCGTCCGCATCGCGAGGGGCCGACTGCCTGTCATTGCCTCAGGTCACATCGCCGACGATCCGACAGATCAGGTCGAGGAAGCCAAAGCCATGGCAGACACGGGTGTCGCTGCCGTGGTTCTCATTTCCAATCGCTTTGCAGGAAGGCTGGAGTCTGATGATGTGTGGAAAAGGAACCTTGCCGGCTTCCTCGAAGCATTTACGGGTCCGACAACGTTGGGACTCTATGAATGTCCCTGGCCCTACAAGCGTGTCCTGAGCCCTGAAATCGCGGGCTTCTGCGCCGGCACGGGCCGCTTCGGCTTCCTCAAGGACACCTGCTGCCGGATCGAGGACATTCGATCCAAGCTCGCTGCCGCCAAGGGAACGGGATTCAAGCTCTTCAACGCCAATGCTGCCACCCTCCTGGAATCGCTGCAGGCAGGAGCGGCCGGCTATTCCGGCATCATGACCAACTTCCACGCCGACCTCTACGCCTGGATCTGCGCACATCATCGCGCAAAGCCCGCTCTGGCTTCGGAACTCCAGGACTTCCTTGGCATGGCCTCGGTAATGGAGTACCAGTACTATCCCGTCAATTCCATGTACGCCCTCACGCTCGAGGGGCTGGCCTTCCGCCTGCACAGCCGCAGGATCGACGCAAGCCTGTTCCATGAGTCGATGCGGAAGGAAACCGAGCAGCTGATGCGCCTGTCCAGGCGCTGGACAGGGCTTTTGGCGGGCGACAAATCTGGAGGCAGGCCATGAGCGCTGCGGACTATGCCACGGTAAAGGCACAATTATTAGGACCTGGCGACATGCTCCGACTCAAGCGCTGGAACACTCCCACGATCTACAATGGCTGGGAAGCCTGCACGAAGCGTGACCGCCTTGAAGGCCTGTGGAACCGTCAGGAAACCCATGATTTCACGCCCTCCCTCGGCACCATGGTGGGCAGGGCTGTCACCATCCGTATCGACCCCACCAACCCTTCCCACCCGCAGGACAAGCCCGGTGCCTGGGACCAGTGGTTCGCCCATGTCGCTTCGCTGCCAGGTCCCAAGATCGTCGTCATGCAGGATATCGGGAAGCCCGGAGCCCAGGGCTCCTTCTGGGGAGAGGTAAGCGCGAATACCCATCGCAGCCTTGGCTGCGTGGGCACCATTGTGGATGGCTCCATCCGCGACCTCGATGAGATGACCAACGCCGGATTCAAGGCCCTGGCCCGGCGGCTCAGCGTGGGCCACCTCCACGCCTGGCCGGTGGACTGGGGCGGAACCGTGGAAGTATTCGGCACCCGCATCGAGGAGGGGATGCTGCTGCACGCGGACAAGCACGGATTCATCGCCATCCCCCCCGAGGATGAAGAAAACCTCCTCGCCGCCGTCCTGGCCCTCGACAATGCCGAGTGCGAGACTGTCATTCCGGTGGCCCGCTTTTCCTCAGGCCTCGACCACGCCGCCTTCCTCGTACGGCGGAAAGCGGCTGCAGCCCGCTACGGAGAGCTCGCAGCCAAGGTCGCCCGCGGAAGCGGCGAGTGGCGATGAGCCTTGAATCCCTGTGCAACGCCGCCCCATGACGAAGGCTTTTCCTGATTTCGACCCCCTCGTTTCATTGCGGGGAATCATCACCGTACTGAATACTCCCTTCGACGCTTCAGGGTCTGTGGACGCCGCGGCCCTCGCTCGCAATGTCGAATACGCCATTGGCGCTGGCGTCGCCGGTTTCCTGGTTCCAGCCATGGCCGCCGAGGTGGGCCGCCTCGAGCCGGAGGAGAGGCGCCTCCTTGTCAGCACTACGATACGTGCGGCAGCGGGAAGGGTGCCAGTGGTAGGAGGAGCATCTGCTCCCACACGCACCCTCCGGCGCGAACGAGCGCACGAACTTGTGGAACTCGGTTGCCCTTGCATCCTCGCGGCCCTTCCCTGGTCAGGTTTGGATGAGTATCTTGCCGACATCGAGGATCTTGGAAATTCCGGAGTCCGCTGCGTGATGGTGCAGGACTGGGATGCCACAGGACAGGGCGCACCAGTCGATGCCATCGCCCTGGCCTTTGAACGAATCCCGGCCTTCAAGAGCATCAAGGTAGAGGTAGTACCAGCAGGCGCGAAATATTCTGCAATACTGGCAGCCACCGGTGGCAACCTCCACGTTTGCGGGGGCTGGGCCGTTGGGCAGATGATCGAAGGCCTCGACCGAGGCATCCATGCCTTCATGCCAACTGGCCTTCACGCCGTATTTTCGGAGATATTCCGCCGATACGTAGCCGGAGAACGGGATTCTTCCCAGGCCCTCTTCGAGAGCATCCTTCCCGTCCTTGCCTTCTCGAACCAGCACATCGACCTATCCCTGCGCTTCTGGAAGCGCTTTCTCTGGAGGCAGGGATTCTACCCGACTGCGAGCGTCCGCGAACCGCTCGAGCCCTTTGATGCTATCCACACAAGGACCGCAGACCTGCTTATCGAAAAAGCACTTGGGCTGGAAGCAATGGCCATGGCGAGAAACAGCCAAGCCAAAGCATGACAGCCGGACAAACCGCGCGGCTCCCTTCGGGGAGCCGCGCATTCCATCATAGTGCTCAGGAAACTTATACTTCTTCGGGTTCCACGGCCTCGAAGCCCTCGTCGTGCTCGAAGACAGTATCCTCCTCGAAGCGGCTGTCGCCGTGGTCTTCGAGGGCCGGCATGGGGGCCAGTTCCTTCTCGCGCTTCCGCTTCTCGATGATCTCGTTCACGAAAGCGTCAAGGTCATCGTTCTCGGCGTCAAATAGCTTGATGTTCCGGTACTTCTTCATTCCGGTACCGGCGGGTATCAGGTGCCCGATTATGACGTTTTCCTTGAGCCCGCGGAGGGTGTCCGTCGCACCTGCGATGGCTGCGTCGGTCAGGACCCTGGTCGTCTCCTGGAAGGAGGCGGCGGCGAAGAAGGAGTCGATCTTGAGCGAGGCCCGGGTAATGCCAAGGAGAAGCGGTCGCGCGACGGAGGGCTGTCCACCCTCTGCTATGACGCGGTTGTTCTCGTCATGGAAACGGTGCTTGTCGATCTGCTGGCCATAGATGAACTTCGTGTCGCCAGGCGCGACGATTTCGACCTTCTTCATCATCTGGCGGATGATCACACCTATGTGCTTGTCGTTGATGGTGACGCCCTGGAGGCGGTAGACCTGCTGGACTTCGTCCACGAGGAAGCGCTGGCAGTACTGCTCGCCCAGGATGTTCATGATGTCGTGAGGGTTCTTGTTGCCGTCACACAGAAGATCGCCCGCATCCACGACGTCGCCGTCCCGCACGAGGAGCCTCCGGCCCATCGGTACGAGGTGCTTGAACTCCTTGCCGAAAATGTCACGCACCAGGATGACCCGCTTGCCCTTCACGATGCCACGGAACACCACGGTACCCGCAACCATCGAAAGAACCGTCGGCGTCTTGGGCTTGCGTGCCTCGAAGAGCTCACCGACGCGGGGGAGTCCACCCGTGATGTCCATGGCCTTGGCCGACTCCTTCAGCGTACGCGCCAGGGTTCGGCCGGCCTTGACGTGGTCGCCGTCCTCGACGTTGAGGTAGGCGCCGCCCGGCAGGAAGTACGACACGATTTCCGAGCCTGATTCCTCGGTGATTATGATCTTTGGCTGCTTCTGGTCGCGCTCGGCAGCGAACTCCGTGATCTTCTTCTCGACGTTGCCGGTCTCCTCGTTGATCTCTTCCTTGAGGGTCGAGCCGGGGATGATGTCCTCGTACCGGACATAGCCGTCATGCTCGGAGATGATCGGATCCGAGAAGGGATCGAAGGTAGCAATTGCACCATTCGCGGGCACGATGTCGCCGACTCGGACGACGACCTCGGAACCGTTGCGTACATCGATCTTCATCTCCTGGGCGATCAGGAGAAGATGGTCGTTCGCGCCTTTGACTGGCACGATCTTCGCGTAGGAGATGTCATGGGCTACCTCGATGCTCCCATCCTTGTGCTGGAGAAGGCTCTCGCCCTTGAGGATGCGCTGGCCGTCCTCGATGAGGATCTTGTCGCCCTTCTTGATCTCGTGATCAGAGAAAATCTTGCAGATATGCAGGGCGCCCTTCCTCGTGAAGAGAGAGGAACCGCCGGCCAGGCTGACGAAGGTACCAACGATATCCCTGATGAGAACCGGGTACTTGAGATAGATGCGGTTCTCTTCCGAAGCCTTGGTCGCCGCGCCTCCGATGTGGAAGGTACGCATCGTCAGCTGCGTTCCCGGCTGGCCGATGGACTGGGCGGCGATGATGCCGACCGCCTCACCTATCTCGACGGTGCGCCCTGTGGCGAGGTTGCGTCCGTAGCACTTCCGGCAGACGCCGCGCTCGGCCTCGCAGGTGAGGACAGTGCGCAACGAGACTTCCTCGATGCCAGCCTCGTCGATCTGCTCGGCGATGGCTTCGGTGATCTCGTCGTTGGAATCAACTATGATTTCCGCGGTTATCGGATGGCGGACAGGGTCGAGTGCATAACGTCCGACGATGCGCTCGCGCAAGGCCTCGACGACTTCCTCACCGTCCTTGATGGCCGCGTGCACGACACCATTGATGGTTCCGCAATCGTCGACGTTGATGACCACGTCCTGCGCGATGTCGACGAGTCGCCTTGTGAGGTAACCGGCATCGGCCGTCTTGAGCGCGGTATCGGCGAGGCCCTTGCGAGCTCCGTTCGTCGAGATGAAGAATTCGATGACCGACAGACCCTCGCGGAAGTTCGAACGGATCGGGAGTTCGATGATGTCGCCTGAAGGCTTGGCCATGAGGCCGCGCATTCCTGCGAGCTGGCGGATCTGGTTGCGGCTACCCCGCGCTCCGGAGTTGGCCATCATGTAGATGTTGTTGAAGCCGGCGCGGTCCTTCTCGAGGGTCTTCATCATCACCGCGGTGAGGTCCTCGTTCGTCCTTGACCAGACCTCGACGACCCTGTTGTAGCGTTCCTCCTGGGTGATGTGGCCCTTGAGGTACTGGTTCTGGATCTCGTCGACGAGCTTGTTGGCGCCTTCGATCATCTCCGCCTTCTCGTGGGGGATGACGATGTCGTCCATGCCGATGGTCGCGCCGAAGAATGTCGCGTACTTGAAACCGTTTTCCTTGATCGCATCGAGCATCCGAACAGTTATATAGGG
>SESF01014017.1_pt1 | contig 11526 bp, 9 predicted proteins | sample 3171521 | NCBI WGS metagenome assembly SESF01 (sample SAMN10866945, study PRJNA518727) | freshwater metagenome | biome: subpolar coniferous forest; feature: holomictic lake; material: water; isolation source: holomictic Lake 227, 6 m and 8 m depth | place: Canada: near Kenora, Ontario | collected...
TCCGGCCGGCCACATGGACGGACGTGGCGTCGGTGGGATGAAGATTCTGGCCCAGGAGACTGGCATTGAACATGTCGCCGCCGACGGTGATCTGGGTCGCCTTGGTGGTGCGCAAGATCACGTTTTCCATGTTCCCCGCGATGTTGATTGCCACTGGATTCGGGTTGTTGAGTTCGGGCGGCGTGGCGGCGTGATCGCTGATGCCGAACGTGCCAAAGCTGCCGGAAGATGGAAATGGGTCCCACTGCCTGGCCCCACTGTCGGACATCGAAAGCGTCCAGACATGCACATTGAGCAGATCATAGGGATCCTGGTAGCTCTGAAAATTCCCTCCGTTCAACGTCGTGAGGCGCAAGTTGCCGCTGGGCGAAGGAAATAGAATCACATCCGTGTCCAGCACGATGCCCCCCGAACCAGCCGTGACGTCCAGCGTGGGGGGCAACAGCATCGGAACCGAACTTCCCGGAGACGAGGGAATGCCATGCGGCGCCCCCGCACCCGTGATCTCGACCAAGTTTCCCGCCTGGAGAATTACGGCGGCCAGCGGATCATAGTCGAACAAGTGGTAACCGGCATACCCGGCTACGGTGCCACCGCGGTCATTGAACACGCCATTGGGATTGCGTATGTCCTGCACGTAGATGCTTCCACTCGGGGCAGCAACGTTCCAGCTTCCCTTCACCAGGCTCAGGGCAAAGCCGCCGCTGGCGGTTGGCGCGCCGATAGTGCCGCCGGCGCTGATGGCGCCGAGGCCGTTCGCCAGCACGTAATGCCCGAAAACGTCTCCCCCGGCGGTGACCGTGACGTTGCCAGGCTGAGCACCGAAAGCGCCGGCGCCGCCATCGTATTGGGCGCTATTGTAGTCGTTTTGGAGCGGAAGGTAGCTGGTGACATCCCCACCGGCGGTAATGGCGACATTGCCACCGGCATAAGTGCTTATCCCGCCCAGGCTGGGGGAGACCTTATAATACGGCGAGTCTCTTTGGCCGAAAATGTATCCCTTGAAGTTACCGCCGGTATTCACATCGCCAAAGAGCGCCGTCACGCTGACGTTCCCGCCGCCGAGGGTCCGGATGCCGTTGTTGCCCACGGCCCCCGAGCCAAGTGGATCGGCGGGACCGGGATTGATGATCACCTCGTTGGCCGCCCAGAGATTGATATTGCCGTTGAGAGTCTGGATGTAGGCATTGCCTTGCAGGTAAATCCCCGCACCGGAGTCCGGCCGGGCCAGCAGGCCGGCAGGGCCGGCGGCCATATTCACGTTCCAGTTTTGGCCCGCGATGATCGGAGAGCGATCGGACAATGTGATACTGTTCCCGGCCGACAGGCTCAACCTGGCGTCAGGGTCCAGGCTGTTTTGCAACGTCCAGCTGGTGTCGAGATTAATATTGCCTCCCGCGAAGACGCTGATCTTGGAGTAGGCAGCCAGGTCGCCGACATTCAGGTTAGGGTTTTCCCAAGCCGGGGTGCTCGCAGACGAAGATAAAGTCAGATCCATGGGATTCACCAGGAGCAGGCCGCCGTCGGCCTGAAAGTCCGCGGCGGAACGACCGTTAATGGCCGTTTGAACCGTGGCCGGGCTGATTCCGTTGCCAAATAACTCGACGACGCCGTCCCGGCCTCCCGCCTGGCCCGAGACGTTGATCGTGGAAGTGGGAGTGTCAGCGAACGCATGATCGGATTTCACGACGACGAATCCCCCGGGGCTGGGGTCGGTGGCCGTGCCATCGCCCTGGGCCGAGAGCACTGAATCAGCGCCGAGAGTGAGGCTATCGCTGGCGACCAACTCGATCACGCCGTTGGCCTGGCGAATGGAATTGGCCTGCACCAAGCCGCCCTGGTTGACGACTTGCGCGCGCATGGCGATGGAGCCGGCGTCGGCGATCAAACGGCCCGAGTTGTCCACCGAGCCCGCGGGAAGTGTTACCTGGGCGCTAAGGCCTCGGCCATCCGGGCGCTCGGAAATGAGGACCTGCTTGCCGGCATAGAGGCCGATGCTGCCTTGCGGGGCCGAAATGGTGCCGTGGTTTTGGATGTCATGGGCGATGAGGAAAGCCGAGCCGCCATTCCCAACCTTGATCTGCCCATAATTGATGATGCTGGCGGTGGGAGGCGGAGCATTGAACTGCCAGGCGCCGCCGCCGGAAAGGTCCGGCGCGGGAGTGGGGGATGTTGTCATAACGAGGCCTTGCGCGTTGAGCACCGCCTGGCCGCCGAGGTAGAAGCCGGACTGGTTTTGCAGCACCACGTAGCCGTTGGCATTCAGGGTGCCGAGGATCTGGGAGGGGTTGACATCGTTGATCTGGTTCCAGACCACCGAGGAGGAGGACGGCTGAAGGAAGGTGGTGGTTTGGCCGACGCCGATATTGAAGCTCTGCCAGTTGATGACGGCCCGGTCGGAGGTTGTAATGGTAAACTGCGAACCCTGGTTGCCGAAGGAGGCGTTCCCCTGCCTGACGGTGCCACCGACCGGATTGGCATACACAAAGGGCGAGCACAGGCCACCCGCCAGCAGCAGGGTCAGTGCTGACCGCGCCCAAGAACCGCGACCAGGCAGACGTTCGATCATATATTCATACTCCGCTAAGGATTAACCTGCGCGCGACCCAAGGCACAGCGATCGCGAGTTACGTTTCGGTTACGCTTCAAAACTGAGAGCTCAGGCTGAAATTGAACCGTGGTTGGCCCGCCGTCGCGTTGGGAGCGGAGAGCAACGGAAAGGAAAAGAGCAAGCGGGCTTCCCAACTGGCGCCGATGGAGAAGACACCCCCGAAGCCGGTGCCCCAAAGCGCGGTGCTGGCCTGGCGCCCACGCGGATCTAACAGATACACTTCGCCGTATTCCATAAACACCGAGCCGCGCACAATAAGCCGATGGTTGGGATAAACCAGGCCCAGCACCTGGGCCGGTGTCTTTTGCTCGACCCCCATCCACCAGCCCGTATCACCCAGCACATCTCCTTCCTGGTAACCCCGCACACTATTCACGCCGCCAAGCCCATATTGCTCATTACTGATCAAAGGTTCGGTGGCCCACTGACCTTCCCCGCGGAGCGACAGTATCCAATTCGTGTGGATCAGAAAGTCGCGCGACAGCGTAGGGCTGAGAGTAAGCCAATGGCCGGACGATTCGGAGGAACCGGTGATGCTTTGCAGGCTGCTAAGAGAACCCGAATACCAGGCGTTGGCGCTGAGGCCCAGGCCGAAGGCGCTCACGCCCCAGGGATCGCGCAAGCTCGCATCGTAGCGGAGCGCCAACGGGAGGTAGTCCAGAGATTGGACCGTCGTCGGCACCGGCGAATTAATCTTCGAAACATTGATGTTGGTGGTCACATGGCCCGGATTGGAGATCGTATCCAGGATCTCACTGGTCAGGGTGAAGGTGTTGGTCTTGTAGTTGGTCTGCTGGTATTCCTTGTAATCGAAGCCGGTGGAGAAGCCGGATTGGAATTGGGAGGACGCATTCAGGGGCAGGCTCAGGCGAGACCCAATGGCGCTGTTGATGGTGATCCCTTGCTGCACGTCCCGCCGATCCAGGGAATTGCCGTTCGTGTGGTAGAGGTTCTTGTCCAGCAACGTCGTGACGCCCGTATCGATGGTCGATCGGCTGGCGTAGAAGTTCAGCTCCGGCCGGCCGGACGAAGCGGGCAAGCGGAATTTGCGGGATGCTTCGTCGTAGCCGAAGTTGCCGCCCTTCCCGGCGATTTGCTTATCCACCGAGTCGTATCCCCCCAGTGGCAGCCGGTAGAATCCGCCATAGTTGGCCACCAGGGGTTGGTCATACCAGTCCCATTGGTTTCCGGTCTTGTACATCTCGGGCGAAAAGCTGTATTGCACGCCGAGCGAGTGCTCGAGTTGCCAGAGGTTTTGATAGCTGGCCGAGCTGTTAACCCGCAAATCCGGTGTGCCAGGGGAGTTCAAATTATTGAAATCGACTTTGGCATGCACCGGCAACCGGTCCTTGACCTTGAGATTAAGGGTCGTCGTGTTTTCCTGGAGACCCGGCTCGATCTGCGGGTAGATCTGCCGGTCCTGATTGGCGTTCGCCCGGTCCAGTTCGGCCTGAAACACGGGGCCAACCAGGATGGAATTCGTGCGCAAGCTCGGCAGTGCCCGCATGACGTTGTTCGAGCTGAAGTAACGGTTCTGGCTCACGACGATGTCGGACAAGCGCCCCTGAAATACGCGGATCTTGACGATGTTGTTGGTCAGTTGCTGCGGAGGGATCGTGACGTTCACGGTCGGGTAGCCCCGGTTACGGTACTCCATCTGCAGATCGGACGCGGCTTGCGTAATGTCGGCCAAGGTAACATTGGTGCCGGTGTGCTTGGCAAAGATGGACATCAGGGTATCCGTGGAAAGGAGGGTGTCACCCTTGATCTCATAAGCGATCACAGTGAATCGAGGCGCGGCATTGGTCCTGGCGGCTGCCGGGGCATTGGTGGCGGGAGGCGCTGCCGCCACGAGTATTGAGGCAGGTCCCGCATCACGGGCGGTAAACCAAGGCTGGCCGGAGATCAGAACCTGGGGAAAGACCCCCTTGTAAACGTGCATGGTGACGATGCCGTTGGTGATCAGCTCTTGAGCGATGGAGATGTTCGCCTTCGGGTAGCCCTTCTTCTGGTATTCCGAAAGCAGGTCCGAAGCAGCCTGAACGATCCGGTCCAGGCTGACGTTCGTGCCGGTGTACGGGGAGAGCACGGAAGCCAGGGTATTGGTAAAAACCAATGGGTCGCACTTAACGACATAGGCTTTGACCTCAAACCGGGGAACGGCGTTGGTGCTTCTCAGGGCCGGCGTAGAAGCATCAGCGACGGATCTGACGACTTTGGGAGGGGCGGCAGGTTCAGCCGCCGGCAGGCTCGTGGCCCAGGCGGCGGCGCAGCCGAGCGCGAGGAGGCAAAACCGTGCCCGGCGGAGCGCAGCACCTGGCAGCATAGGGAACTGCCAACGCGGTGCGCGGCGCCAAAAAAGGCACCGCGAGGGGAACGATTCGGGCCCCGGCCGGAATTCCTTCTCTCCGTGTCTCTGGCGCAGCTCGCCCGCACTAATATCGAAACAGCTTTCGGACATTCGTTGCGCTGAAGATGGGGGGCTTCTGTTACGAATTGGCGGCGGATTTGTGACAACTGTGAAACAAAACCACCGGCGCGCTCGCGCCCCCGCGCCAGGAACCGGCCTTGGGTCGAACCCCCGAGTCAGAATCGTTTCCCAATTGTAACCCAATCGCCATTTGTTTGTAACATGGCCCCCTCAATCTAATCGCCATCGCAGCTAGCTTGCTGGCGAGGTGGTGGCTGGGTGCGCAGCTGCCGGGTCCAAAGAAAGCGGAATGTGAAAGAAACAGTTCGTGGCAATCCAAAACCAGGCGGCTCTTATGAGCCGCAGTTGGTTATTAACGAGATGATCCTATCGCCCGGAGATGAATGGTCGCCACAATTGCCCGGGTGGGTGGTCATCCACGTGAGTTCCGGGGTAGGCTATTGGCTGCACCCGATTATGAGCCGGGAGCTTCCGACCGGGGCGATCGTGCTCCTCTCCGAACAGGCCCAGGGTTGTGTTCGAGCCAGCCAGGTGGCGGAACTGCGGTTGCACTTCTTCCGCGTGGAACCCGGGCGGCTGATTGGTCTGGCAAGTATGGCGGACCAAAGCCACCTGCAAACCGCCGCGGTGGACGAGAAACTATCGCTCCGCATACTGCCCGCTAACGCGCAATTCTCCGAGAAGTTCAGGGAACTCGGATCCGAGTCGGTCCGGAATAGCTTTCCGGCGCGGGTGCAGTTGCTCCAACTGTTCCTCGAGGTGTTTGGCGGCAACTTTCAGCAACCACGGGCGGACAGGACCGAGGCTTTTGATGCCCGAAAACGCCTGAAACAGATGCTCAGCCAAACGCCCATATCCGAGTTGCTCCAGCTCAGCTTCTCTCAGTTAGCGGGCCGGGCCGTGTGCTCGCCGCGGCACGTGAGCCGCCTGTTTACGGAGTTGGTCGGCGTCTCCTTTCGGGACAAGCAAACCGAACTTCGCCTGACCCGGGCGTGTGAGCTGCTGGCCACCACGGATTCCAAGGTTGTGGATGTGGCGCTGGAAAGCGGCTATCAAACCACCAGTCTATTCAGCGCGATGTTCAAACGGCGCTTTGGGACCAGCCCCGCCAAGTGGCGGGAGCGGGCCCGGCGGCACAAACCCGCCCGGCCGGCGGCCAGACGATTGCGTTTGGTAGCCTGACCGCAATTGTGCGCCATTCGATAGCATGCCCCGCCATTACCCCAACGTGCCGTTTTGATCCCATGTCACGCACTTGTAACCTAGTTGTAACAATTCTGGGAGGCGCTTTCGCATACCATAGCGTCGTTTTATGAACATTACGCGTCGCCAACTCGGCAGTTCCCGTCGCCCAGCCTGCTGCACTGGGCTGCGCCGGCTTGGCGACGCTCGGCTTTTGATACCAACCTGAAAGAACTCATGACTGATATTGCCATCTCACCTTTACTGGCCAGCGGCGCGTTACGCTTCGCGTTCGAAAAGGCCACGATTGAAGGGAAAATGACCATCTGCGCCTTGGTCATTCTCTCCATTTTCAGTTGGACGGTCATCATCACCAAGTCGCGCCAGCTTTACCGCGCGCGCAACTCGGGCCGGAAATTCTTCACCGCGTACCGCGAGACCCGGGACCCCATGGACATCGCCCGCCGCGGGCAAGAGTTCGACGGCGCACCCGCGTACGAGCTCTACTATACCGGGGCGGAGGAAGTGGAATACCACCTGAAGAACAATCCGGTGCACGTTGAGCACGCCAAAAGCCTGGCCAACGGCAAGAGCCCAGCTTCTAACCCAGCGGAGACGGACAGCCTCGCGCGCCAAATCACCACCAAGATTAGCACCGCCTCTTTTGACCAGGTGAGAGTCTCGCTGGAGCGGGCGGCGAGCCAGCAGGGCATGGCATTGGAGAAAGGCATGATCATTCTTTCGACGGCGGTAGCCGGAGGGCCGTTCATCGGCCTGCTCGGCACCGTTTGGGGCGTCATGGAAACCTTCTCCGGCATCGCGCGCGCCAACGCCGCCAGCCTCACGGCCATGGCCCCGGGCGTGGCGGGCGCGCTCATTGCGACCGTGGTTGGCCTCTTCGTCGCCATTCCCGCCATGTTTGCTTATAACTATATGGTCACCATGGTTCGCGGCATCACGCAGGAATTGGACGCGTTCGCCAGCGAATACGCCACGGCCATCGAGCATAAGTACGTCGATAACCGCTCGATGGTGGACGAATTGCGCGAAGCGCTGCGGCCGACGGCGAAGGAACCGTCGTTCGGCGAGCCGGCCTTCCGCGGTTGAGCCGTGGCCTATGAAGAAGTGTTCCCACAGTCACCACCATGCGCTGGCGGAGATGAACATCACCCCGCTGCTTGATCTGGCCTTCGTGCTCCTGGTCATTTTCATCATTACGACCACGCCGATTGTGAACGATCTCGACGTCGATCTCCCCCCCGCCGCCAAGCGGCCGAAGGACCCGAAAGCCACCGTCAAGTACGTCACCGTCGAAAGTAACGGTCATATATATCTGAACAAGGATGAGGTGAATTTGGCCTCGCTGCAGGAAAAGCTGATTGGCATGCGCCTGGAGGAGCCGGACCTGAATGTGGTCATTCGCGGTTCGGCCAAGACCAAATACCAAAACATCGTCAACGTCATGGACGTGCTGCAGCAAGCCAACGTGGGCAAAGTGAACCTCGCGACCGAACCCTACCCTGATGGAGCCACAAAGAAAGACTAAATTACTATGATTGTACAACGCACTAAACGCAATTCGTCGAAGATAAACCTGACTATCTCGTTCATCTTTCACGGCCTACTCATCCTGGTGGTGTTCTTCTTCGCCGCCCGCGAAGGGCTGGTGGGCAAGAAGCTCAAGCAGCTCGCCGTGACGATGGTCCCCAAGGAAAAGAAGCCCGAGCCACCCAAAGAGAAGCCCGCGGCGCCGAAACCAGAGACCGCCAAGGCGGACTCGACGCCGAAAATGGCTATTCCGCAACCGAAGATGGATACTGCCGCCGCTCCCCCGCCGTCCGCCGTGGATGCCGCACCCTCGGTCGCGCCGGCCGCGGCGAGCCTGCCGGCGTTTGAATTCAGCGACGGTGCCAAGGCCGTGCAAACGATTTCCGACCCAAACGGTATTTACAAGGCGCTCATTGAGCACTCCCTGCGCTCGCGCTGGAACCGGCCGGAAGACATGGCGGACGAGACCTACGTGGCCGAGGTGGAAATTAGCGTGGATGCGAAGGGCAAAGTGACCGAATCCCGCTGGCTTAAAGGCTCGGGCAACAAGCGGTGGGATGACTCGGTCAAGGAGGTCATCGCCCAGACCAGAACCATCAGCCGTCCCCCGCCCAAGGGTTTTCCCCAGCAGTTTCCGGTGCGCTTCGACGTGGAGACCAGTCGGACTGAACCCGTGATTCAACTTAGCAGCCAGTGAAAAAGTTCTCCAAAGGCCATCACAGTTCGCTTAACGAACTGAACATCACGCCGCTGCTGGACCTCGCCTTCGTGCTGCTGGTGATCTTCATCATCACCACACCGCAGTTGTCCAACGATTTGGAGATGAACCTGCCTTCGCCCAAGAAGGACAAGCCCGCCGGCCCGCCACCGAAAATCAACCGCATCTCCGTGGAAGCCAGCGGGCGCATTGCGCTCAACGACCAGGCATTGGAGCTGCCGGCCCTAAAGCAAACGCTCGTGGCGATGAAGACCAGCGATCCGGAAACCACCGTGGTCGTCCGTGGCGCTGCCAACGTGGATTATAGCCGCGTCATCAGCGTTCTCGATATCCTGCAGCAGGTGGACATCACCAAGGTTGGCCTGGCCACTGAAACCGCCCGCTAGCCGCTTTAACCGTATCGGCCTTCGATGTATTCGGAGGTCTTGAGGTGCTTGGGGGTCAGGAAGAGGTCCTCGGTGCGGCTGTGCTCGACCATCTCCCCCAGCAGCATAAAAATGCACTCATCGCTGACCCGCCGGGCCTGAGCCATGTTGTGGGTGACAATCAGGATGGTGTAGCGCGCTTTCAGCCCGAGCATGAGTTCCTCAATCGCGCGGGTGCCCTCGACGTCCAGCGCCGAACACGGCTCATCCATCAGGATGACGCGCGGCTTGAGGGGCAGCAACCGGGCGATACAGAGCTTCTGCTGCTGTTCGAGCTGGAGCCCGGTGGCTCGGGCCTGGAGCCGGTCTTTGAGGTCGTCCCAGAGACCAACCTCGATCAGCGCTTTCTCCACCGCCTCGTCGAGGCTGGAGCGCTTGAGGTCCGGGCGCTCGCCGTGGATGCGCAGGCCAAAGACAACATTTTCATAGACGGAGATGGGCAGCGGGTTGGGGCGTTGGAAGACCATACCCACCGCCTTGCGCAATTCGATCAGCGAAACGTCAGGGTCATAGATGTTCTGGCCCAGGATCTTGATCTCACCGGTGGTTGTGACGTAGCCGTAACGCTCGTTGACGCGGTTGAAGCACCGCAGCAGAGTCGTTTTGCCGCAGCCGGATGGCCCGATGAGCGAGGTGATCAGCCCGTCCTGGATGTCCAGGCTGACATTGATCAGCGCCTGGAACTTGCCATACCACAGGCTCAGGCCGCGGGCAGTAATGGAATGCTGGGCCGGCTCGCTCATCCGAAAATCCCATTCACGTATTCGTAGGTCTTCCGGTTGGCCGGATGCTCGGAGAAGATCACTTCGCTGCGGTCAAGCTCCACGATTTCGCCATTCCACAGAAACATCGTGCGGTCCGCCAGACGCCGGGCCTGCTGCGTCAGGTTGGTCACCAGGATGATGGTCATGTGCCGGCGCAGCTCCTTCAGCACGTCTTCGATGCGCATCGTGGTCACAGGGTCAATGGCGATGGAGAACTCGTCCAGACAAAGGATTTCCGGCTGGTGCGAGAGCGCCCGAGCGATCGTCAGGCGCTGCTGCTGCCCGCCGGAGAGCTTGGTGCCAAGGCTGTCGAGGCGATCCTTCACTTCGTCCCAGAGCGCGGCCTGGCGCAAGCATTGCTCGACCAGGCCGTCAAGTTCGCTCCGGCGCGTCATGCCGACGCAGCGGGGGGCGAAGGCCACGTTGTCGTAAATGCTCATCGGCAGGCCAACGGGCAATGGCGCGACCATGCCGATCTTGCGGCGGAGAGTGAAGACGTTCTTTACCCGCCGCACGTCTTCACCATCCACGCAGATGCTGCCGGAAAAGCGAGCCTCCGGGGAAAACTCGATGGTGCGATTGATGCAGCGAAGGAGCGAAGTCTTGCCCGATTGCGCGGGGCCGATGACGCCGAAGATCTCATTGCGCCGGATGTCGAAAGAGATGCCGTGGAGGACCTCTTTGGGCCCGTAGGCGAGGCGCAGATCCTGGACAACAATTTGGGGGTCGCGGGTCATCACCACTTTTTCCGGGAACGCAGGTAAACCCGCACGATGATGGCGGTGGCGTTTACGAGCAACACGGCCCCAAGCAGAACCACCGCCGTGGCAAAAGGGACGGACGGTTTAACGTCAGGCACCTGGGTGGCCAGGGTGTAAAGATGCATGGAAAGGGCCATGCATTGCTCGTGCAGGCCATAGGGAAAGAGATCGCCTTTGTGGACGGCCTTGAAGTAAACCGCCCCGGTGAACATGATCGGGGCGGTCTCGCCGGCCGCCCGGCTCACCTGGAGGATGACCCCGGTGAGGATCCCGCTGATGGAATTGGGCAAAACCACGGCTTTAATCGTCTGCCAACGGGTGGCGCCGACGTTCCAGCAAGCCTCGCGGAAGCTGCGCGGGACGCTGGCCAGCGCCTCGCGCGTGCTGGCGATGATGACCGGACAAGTCATGATGGCCAGAGTCAGCGACGCGGAGAGGATCGAGGTGCCAAACCCGGCCGCATAAACGAAGGCGCCCAGGCCGAACAGCGCATGCACGATGCTGGGCACGCCAGCCAGGTTGATGACGGCCAGGTTGATGATCCGGTTAAGCCAGTTGTCCTTCGCGTACTCGTTGAGGTAAATGCCGGCCAACACACCCACCGGGGCCGACACCGCCAGCGAGAGGACCACCAGGTAGATGGTGCCCACCAACGCCGGCCAGATACCTCCATCTCTCATGCCCCGGGAGGGCACGTCGATTAGAAAGCTCAGGCTCAACGATGGCCACGCCCGCTGGATAAGGTACCCGACGATCAACACCAGCGGGATAATCATGGCGGCGGCCATGGCGGCAAAGATCCACTTGGCAATAGCTTCCTGCCGCCGCTTCCGCCGCACCTGCCGTGTTTCCGCGAACATCATTTTCGTCTTATGCCCCGCACAATGAAGTCGGCGGTGAGGTTGACCACGAAGGTGATCAGGAAGAGGAGCACGCCGGTGAGGAACAGCACGCGATAATGGTCGGAGTGGGCCGGCGCCTCGCCCAACTCCGCGGCAATGTTGGCGGTCAGCGTGCGGACGGAGTCGAGCGGGCTGGTGGGAATATGAATCGCATGTCCCGTGGTCATGAGCACCGCCATGGTTT
>SESF01015255.1_pt1 | contig 11524 bp, 10 predicted proteins | sample 3171521 | NCBI WGS metagenome assembly SESF01 (sample SAMN10866945, study PRJNA518727) | freshwater metagenome | biome: subpolar coniferous forest; feature: holomictic lake; material: water; isolation source: holomictic Lake 227, 6 m and 8 m depth | place: Canada: near Kenora, Ontario | collected...
CGCCTGGCTGCTGGGCGACGGTATCAAGCGCGATCTTTTCATGCGAAAGGTCGACACCAACCTGTACGCAGTGGGCATGATTACGGCCCTGAACGATATCGCACCGGGCTCCAGCAAAACCCTGGAAGCCAAGTTTTTCGCGGGCCCACAGGAAGAAAAAGTGCTGGAGTCGCTTGCCCCCGGCCTCGAACTGGTGAAGGATTACGGCTGGCTCACGATTCTGGCCAAACCACTCTACTGGCTGCTGGACAAGATACAAAGTTTCATGGGCAACTGGGGCTGGTCGATCATGGCACTGGTCCTGTTGCTGAAGGCTGCGTTTTACTGGCTCAATGCCAAGGCCTATGCCAGCATGGCAAAGATGAAGGCCATTAACCCCAAAGTGACTGAAATGCGCGAGCGTCTGAAGGACAACCCGCAACAGATGCAGCAGGAGATGATGCGGATTTATCGGGAAGAAAAGGTCAACCCGATGGGCGGATGCTTCCCTATCATGATCCAGATCCCGGTCTTCATCGCTCTGTATTGGGTGCTCCTGTCCAGCGTCGAAATGCGCAACGCACCCTGGGTGATGTGGATTCACGATCTGTCTTCACCGGACCCCTATTACATTCTGCCTATCGTCATGACCCTGACCACGGTGCTGCAAACCGCGCTCAACCCGGCGCCACCGGACCCGATGCAAGCCAAGATGATGTGGTTCATGCCGCTTGCTTTCAGTGTCATGTTTTTCTTCTTCCCGGCTGGCTTGGTGCTGTACTGGATCACCAACAACGTGTTGTCGATCGCGCAGCAGTGGGTTATCAATACCCGGATGGGTGTGCCACCCCAATTCAACCTGCCAAAGTTCTGAGCTAGAGCGTGCTGGCGCGTCATCACGATCCGATTGCGGCCATCGCCACCGCAGCCGGGCGTGGCGCGGTTGGCATTGTTCGGGTCAGCGGCAAACAGCTTGAACCCCTGGTGCAGGCGATCTGTGGGCGGCGACTGCAGCCGCGCCAGGCCAGCTACGGCGCGTTTCTTGATTCCGCAGGGCAAGCCATAGATTTTGGCCTGGCGATTTACTTTCCCGCCCCCCACTCCTTCACGGGCGAGGATGTGCTGGAGTTGCAGGCGCATGGCGGTCCAGTGGTTCTGCAACTCTTGTTGTCCCGTGTGATTGAAGCCGGCGTTCAGATCGCTGACAGCGGCAAGCAGCCGCAACTGGTCGGCTTGCGCGTGGCACAACCGGGCGAATTTTCCGAGCGCGCCTTCCTCAACGGCAAGATCGATCTGGCCCAGGCTGAGGCGATTGCGGATCTGATTGACGCAAGTACCGAGGCTGCTGCTCGCGGTGCCAGTCGATCCCTGTCAGGCGCGTTTTCCGGAGAAATCAATGCACTGCGGGATCGTTTGATCCAGTTGCGCATGTTGGTCGAGGCAACACTGGACTTTCCGGAAGAGGAAATTGATTTCCTGCAAAGGGCAGATGCTCTCGGCCAATTGACGGGTTTGCAGCAAGCGGTGAAAACCATTCTGCAAAGCGCGCGCCAGGGAGCGCTCTTGCGTGAAGGCATCCGTGTGGTGATCGCGGGGCAGCCCAATGCAGGAAAGTCGTCATTGCTCAACGCTTTGGCTGGCGCTGAATTGGCGATTGTTACCCCGGTTGCCGGAACCACGCGCGACAAAGTACAGCAAACCATTCAGATCGAAGGTGTGCCTGTCCACGTGATTGACACCGCAGGTCTGCGCGAGAGTGAAGATGAAGTCGAGAAGGTGGGCATCACACATGCCTGGGACGCCATCAAAACCGCTGATGTGGTTTTATTCCTGCACGACCTGACGCGCTCTGACAACGCGGCTTACATCGCCAACGAGGCAATCATTGCGGGCTTGCTGGCAGAAAAGCTGCCAAACAGAACACCCGTTATGGACATCTGGAACAAGGTCGATGCGGTCAACAAGCCAGGTCACCAGCCGGGAATGAGTTTGTCCGCCAAGACGGGACTCGGGCTGGACGCCTTGCGTCGCGAGTTGCTGGCCCTGGCGGGCTGGCAATCTGCACCCGAGGGCGTCTACATTTCGCGGCAGCGGCATCTACAGGCATTGCAACGCGTACGGGATCACTTGATCGATGCGCACGCGCATCTGCTGGATCACGGGGCCTCACTCGATCTGCTGGCAGAAGAACTTCGCCTGGCGCAAAACGCCTTGAGTGAGATTACCGGTGAATTTACTTCAGATGATCTCCTTGGGACGATTTTCTCGAATTTCTGCATCGGCAAATAGACGAGAGCTCAGTGTCCGGAAAAGTCGATCAAGGTAAATAGCGGCAAACCGGAAGCACGCAGCTTGCCGGAGCCACCAAGCTCTGGCAGATCGACGATAGCCGCACCTTCCATGACCAGAGCGCCGAGTTTTTCGAGTAATTTCTTGCCCGCCATCATGGTGCCACCGGTGGCGATCAGGTCGTCAATCAACAACACGCGGTCACCCTGCTTGACGGCGTCTGTATGCAGTTCAACGGTTGCGCTACCGTACTCCAGCTCATAGGTTTCTTCCACGGTGGTGAACGGCAGCTTTCCCTTCTTGCGGATCGGAACGAAGCCGACGTTCAACTCGTAAGCCACCACAGCGCCCAGAATGAAACCGCGCGCATCGAGCCCCGCCACCACGTCAGGTCGCATGTCCGGCCCCATGTAGCGGTGCACAAAGGCATCAATCAACACGCGAAACACCTTGGCCTCCTGCAACAGTGGCGTGATGTCGCGAAACTGAACGCCCGGCGCAGGCCAATCAGGCACGGTGCGGATGTGGTCTCTGAGGTACTGATTGACGCTGAGGTTTTGCATGGTGCGTTGATGAGAGCTTGATTCGGTATTGTGCCTTGCGACACAGCGACGCCGGTTCAGCCCAGCAGCAGTTTTTGTTCCGCCAGCAGTAGCGACTCGGTCTTGCCTGACAGAACCAGGGTATCGCCATCTTCAATCGCAGGATCCTGCATGACCGATATCACTTTGCCGCCGCTGCGGCGCAGACTGACGATGTGGACCTCCACTGTCTGCTCGGTCAGTTCGCTGAGCCGTTTGCCGATGCAGACAGCGCGCGGCGGGAGTGTCAAGGATGTCAGGCGCTCCTGATGCAATTCATCGGCCGAGTTGTCATCGGCGCCATGAAAATAGCCGCGCAGCAGGTTGTAGCGGGCATCACGCTGACCTTGAACGATGCGCAGCACGCGCCGCATCGGCACACCAACCAGAGCCAGCGCATGACTGGCCAGCATCAGAGAACCCTCAATGGCTTCTGGCACCACTTCGGTGGCGCCGGCCTGTTGCAGCGCCTCCAAATCATGGTCGTCCTGTGTACGAACGATAACGGGCACCTTTGGCGCGTGGGCGCGCACATGCGCCAGCACCTTCATGGCGGCAGGAACTTCCAGGTAAGTAATGACGACGGCACTGGCGCGTGCCAGGCCTGCTGCCATCAGGGCCTGCAGGCGAGCCGCATCACCAAACACCACCGAATCACCAGCCGCCGCTGCCTGACGCACGCGATCCGGATCCAGATCCAGCGCCATGTAGGGAATGCCCTCAAGGTCGAGCATGCGCGCCAGGTTTTGCCCGCACCGACCAAAGCCGCAAATGATCACATGCTTGTTGACATTGATCGATTTGCGGGCAATGGTGGTCATTTGCAGGGACTGCTGCAACCACTCGCTGCTGACCAGTTTCATCACCAGTTGGTTGCTGTACAGGATGATGAAGGGTGTTGCCAGCATGGACAGCACCATGCTCGCCAGAATCGGGTTCAACAGCGCTGGCGGAACCAGTGCATTGCTTTGCGCCAGTGTCAGCAGCACAAATCCGAACTCCCCAGCCTGCGCCAGGTACAGGCCGGTGCGCAGCGAGACGCCCGCGGTGGCACCCAGTGCGCGAGCCAGCCCGGTAACCACAGCAGCTTTGAACAGCACGGGCAGCGTGACCAGCACCAGCACCAGCGGCCAGCGCTCCAAGACGAGTCGCCAGTCAAGCATCATGCCAATGCTGATGAAGAACAGTCCCAACAAAACATCATGAAACGGCCGGATATCCGTTTCCACCTGTTGCTTGAACTGAGTCTCAGAGATCAGCATGCCAGCAATAAAAGCGCCCAGCGCCAGACTCAAACCTGCCAACTCCGTTAACCAGGCCAGACCCAAGGTGATTAGCAGCAAATTGAGCACGAACAATTCCTCGCTCTTGCGTCGTGCCACCAGTGTCAGCCACCATCGGATCACGTGCGGGCCACCAATCAGCAGCAGCGTGATCAGGAGCGCGGCCTTCAGTGCCGCCACCAGCAGCGTGTTAAACAGTGCTTCACCCGTGGCTCCGAGAGCCGGGATCAGAACCAGCAAGGGGACCACGGCCAGATCCTGAAACAGCAGTACGCCCATGACACGCTTGCCGTGTTCAGACTCCATTTCCAGCCGCTCGGTCATCAGCTTCACCACAATGGCTGTGCTGCTCATCGCCAGCGCGCTGGACAAGGCCAATGCGGTTTGCCAACTCATGCCCCACAGCTTCGGGGCGAAAAAGGCCAGCGTCATGGCTGCCGCCGTGGCGCCAAGCATGGTCAGCATCACCTGGAAGAAGCCAAGTCCAAACACATGGTTGCGCATGGCGCGCAGTTTGGCCAGATTGAACTCCAGCCCAATGACAAACATCAGAAAAACAACACCGAATTCACCCAGGTTGCGCACGCCATCGGCGTTCTTGGCGACGGCCAGCGCGTTGGGTCCGATCACCACGCCGACGGCCAGGTAGCCCAGCATCGGCGGTAGCTTGAAAGAGCGGCACACGACCACCCCCAGCACAGCTGCCAGCAGGTACAGAAGTGTCAGTTGAAGCGGGCTCATGAGCCGGATACTAGCAAGTCGCGCGCTGATCTATAAAATGAACGGATGACAAGCCAACACACCACGGCCCGAAACAGTCAGGCCGAGCAGGCCATTCGACTGGCGCGCGAGACGCTGGACATTGAGGCCGCCGCCGTGCTTGGTCTGAAGCAGCATCTTGGAGATTCCTTTGCTCAGGCTGTCGAGATGATGTTGCGCGTCAGCGGTCGGGTGGTTGTGATGGGCATGGGCAAGAGCGGTCATATCGGGCGCAAGATTGCCGCCACACTGGCTTCCACTGGAACGCCAGCCTTGTTCGTCCATCCGGCTGAAGCCAGCCATGGCGACCTGGGCATGATCAAGCCGGTCGATCTTGTACTCGCCATCTCGAACAGCGGGGAGTCAGAGGAATTGACGGCTATTCTGCCGGTGCTCAAGCGCATGGGTGCGCCACTGATTGCCATGACCGGCAAAGCCGAATCTACATTGGCCCGGCATGCCGATATCTTTCTCGATTGCGCCGTGCAGAAGGAGGCCTGCCCGCTCAATCTGGCGCCGACAGCCAGTACCACAGCGCAGCTTGCGCTTGGTGACGCACTGGCAGTGGCCTTGCTTGATGCACGCGGCTTCAAGGCGGAAGACTTTGCCCGGTCGCACCCAGGCGGTGCACTGGGGCGCAAGTTGCTCACTCACGTCAGTGACGTGATGCGTTCGGGCGACGCCGTGCCGCGAGTCGGACCGCAAGCCAGTTTCAGCGAACTGATGCGTGAGATGAGCAGCAAGGGGCTGGGGGCAACCGCCATTGTGGATGACGACGATCAGGTGCTGGGCATTTTTACCGATGGCGATTTGCGTCGGCTGGTTGAAAAGGGCATTGACTTGCGCGACACCACGGCGCAGCAGGTCATGCACCCCAAACCCAGCACCGTCGCCCGTGATGCGCTTGCGGTGGAGGCGGCCGAAATGATGGAACATCGTTGCATTACCAGTGTGTTGGTGGTTGATGCGGCGGGGCGCTTGTGTGGCGCTCTCAACAGCAACGACCTGATGCGGGCCAAGGTGATATGACTCCCGCACTCAATTTCCCGCCAGAACTCCTGCTTCAGGCGCAAGGCATCAAGCTGGTGTTTTTTGATGTGGATGGCGTGCTGACGGATGGTGGCCTTTATTTTGGCGAGACCGGCGAAACCATCAAGCGCTTTCATACGCTGGACGGCCATGGACTGAAATTACTCCAGCGCGCGGGCATCGTGCCGGCGGTCATCACCGGCCGCGATTCGAAAGCCCTGCGTCTGCGACTGGCGGCACTGGGCATTGAACATGTGCACTATGGGAAAGAAGACAAGCAGCCGGCTGCTGAGGAAACGCTGAAGACTTTGGGACTGGACTGGAGTCAGGCAGCCGCTATGGGGGACGACTGGCCGGACCTGCCGGTGATGCAGCGCTGTGCGCTGGCTTGTGCTCCGCCCAATGCCCACGTCGAAGTCAAAGCGATGGCGCACTATGTAACGCAGGCGTCTGGCGGACAGGGTGCTGCCAGGGAATTGTGTGACTTGCTGCTGGTTGCCAGCGGCAAGTATGCGGCGCTGTTGCGGGAAGCGGCGCAGTGATCCATTTCTTGCGCAACGCATGGCAGCAGTTGTCGCTGTACCTGCCGGTGGTCCTGATGGGCCTGCTCGCTTTCGGGACTTACTGGCTGGTTCGCAGCACGCCCCAACTGATGCCCCCCGATTCGCCTGTGCCGGCCCGCCATGAAGCGGACTATTTTCTGCGCAAGTTTTCTGTCAGGACCTTTGACGATTCGGGACATCTGAAGAGCGAAGTGGTCGGAGCCGATGCGCGTCACTTCCCCGACACCGACACACTGGAAATTGACTTTGTCCGAATCCGATCGTTTGGCTCGGGAGGTCACTTGACTACAGCAACGGCCAAGCGCGCTGTGACGAATGCTGATGCTTCCGAAGTGGAACTGTTTGGCGACGCGCATGTGGTGCGCGAAGCGCTGGTTGACGCCGCCGGCAACTCTCAGCCGCGCGGTGAGTTTCGTGGCGAGTTCCTGCACGCCTTCTTGAAAGCTGAGCGCATCAAGTCGCACAAACCGGTGGAATTGATCCGGGGCAACGATCGATTCACCGCAGACAGCCTCGATTTCGACAATGTCGAGCGGGTGCTCCAGCTTAAGGGGCGAGTCAAGGGCACCTTGTTGCCGGGTGCGATTCCGTAGTTCAAACCGGGTGCTCCCATGTCCAGACTGGTATTCATCACCGGCGCTTCCAGTGGAATTGGTCAGGCGCTGGCATGGCAGTTTTACCGGGCAGGGTATTCCTTGGCGCTGGTGGCGCGCAGAACCGCCCAAATCCAGTCCTGGATTGACGAGCGTGATATAGCACCAGAACGCTGCCGGGTTTACGGTGCTGACGTATCGATCACAGACCACATCGTGGCTGCCGGGCAGGATTGTCTCGAGAGTCAGGGCCTGCCCGACGTCGTGATCGCTTGCGCCGGAATCAGCGTTGGTGTGGATACGGCTGAGCGCCAGGATATCGAGGTCATCGCCAGAACTTTTGCCATCAACAATACGGGCACGGCCGCCACTTTTCACCCCTTTTTGCGCGCTATGGTCAAGCGCGGCTCTGGTGTCCTGGTCGGCATCAGCAGCGTTAACGGTATTCGGGGCTTTCCCGGTCATGGCGCAAACTGTCCGAGCAAGGCCGCCATGATCAGTTATTGTGAGTGCCTGCGGGGCGACTTGCGTGGCACCGGTGTCAAGGTGGTGACCCTCTGCCCGGGCTACATCGACACCCCCTTGACGCAGAAGAACGCTTACAGCATGCCGTTCTTGATGCAGGCCGACAAGTTCGCCGCCAAGGCATGGCGAGCAATAGAAGCGGGTGCCAGCTACCGCGTGATCCCTTGGCAGATGGGCGTACTGGCAAAAGTGCTGCGAGTGCTGCCCAACAGCTGGTTTGACAAAGCCTTTGCCGGGCGCCCGCGAAAACCGCGCAGCATCGCAAATTGAACTCATGAAAAAAGGGCCACAAGGGCCCTTCTTTGTCGATCAGTGAATTCCGACCGGTGCTTAGTAGCTGCTGCGGCCACCGCCGTAACCACCACCGCCGCCGCCGCCACTGCGGCCACCGCCGCCAGCGCCACCGCCGTAACCGCCGCCACCGCCACTGCGGCCGCCGCCGGCACCACCGCCGTAACCGCCGCCACCACCACCGCCACCGAAGCCGCCGCCAGTGCGGGGAGGACGGGGTTCCATCGGACGGGCTTCGTTAACCACGAGACCACGACCACCGTATTGTTGACCGTTCATGCCGCTGATGGCGGCTTGCGCCTCAGCATCACTGCCCATTTCCACAAAGCCGAAGCCCTTGGAGCGACCGGTATCGCGCTCCATCATGACCTTGGCGCTGGTGACGGTGCCGTGTGCAGCAAAAGCTTGCTGCAGGTCTTCGTCACGGAAAGTGTAGGGCAGGTTGCCCACGTAAAGTTTGTTGCCCACGAAAGGACTCCTCAAAATGACTCAAAACGCGATGGAGTCCAAAACCGCAATTAACCCGCAATCAACAAACCAATGTAGACTTAAAGCAGACGCGAAACTGACTAAACACCGCAAACTTGCATAACCGATTTTCGGCAATGCCGGTGCATTATGCGTCAAGTTTTATATTTTCACAAATATTTCTGCCAAAGGCGAAAATCAGTGCTAGCGATTTTTACCAATTCGCCTCCCGCTCGGGCGATGCGCTGATTTTGTGAATCGACAGGTCGGCCCCGTCAAATTCTTCTTCCTGGCTCAGGCGCAAACCCATGGTTTTCTTGAGCAGGCTGTATATCAGCAGACCTCCCATCACGGCCCAAATCACGCCCAAGGAGGTGCCAATGAGCTGAGCGCCCAATGCGACGCCTCCCAGACCGCCCAAGGCCTTGCTGCCGAAAATTCCTGCCGCCACGCCGCCCCAGGTGCCGCACAGGCCGTGCAGGGGCCAGACGCCCAGCACATCATCAATCTTCCACTTGTTTTGCGTCAGGGTGAACATGAAAACGAAGATGCCCCCGGCCACGGCTCCAACGACCAAGGCCCCCAGCGGATGCATCAGGTCCGAACCGGCGCAAACCGCCACCAAGCCCGCCAGGGGCCCGTTGTGCACAAAACCAGGGTCGTTCTTTCCAGCAATCAGTGCCGCCAGCGTACCGCCCACCATGGCCATCACTGAATTGACCGCCACCAGCCCGGAGATCTTGTCCAGGGTCTGGGCACTCATCACGTTGAAGCCAAACCATCCGACCGTCAAGACCCAGGCACCCAGCGCAAGAAACGGGATGCTCGATGGCGGGTGGGCCGAGATCGCGCCGTCCTTGCGATAGCGGTTGCTGCGGGCACCCAGCAGGATGACCGCCGGCAGGGCAATCCAGCCACCCAAAGCGTGGACCACCACGCTACCGGCGAAATCATGAAATTCCGCACCTGTGAGCGCCTTGATCCAGGACTGCACGCCCAGGTGCCCGTTCCAGGCGATTCCCTCGAAGAACGGGTAGATCAGGCCGACGATGACGGCGGTGGCGATCAGTTGCGGCCAGAACTTGGCGCGCTCGGCAATGCCACCCGAGATGATGGCGGGAATCGCAGCGGCAAAAGTCAGCAGGAAGAAGAACTTGACCAGTTCATAGCCATTCCTGGCAGCCAATTGTTCCGCGCCGACAAAGAAGCTGGTGCCGTAAGCCACGCTGTAGCCAAGCAAAAAATAGACAACGGTGGAGACCGAGAAGTCGACCAGAATCTTGACCAGGGCGTTAACCTGGTTCTTGCGGCGTACCGTGCCCAACTCCAGAAACGCAAATCCGGCATGCATGGCCAGCACCATGACGGCGCCTAAAAGAATGAACAGGGTGTCAGCGCCCTGTTTTAGTGCTTCCATGAAATCCTCTTTGAATTAAATGAGTTGAATTGGTGCGTAAACACGGCTAGACCAAGCAACGCACCAAACCAAAGCAAATAGCGCGCCAAAATCGATCCTGCCCGCCCCGAGACTGGTGCAACAGCTCGTCGAGCCAGCAGGGGGTGCCCAAAACAAGCCATGCGAGCGGGGCATCGGTGTTTGCCGAGCATGGACAGGGTTGATATACTGCACGGGCGCCGATTTGCTACAGCTTGCGGGCGCTTAATAAGTTCAGCTAAAGACGCCCGCCAACCCGGCTCCGCCTTTAGCGGTGCCGGGTTTTTTATTTGATGATTGCCACGCCACAGTCGATGCACTTTGCCGCCGTTTTGCCTTTGCAAAGCGGCGCGCAGATTCGCGATTACGCCTTGAGTTTTGAGACCTACGGCAGGCTCAACGCGGATAGATCGAATGCCGTGCTGATCTGCCATGCACTCAATGCCTCGCATCACGTGGCAGGCGTCTATGCCGGGCAGGAAAAGTCCGAAGGCTGGTGGGACAACATGATAGGCCCGGGCAAGCCGCTCGACACCGACCATTTCTTTGTCATCGGCGTCAACAATCTGGGCTCCTGCTTTGGTTCCACCGGCCCCATGCACATCAATCCCGACACGGGACGGGTCTATGGGGCTGATTTTCCGGTCGTGACGGTGGAAGACTGGGTCAATGCCCAGGCCCGTTTGCTCGATGCGCTTGGAATCCAAACCCTGGCAGCCGTCATGGGCGGTTCACTGGGCGGCATGCAGGCGTTGAGCTGGACGCTGCAGTACCCGCAGCGTGTGCGCCACGCTGTGGTCGTGGCGAGCGCCCCGAACCTGACGGCGGAGAACATTGCTTTCAATGAAGTGGCGCGCCGCGCCATCGTGACCGACCCCGACTTTCATGGGGGTCATTTTTATGAGCATGGCGTTATACCCAAGCGCGGGCTGCGCATTGCCCGCATGATGGGCCACATCACCTACCTCAGTGATGATGTGATGAACGAAAAGTTCGGACGCCAACTCCGCTCGGCCTTGGGCCAGGAGACAGCAGCGACGAGCGTGGGGGCCTATCTTTTCAGCACCCAGGAAGTCGAATTCCAGATCGAAAGCTATCTGCGCCATCAAGGCGACAAATTTGCCGAGTACTTCGACGCCAACACCTATTTGCTGATCACGCGTGCACTCGACTACTTCGACCCGGCTCGCGATCACGGTGGCGATCTCGGTCTGGCTTTGGCCAGCGCTACCAGCAAATTCCTGCTGGTGAGTTTCACCACCGACTGGCGCTTCGCGCCCAAACGCAGCCGGGAGATCGTCAAGGCCCTGCTGGACAACCGCCGCGACGTCAGTTACGCCGAAATTGACGCGCCGCATGGGCATGATGCCTTCCTGCTGGACGACCCTCGCTATCTCAAGCTCGTTCGATCCTATTTTGACGGCATCCTCAAGGAGGTCGCAGCATGAGTGATTCAGCCACCATGGAAACCATTGCGCGACTGGTACCGCCGGGTTCGCGCGTACTTGATCTGGGGTGTGGCGATGGCGCCATGCTGGCTTATTTGAAAGAAGCGCGTCGTTGCACGGGTTACGGCATCGAGATCGATGATGCCAATGTGCTGGCCTGCGCCCAGCGCGGGGTCAACGTGATCCAGCTCAATCTGGATGAAGGCCTGTCCCTGTTTGATGATGCCACTTTTGACGTCGTGCTGCAAATCGATACCTTGCAACATCTGCGCAACGCTGAA
>SESF01000822.1_pt1 | contig 11521 bp, 11 predicted proteins | sample 3171521 | NCBI WGS metagenome assembly SESF01 (sample SAMN10866945, study PRJNA518727) | freshwater metagenome | biome: subpolar coniferous forest; feature: holomictic lake; material: water; isolation source: holomictic Lake 227, 6 m and 8 m depth | place: Canada: near Kenora, Ontario | collected...
TCGCCATAATGAGAACTGCTGGCGGGATAGGGGCTGTTCGTCAGATCCTCATCGCTCAAGAAATAGGGGCCGTGATTGTCATCTCCGTCGATTAGTTTGCCATTGGCAGGATCAAGGGCTGCCAGAACGGCCCGCTCACCATCACCGGAAACCAAGACATCAAACATGCTTTCCAGTTGCGCGACCGCTTTGGCCGCGCGTGTGAAGCCGGTCCTCTTGGTCTTTTTTTCGAGTTTTAAGGCCGCATAAGATAATGTAACGTGTGGCCCACCAAGCATCAAACGTATATCCGGGCGAATTTTTCTAACAGCCTGAGCAATATCGCTAACCGCAGGAAGCTGAGGTGTTGTTGCTGTGATCCCTATAACTGTTGCCGATGTATTTACAAGAAACGTTTTCAGAGCTTCTATATAATTAACAACACCGGATAGATCAAGCATATGAACAATATGGCCGTCTTGTTCAAGAGCGCTACCAATTTTAAGAACGCCCAGGCTAACAAAAACCCTCTCATCCAGCAAAAATGCAGATGGCGGAACAATAAGGCCGATATTGTACTTTTTTGCGCCAGAATAATTCATGATTTTATTAACATTATTCTTTTTCATCGGCTTTACCACCCCATCATTTGTCGGCATCAGCGAGACTGTCATTCTAGTATTGTAACGCTATTATCAAAAACAATCCGGCATGAATTCCATTGTACGGATCAGGCTGACCGGCATTACTCAGAAATATGGCTCTTAGCATAGAAACCTCAAGGTTGCGGACCATTTCGTGATGAGGTAATATCATATCCAGTTTGCTTGAAACGGTATGGACGATCTTACCTACCTTCTCTTGAATTGTCATCTGCGAAAATTGGACGGCTCTGTCACCGTGAAGATCATCCAGAATGGTGCCATCTCTCTCTGTATAATGCCCCAGCTTCTGAGTTGAAGAGATTGCTGCTGTGATCAGCCTCAATGATCAGGTTTTCGGCCAACAGCGATGATGTTCTTGCCAAACGGTGGCGACATCCGAGTCTCCAGGGCGCGGGTGACTGGAATTCCAACACGGTCGTAAAGCCTGACCAGCCTCGGATTGAAGCCGGTGGTGCCAAGCAGTGTGTTCAGGATGAACCAGGGCGCGACGCCAAGAATATCGAAGTATCGAATCATCTGGACCTCGAGGTTCGCATCGCTGATGCGGGCCCGGATGTCTCGGCTGTGATAACGACGAAAATGGCCGTGGTCACGATCAAGCCGGCTCATCAGGAGCTCCAGAGCCGGAACAAAGATCAACAGGCGGGCTCCGGGACGAAGCATGCGGCCCAGTTCAGCCATTGCGGCACGATCATCCTCGATATGCTCCAGAACATTGACGATGATGATGGTGTCGATACTGGCATCGGCGACTGTCGCGGCGTGCTGCTCCAGCGTTGCCGCCACGACGTCGACATCAGGAGCGCCGGAAAACTTGCCCTTCAGGGCCTCAAACAGTCCGGGCGAGGGTTCGACCAACGTCAGGTGGCGGGCTAACGGTCGAAGGTAAGCCGACACCGTTCCAACCCCTGCGCCATACTCGATGACACGACCACAAACATATTGACTGAAGCAATCCATGATCCAGCGGTAGTAATTCGGCATCTCGGCAAGAGCCTCAAGGTCATGCCCTTCGTAAAACACATCAGACATATCGGCAAGCCACCTTAAGTTTTATACAGGAGCACCATCTTCCATGGATTTGTTCCAATCTGGTCTTTGCGGCATTATTTATTGAAGCGCCGCCGCAAGATCATCCATAGCACTGGCAAAGAGTGGTGCCAGCGAATCTTTTTTCCCTCCTGGTAGCTTCGGCCATGATAACTGATTGGAACCTCATAAATGACCTTGGCCTTATGGCATGCCCGCCCAAGAATCTCGGCATGCTGCTCCCATCCGGATGAGAGCAGATCATTGGGATCAACAAGAGATTTCCGATACAAGAGATAACACGAATATATGTCAGTGAATGTTGTGTTGAATAGCACATTGTAAAAATGTGTAATGAACCTGTTTCCAGCCTTGTGCCACAAATACTGCACCCTTGTGTAGCGAGGGGCAATGAACCGGCTGCCCATTACAATATCAGCTGAAAACTCCTTCACAGGGAAAAGAAGGGCTGCGTAATCTGATGGAGAATATTCCAGATCAGCATCCTGAAATAGAATATATTCCCCCGTCGCCTTGCGAAGTCCTGCAACAACGGCAGCGCCTTTTCCTCCGTTTTTGGGAAGGCGCACAAGGTGAGTAAAAAGATTTGTATTACAATTCAAAAGATCGACGGTCTTGTCACGAGACCCGTCATCAACAACGATAACCTCGAACGTAAAACCGTCGACGACCTGCCGGTTTACTTCCGAAAGAACCTGCAAAATTGTCTTTTCTTCGTTATAGGTTGGAACGATGATGCTAACGCAAATCATGATCAGCCCCTATTTTCATGGCGTTCGGTGTTGAGAGCGTGTCGGCCGCATTGCCAGTCCGCACCGGTGCTTCGCACCTGTTCTCGGGGTAGATTGACCGGTTGGTGCTTGCTGTGCGTGCGTTGCTCGCGATCAGCAGGCCGAGGCCGATGACCGTAACCAGTCCGAGCAGAAACACCTGGGTCAGAGTCGCTGCGGCAACGCCAAGCACGGTTGGAAAACCAAGGGCACCGAATGACAGGACAAACGCGAACTGAAGCGAACCGATGTAACCCGGGGCCGAAGGCAGCAGGGTGCTCAGCGCCCCGACTCCGAGGATCAAGGCAACAGCCAGCAGGCCTGCCGAAAGGCCAATTGAGGACAGCAGCGCCAGATAGGCCACTCCATCAAGGAAACCAATAAGAACCGACAGCATCAGGCAGACGGTCAGACAGGCCAGATCGCAGTTCAGCACCGCGATCGCAAACAGATCGAGACGCGCCGAAAGCCAGCCGAGCCGGACCGGCAGGCGATCACGGAGGATCACCAGTGCGGCGACGCCAACCAGGATGCCGGTCAGGCCCAACGCCCCGAGTTGGACCACGGTCACCAGGATCTCATGTTGGCCGGGCAGATCCGACGCGGTCAGGCCGATCAGGGTCAGGGAAAGCACGAGGACTGCATCAAGCGCCCGTTCGACCACGATCGTCCCCAGCGCTGCGGAACGGGCGACGCTGTAACGACGGCGCAAATAGTCGGCTCGGAACAGTTCTCCCAGGCGGGCGGGCAGGACATTGTTGACGGCATAGCCGATCAGCAGCGCATTGGCGACCTGCCCGAAGCGTAATCGGGCCGACCCGCCCAGCAACTGATGCCATCGCACCATTCGCACGGCGATGCTGACTGCATAGACCGCCATGGCCCCGGCGACGAAACGCCAGTCAATGCCGGGAAGAACCGAGGCAAGGTCGCTCCAGGTCACGACATCGATCGCGAACCATAGCAGCGTCAGCCCGAACACAACACCGGCGACGGCTTTCAGAGTCGCTCCCAGCCTCGACGAAGCCTCCGGTTGGACAAATTGTTCGCAATCTTCGGAGGGCAACGATTCGGTATCCTATACCTGGATAATTCACGAGCGGGACAACTGGCGCAATCCTTTGAACCGGAAGACGTTCTTATTCTTTTCGTTGAATCGGGTGTTCGGAGGACTCATTGAATCGGCTGATTCTACCCTTCCCATGACGGGCTGTCACTCCGGTTTTTGGTAAGATGGGCAGAGCCGAGACCGCGCTGGCGGCCCGCACCAGCCCCGATACCTCATCTATTGAATCAACGGACAATCAGAGGCCTTGAGAGCCAACCGCCCCACCGAGCCATTGTTTCCGCCAAGCCTGAAGCATCAGGATGGTCCATATCTGGTACTGCCAGTTGCGGGCGCCGCCGAGATGCTCCTGCCAGCACTGGCGGATCGGCGCCGGGTCAAGCCCGGCCTCCGCGAGTCCGGCGGGGTCGAGCAGGCTTTCGCTCCAGTCGCGCAAGGGGCCGCGCAGCCAGCTGTCGAGGGGAATGCCGAAACCCATCTTGGGCCGTTCGATCAGCCGGCGCGGCACGTAGCGGTCGAGCACCCGGCGCAGCAGCCATTTGCCCTGGCCGTCGCGAATCCGCGCCGAAAGCGGCAGCCGGGCCGCGAACTCCACCACCCGGTGATCGAGGATCGGCACCCGCGCTTCAAGAGAGACCGCCATGCTGGCACGGTCGACCTTGGTCAGGATATCGTCGGGCAGATAGGTCACAAGATCGAGAAACTGCATCCGCGGCACCAGATCGGGAAACTCGCGGACGATCGCCTCGTCCCAGAGCGGCCCCTTGGGCTCGGTCACGCCGGGCAGCAGCAGTCCGGGATCCCGCCACTGGGAGACCAACCGGCGATAAACCGCGCCCGAATCGGCAAGCGCCAGAATGTCGGCGAACTTCCTGGCCTTGTCGCCGGCCTGGGGCGGCGCGAAACGGCGGGGCAGCAGAGCGGCCAGCCGGTCCCAGCAACCGGTCGGCACGGCGCCGATCAGTCCGGCCGCGCCCCGGCGCAGCGGCCCCGGAATCCAGCCCAGCTTGCGCCAGAGCGCGGCACCGAGGAAATAGCGGTTGTAGCCGGCGAACAACTCGTCGCCACCGTCGCCCGAGAGCGCCACCGTGACGTGGCGGCGTGTCATCTCCGAGACCAGAAAGGTCGGAATCTGCGAGGAATCGGCGAACGGCTCGTCGTACCACCCGGCCAGCCGCGGAATGATCTCGAGAGCATGGGCCGACTGGACATAAAGCTCGGTATGTTCGGTGCCGAGATGGGCCGCGACCGCCTTGGCGTGGGGCGCCTCGTCGTAGCCCGCCTCATCAAAGCCGATCGAGAAGCTGCGGACCCGGCTGGCGCTCTGGGCCTGCATCAGCGCCACCACCAGCGAGGAATCGATGCCACCCGAAAGAAAGGCGCCGAGCGGCACGTCGGCGACCATCCGCCGTCCGACCGCGTCCTTCAGCAAGGCCTCCAACTGGTCGGTCAACTCCTGGTCGGAAAGCGCGAGGGGCGCTGCCATGCCGGCACGCGCCACGGCGCGGGCATCCCAGTACTGGTTTTCCACCGGCGCGTCACCGGCGCGAAAGGTCAAAATCCGCCCCGGCTCGAGCTTGTTCACGCCCCGGTAAATCGTGCGCGGTGCCGGGATGTAATTGTGGCGGAGATAGCTGGCGACAGCCTCTTGATCGACCTCGGGCTGCCAAAGGGGGTCGGCCCGCAGCGCCTTCAGTTCCGAACCGAACAGCAGCCAGCCGCCATCAAGGCGCCAGTACACCGGCTTGATGCCGAGACGGTCGCGGATCAGGGTCAGAGTACGCTCCCGGCGATCCCAGAGCGCGATCGCGAACATGCCGATCAGGCGCTTGACCGTGGCCTCGACACCCCAGGCCGCGATCGCCTCTACAATCACTTCGGTGTCGGAATGGCCCCGGAAGCGAACGCCCAGCGCCGCGAGTTCGAGGCGCATCTCCTCGTGACTATAGACTTCACCGTTGTAAACAATGACAAAGCGACCGTCGCCCGAGACCATCGGCTGATGGCCGGCCGGCGAAAGATCGACGATGGAAAGCCGGCGCTGCCCGAACCCGATCCCGGCCTCCTCATCGACCCAAAGTCCGCCATCGTCAGGGCCGCGATGGTGAAGGCTGTCCGACATCGCAGTGATCCGTCGACGCAGCGCGTCGGCGGACGTGGTGGCGGCGATGTCCCAAAGTCCGGCAATCCCACACATAAAAATACCCCGAAATCTCCCGGAATCCCGGATAAGCCTTTCTAGCTTTGCCAACCGGCCGGGGCAAGGCGCCTGAGAGCGGCGCGCCGTTAATCGGGAACAAACGTTCGGCGATGCCATGACGCCGCTCGAGGGCACGCATTATGTGCTATGGTCACGCAATGCACCGCCTCCCCATCGACTGGACCTGCGGCCTGATCGCCGAGGAAGACCCCCGCCGCGATCGCCCAGATTGTCTGCGGTGCGGAGGGGCCTGCTGCAAAATCGACTGGGCGATCGCCTTTGACAAAGATGAGCCCGTCCCAAGATGGCTGTCGATACCTGGACGAAAGCTGGCCGGTGATCTCTTAAGTAATGAGCGCATGATGCGCAAAAATGCCGACAAGTCATGCATTGCCCTCGAAAACGGCCGTTGTACGATTTATGAGCTGCGGCCTACTCTTTGCCGGGAGTTCGAAACAGGGTCGGAATGTTGCCTTGAGGCAATGGCTGTCATTGGACAGGCCGATTAGCTCATGACCACCATCATGGAAGCGGATCCTGGCGGGACCGATGCGCTCTGAAGCCAACTCTGCCAAGCGCAAAAGGCGGCGCTCCGGAAGCGGTTGGGAGCGGCCGGGGAGAAACGGAGATCGCTACTGTCTCGCAGATCGCGTATAGTATGGGCCTTCTGAGAAAGAAACAGGCGCTCCGCTCGCATGCCCACCGATACCCCGTCCGAACAAGAACCCTCGTTCGAGGCCATCACGGCGTCGATCAAGCGGATTTCCGACACCCTTCCGGATGAACCGGGCAATGCTGAGATCATGGCCGGGATCGACCGGCTGCAGCGCAGCATAGACGCCATCATGGCGCATCTGGGACTACCGAAGCCATGACCGCGCATGCGATTGCTCCTGCCGATTCCGTCACCATCGGCGACCGTTACCATCGTCCCGACAAGCCGAGGCTGGTTTACCGTGTCTTCGGAAGGGCTGCGTTCGATCATTTGCCGCCCCACGTGACGCTGGTATCGGAAAACGCGGACCGGCGCACCATCACCATCGCAACCGGCGTCTTGCATGACCAGCGGCAGTGGGTCCCGGCGAAATAAGCCGGCACCGCCCAAGATCACCGTCACCCGCACCGGCACCGCCATCACGGTGACCGACGGCAGGCACACGAGGCACTCCTGCTGCGCCAGTCCGGCATCGGCCAGGAACCTGGAGGCGCGCCTGACCGGGGATCCGGCGTTTGCCGTCAGGTGGATGAAATACACCGAGGCGGAGCAACTCGATCTGCCGCTTAATGTCGCTCCGGGCGTGCGCGCAACCGAATAGGCCGAGGATGACCATCCTGATCACCCGTAACGACAAGACCATCACCGCCACCGCCGGTCCGATCTCACGATCTCATGACTGTGGCACCATCAGATCCGCCGTCGCCCTGGAAACCAAACTGGCCGGCGACCCTGCTTTTGCCACTTGGTGGGTGCGCGAGGGCGATTCGAAAATGCCCGAACTCATGCCCCATGGCCTGGGACGTCCGACCGCCCCCGCCATCCGACCCGACCCGACCGCCCTGGCAAAGCGACCGGGCGGAAACCGGGGCGGGCTCAGCGGATCTGGAGCGTGAATCCACTCTAAAATCAAAGATATAGGGCATTTTTCGGTCACCATCGATCGAAAAATGCTCTAAGGTCCCCGTACTGACTGGATACCCGCCAGAACCCTAGACGGGGCGGATCACCCCGGGTTGACAATCGTGCCTGGTCGAAGCGATGAAGGAATTTCGCTGCATCATCTTCTCTGAACAAGAAGTTTTGACCGCGATCGTCGATCGGCGGCGCCGGGCGCGTGAGCAATTGCCGTTTGGAACAATTCAAGGGGTGACCTACGATGCTAAAGACAAAAATATGGTTATTACTTGTGTCCATATCGTAGACGACTACGGAAATCTTCAGACTGTTACAGTTAGAACAGCAGAGCTGGCAGCAGCACTGGTAGAATACTGCCTAAATCGCAAGATTCCTATGCCAACAGGCTCAAGCAAGTGGATCGAGCTTATTAACGAAACAAGCCTGACCCTGCTGATGACCGTTGACGCCAAGAGCAAAAGGAAACCAGGAGCGGCATCCCGGAGCATGGCCAGCACGACGATCAGAGCCGGCGCCCGCGCGCGGTGATTGCGGCGGCAACCATCGCGGCGACGGGTTTGAACGGATCGGAGCCGATGGCATCCACCCCGTCCGGCCATGGGTGGGAGATACGAAAAGCTGGGTACAGGATGGCCGATCTGTGGGAAGATGTGGTCAGCGGACCAGGGCTGTCGCTGGCAAAGGCGCCTGACCCGACAGAGTGATCCTCTTCGTCTTCCTGACGGCAGGAGTGGGCCATGGCGTTGCGTGTTCGTGAAGATTACCGCACCCTGACCGGCCCGGAAAAGGCCGCGATCATGATGCTGTCCCTTGGCGAAGAGCATGCCGCCAAGCTGTTCACGCATATGGACGACGAAGAGATCAAGGAACTCTCCCAGACCATGGCCAACCTGGGCACGGTCAGCGCCAATCTGATCGAACGGTTGTTCGTCGAATTCGCCGAGGCGATGTCCGCCACCGGTTCGGTGGTCGGTACCCACGACAGCACAGAGCGGTTGCTGCTGAAGTCGATGTCGAAAGACAAGGTCGACGCGATCATGGAAGACATCCGCGGCCCGGCCGGCCGTACGATGTGGGATAAGCTGACCAACGTCAATGAAAGCGTGCTGGCCAACTACCTCAAGAATGAATACCCGCAGACGGTGGCGGTGGTGCTCTCGAAAATTCGCCCCGAGAGTGCAAGCAAGGTGATCTCGATCCTGCCCGAAAGCTTCGCCATGGAAGTGATCATGCGCATGCTGCGCATGGAGGCGGTGCAAAAAGAGGTGCTGGACGACCTCGAGCGTACCCTGCGCACCGAGTTCATGACCAACCTCGCCCGCACCAACCGCCGCGATTCCCACGAGATGCTGGCGGAAATCTTCAACAACCTCGACCGCGCCACCGAGCACCGTTTCCTCGCCGCCCTCGAGGAGCGCAACCGCGACAGCGCCGAACGCATCAAGTCGCTGATGTTCACCTTCGAGGATCTGGGCAAGCTCGATCCCGCCGGCGTCCAGGCGCTGCTGCGCGCGGTCGACAAGAGCAAGCTCTGCGTCGCCCTCAAGGGCGCCTCGGAAACCCTGCGCGATCTCTTCTTCACCAACATGTCCGAACGCGCCGGCAAGATGCTGCGCGAGGAAATGGCCTCGATGGGGCCAGTCCGCCTCAAGGATGTCGATGAGGGCCAGATGCTGATGGTCCAGACCGCCAAGGACCTCGCGGCCCGCGGCGAAATCGTGCTCTCCGAGGGCAAGGGCGAGGACGAGTTGATCTACTGACCGCGCTTCGTTAATAACCTTATTTGTTTTTCGGGCCTCGGCGACCGGACCCGATCGAGAAAATTGATTTTGCCTCGCCTCCCGGTCAGTATAATTTTCCAGGTTCCCCCGCCTCGAAGGCAAAGCCGGTCAAGCACACCCGGCAGACTGCCGATGCGGCCGGGAACGGAACGACCGCGGACACGCGTTTATGGACTTTCGATTCGGCCCCTGCATCCGCAAACAGGCGGCTCCCTGCGCGGCGGCCCTCGCGGCCTTTGCCGTGACGATGGCGGTGATCGTGACCGTCGTCGGCTTGGAACTCCGCAGCCATGCCCAGTCCCGGCGCATGGAGGCCCTCAGCACACTCAGCACCATCCGCGCCCGCCTCGAGGGCGCGCTCAACGGCACCATGCTGGCGGCCCAAGGTCTGGTCGCCCTGGTCATGATCCGGCCCGAGATCACCGGCGCCGAGTTCGAGAAGATGGCCGAGGAACTGATGAGCCGGCAGACCCGCATCCGGAACATCGGCCTCGGCTTCGGCACCACCCTGAAATACGTCTACCCGATCAAGGGCAACGAGGCCGCGATCGGGCTCAACTACATGACCCGCCCCGACCAGCGGCCGGCGGTGCTGCGGATGATCGAAACCGGGACCACCGTGGTTGCGGGGCCGGTGGCGCTGGTCCAGGGCGGCCACGGCATCATCAGCCGCACCCCCTTCTTCCTGCCCTCGGCCGACGGCACCGGCAAGGTTTACAAGGGGCTGGTCAGCATCCCCATGGACATGGACGGCCTGTTTGCCGACGCCGGGCTGTTCCGGCCCGACCTGCCGGTCGACATCGCGATCCGGGGCAAGGACGGGTTGGGCGAGCGCGGCGGGATATTTTTCGGCGATGCTGCTGTGTTCGCGGCCGATCCGGTGATGCTCAATATCCAGCTCCCGGCCGGCAGCTGGCAGATGGCTGCGGTGGCTAAGGGTGGCTGGTGGGGCCGCTCGCTCGGCTTTTGGATCATCGGCGGCCTCGGCGTCTTGTTGGCCATACTGCTGGCAGCGACGACCTTCCTGGCGCTGCGCGGACATTTCCGCCTCGAGGCCAGCGAGCGGCAGTTCCGCAACGCCATCGACGACGCACCCATTCCGATCATGCTCCACAGCGGCGGCTCCGTGGTCCGGATCAATCGTGCCTGGACCGACCTGACCGACTACACCCTGGCCGAAATCCCCAGTGTGACGGCATGGACCGCCCGGGCCTATCCGCGCCGGGCCGCGGCGGAAACCACCGAACTCTGGGCCGGCGAGCGCACGATCCGGACCGCCTCGGGCGACACCCGGGTCTGGGACTTCAGCTCCTGTTATGTCACCTCGCCGCAGCGGGAGGACCTTGTGGTCGTCAGCATGGCGGTCGACGTCACCGAACGCAAACTGGCCGAAATCGAGTTGCGCCGCCACAAGGACGCCGCCGAACAGGCCAACATCGCCAAGTCGGCGTTCCTGGCCAACATGAGCCACGAGTTGCGCACGCCGCTGACCGCGATCATCGGCTTTTCCGAGATGATTCATGAGGAGATGCTCGGCCCCAACGCCAGTGGCCGCTATCGGGAATACGCCTATGACGTCATCGCCAGCGGCCGGCATCTCTTGAGCATCATCAACGACGTCCTTGATGTCTCCAAGATCGAAGCCGGCAAGATGGAAATCACACCACGGCGTCTGGACGTGCGCACGCTGATCGCCACGGCGGCCCGGGTCAACCGCGACGCCGCCTCCCGCAAGGGCATCCGGATCGCCACCCGCATCGACGACGACGCCGGCACCGTCTGGGCCGATGACCGCGCGGCCCGGCAGATCCTGATCAACCTGATGTCCAACGCCGTCAAGTTCACGCCCGAGGCCGGCAGCATCACCATTTCCGCCAGCGCCGGCGTCGACGGCGGCATCGACGTCGCCGTCGCCGACACCGGCATCGGCATTCCCGCCAACCGGTTGCCGACCCTGATGCGGCCGTTCGAGCAGGTTGACAACCACTATGCCCGGACCACGGGTGGGACCGGCCTCGGGCTGGCTCTGGTCAAAGGCCTGATCGAGCGCCACTGCGGCACCGTGGTCATCGAAAGCACCCCGGGCAAAGGCACCACCGTCACCGTCCGCTTTCCCCCGCACTACGCCGATTCCGTTCCCGCCCACTCGCAAGGCTGAATACGGCTGCCGCCAACGCTTAGCGACGAACGGTTGAGTCGCGGCTTTAGCGCGGACTCAGGCTGCGCACCCGGTCGCAAAAGACCGGCGCCGCCGCCACCGCCAGCCAGGGCTGGCCCGGCAATCCTTAGCATCGGGCGGGACATATTTCGCGCCGATTCAAATATCGGCTTTATATCAATCACTTGATCGGCCCCCTTGTAAGAGGAGCAAAAGCCC
>SESF01024507.1_pt1 | contig 11520 bp, 15 predicted proteins | sample 3171521 | NCBI WGS metagenome assembly SESF01 (sample SAMN10866945, study PRJNA518727) | freshwater metagenome | biome: subpolar coniferous forest; feature: holomictic lake; material: water; isolation source: holomictic Lake 227, 6 m and 8 m depth | place: Canada: near Kenora, Ontario | collected...
TATGAGAACTGTTACATCGTTCATCATAAGCCTTCGGGCCGGCTGCTGGTGATCGATCCCGGCGGCGAAGCGACGCGGATCGCCGCAGCGGTTAGAGCGCTTGGCTCCAGCACCCCCGAAATCCTGCTCACCCACGGCCACCCCGACCATTTGGGTGCGGTGGGCGAGCTTCAGGAAATTTTCCCCGGCGGGGTATGCCGCGCGCACAAATCCGAGCAGCCGATTATCGACGGTGCGGTACAGTGGGCCGGAGCGCTGATGCAGCGCCAAATCAAACCGCCCGCCCGTCTCAAGTTTTTTGATGGCGAGCCCGAATTATCGTTCGGTGATGTCTCGGTTCGGGTCATTTTCACGCCCGGTCACACGCCGGGCGGTGTCTGCTTCGTTTTCAACGGCTTTGTCTTCACCGGCGACACCCTGTTCAGCCAGGGCGTCGGCCGCACCGACTTACCCGGTGGCCACGGCCCGACCCTGGTCGCCTCGATCACCCGTCTGTTAGAGCAACTGGACGACAAAGCGGTCCTGTTCAGCGGCCATGGTCCGCGTTGGACCACGGTCGACGCCCGCCCATGGTGGAGATACATGGTCAGCGAGGGATATATGTAAGCCCTTGCCGTGGCGCGGTCGGCAACCACTGTTATGTTCTCCGGGCGAGCCTGTCCGCCCCCCACTTTCGGAGTCTTCCCCGTGAGCAGCCTTGCCGTTACCGACGACCTGTTTTTTAACCGTGCCGGCCTTGACCGCGCCCGCACCGAAGCAATCGTGTCGGAGGCGCTGTCCGGGGCCGAGGATGGCGAGTTGTTTCTGGAATACGCGCAGTCGGAGAGCCTGTCGCGCGACGACGGCAAGTTGAAAAGCGCCAGCTTCGACACGTCTTGCGGCTTCGGGCTGCGCGCCGTGGCCGGCGAGTCGACCGGCTATGCCCATGCCGCGACGCTGTCCGAAGAGGCGCTACGCCGCGCCGGGGCGACCGTACGTGCGGTTCATGCCGGCCATGACGGCAGCACCGCCCTTTCGGAACCGCCGATCGGGACCAACCGCGCGCTCTATCTGCCCGACAACCCGCTATCGCCGGTGCCGTTCGAAACCAAAGTCAAGTTGCTCGCCGATATCGACGCCTATGCCCGCAGCCGTGATCCACGGGTGCGACAGGTCAGCGTCGGACTGTATGGAGAATGGCAGGCGGTCCAAATCATCCGGGCCGACGGCTGCCAGGTTGCCGATCTGCGGCCGTTGGTCCGGCTTAGCGTTTCGGTGGTGTGCGGCGAAGACGACCGTATGGAGCACGGAAATTGTGGCGCCGGTGGCCGCTATGGCTATGAGCGGTTGATCACGCCTGAAGCCTGGCGCGCCCAGACTGACGAGGCGTTGCGTCAAGCCCTGGTCAATCTCGGCTCTATACCGGCTCCGGCCGGTGAAATGACGGTGGTGCTCGGTCCGGGTTGGCCCGGCATCCTGTTGCACGAAGCGATCGGGCACGGGTTGGAAGGCGACTTCAACCGCAAACAAACCTCGGCATTCAGCGGTCTGCTCGGCCAACGGATCGGCGCCCCCGGCGTGACCGTGGTCGATGACGGCACCCTGGATGAACGCCGTGGCGCGATCACCATCGACGACGAGGGCACGCCCGGACAATGCACCACACTGATCGAGGACGGCGTCCTGGTCGGTTACATGCAAGACCGGCTGAATGCCCGCCTGATGGGGATGAAGCCGACCGGCAATGGCCGCCGCCAAAGCTATGCGCACCACCCGTTGCCCCGCATGACCAATACCATCATGCGCAACGGCGCTCACAGTCCCGAGGAAATCATCGCTTCGGTAAAAAACGGGCTCTATGCCGTCAATTTCGGCGGCGGACAGGTTGATATCACCTCGGGCAAGTTTGTCTTTACCGCCTCTGAAGCCTACCTGATCGAGGATGGCAAGGTCGGGCCGGCGGTCAAGGGCGCCACCCTGATCGGCAACGGACCGGACGTGCTGACCCGGGTCGCCATGATCGGCAATGACGGGAAACTCGATCCCGGCGTCGGTGTCTGCGGTAAGGATGGACAAGGGGTTCCCGTCGGTGTCGGGCAACCGACTCTGCGTATCGACGCCCTCACCGTCGGCGGTACCGCAACCTGATCACCCCCCAACCTGTTCACGTCGCAACCTGTTCACATCGACGCCGCCGGCAGCGAAAACGGGTATTCCGCGGCGTCGATCCTGCTATAGTCAGATGCACTCGCGCTGTAACAGGGAAAGGATCGCGCTTCCGTGCCTGTCCTGGATAAGCGCCCGACCGCTCCGCGTAAACGAGCCGACCGGGCAGCCGGCCCGACCCGCGGGTGGCTTCCCGGCGGCTTACGGGTGTACGCCATCGGTGACATTCATGGCCGTTTGGACCTGCTGGTAGAGCTTTTGAAGCGCATTCGCGTCGATGCCGCCACTCTGCCGGAGGGCGGACGCTATCGGCTCGTGATGCTGGGTGACTATATCGACCGCGGTTCCGACTCGAAAGAGGTGATCGAACTGCTGGTCTCCGGCCCGCTGCCGCGCGTTGAAACCACGTTTCTGCGCGGCAATCACGAACAAACCATGCTGCAATTCTTAGAGGATTTGCAGGCCGGGCCGGGCTGGCTGACTTACGGGGGCGTCAACACTCTGCTCAGCTACGGCGTCCGCCCGCCGGTCGATGTGCCGCGCCAGCGGCGTTTGGCCTTCGTCCAACAGCGTCTCCGCGATGCCCTGCCGCCTGGGCACCTGTCATTTCTGCGCGCATTGGCTCCGTACGAAACGATTGGCACCTACCTGTTCGTTCATGCGGGAATTCGGCCGGGCGTGGCCCTGGAAGACCAGCGTCTCGATGATCTGGTTTGGATTCGCGAAGAGTTTCTGACCTCTCCGGTTGATCACGGCCGAATCGTGGTTCACGGCCATACCATCGCCATGAAAGCCGAGTCTCTGCCCAACCGAATTTGTATCGATACCGGGGCTTACGCCACCGGGCGCCTGACCGCCGCCGTGCTTGAGGGCACGACACGCCGATTCATCGATACCGCCTCTTAAAAACTTAACGAATGCGATCGAGCGCCGACAGCAGCGGGCTGACGGCAAATTGTTTCTTGCGCACAACGACAAGACGTTCCGACATCGCGCTAAGCCGCGCCCGAATGGCGCCGGCCGATTGCACGGCAATGCTGCTGGCTTCCTTGTGGATGGCCAGTCGAACCGACGGATCGAGTTCATCAAACGCCATCTTGGCCAACACGAATTGCCGCTGCGATGGCGAATCGATGTATTTGCGCAGCATGCCGATAGCCAATTTAATCTCTGAAGACGGGGCACCATCCTGTTTCTGAATGGCTTGGATAAGCAGCTCGATGGCAGCCCGATCGACCGGATTGACAGTGTTTTGATGCGGATCCATCCGTTCATCCCGTTCGAGCTGCAAGTTAGTTATCTATAATCATAGCTCCCGACTTATCATTCCGCCAGTATGATCAATCCCGGAAATTAAGATACTGCAACGGCAGTTCAATCTGAAGCTCCTTGATCAAACGAATCGCAGCCTGAAGATCGTCGATTTTTTTTCCCGTAACCCGTAACTCATCACCCTGAATCGCAACTTGGACTTTAAGCTTTCCGTCCTTAACCGATTTTACAATTTTCTTTGCCAGCTCTTTATCGATGCCCTGGCGAACCGTTATTTCCTGACGCACGGTGTTACCCGCGGCTTTTTCCACCTTGCCGAAGTCGAGGGCGCCAGCATCCAGCTTGCGCCGCGTCAAGTGAGTCCGCAACAGCTCATGCATCTGTTTCAGCTTCAAATCATCATCGGCCAGAACGGTAACAACATTTTCCGCCCGCTCGACCGTACATTTCGCGCCCTTGAAATCGAAGCGCTGAGCGACTTCCCGACGCACAGCCTCCAGCGCATTATCAACTTCGTGAATATCGGTCTTGGAAACGACATCGAACGACGGCATGATCCGGCTCCGTTATGCCCCGTCCAGTCGGGGCCGACGGACACCACATTAGCACGCCCGCAGCCCGGAGGCACGTCTTCCCGGGTTCGGCCGGAAGGGTCACAGAGCATGCCGTATAAGGATCGAGCCGGCTTTATCGAACTGCTGGAGTGTCTGGGCGCCGAGGCCGACGCCGAGGTGTTGGCAGCGGCGCGCGAACTACACCGCCGGGTTACCGCGGCCGAGACCTCCTGGCAGGATCTGATCGACCGCAGCGGCCTGATGGAAGCCGAAGCAGATTTGGACACCGGCCCCGGCGATTTCGAAATTCGTGATCGTCACGACGATAACACCTATCTCGACCAGGAGCCGATCACGCCGCGCCAGCGCGCCCGATTTGAAGAAGAACTGACCTTGATCGAGTCGCTGTTGGCCCGGACCACGCTATCGCCGGAGACACGCCGCGAATTGTTGGACCTGCGCGCCGATATCGCGTCCAACGAATTCGCCGACATGGACCGCGGCTATCTGCGCGACCTTGCCGCCCGTCTCGATGCCCGGATTCGGGATGATTAGAGCGCGCGGCGGGGGTGCGAAAACACCCCCGCATGCCTCGTAACGGTGACTCCGTCGACTCTCGGCATCAAGCGGTTTATGATGGCGGAATCAAGAGGGAGACTGTAATGGGCGAGCCCACAAACGCGGAGATCATGAAGGCGATTCTCGAACTCGGGACGAAGGTCGACGGCATCCGGATAGAACTGGCGGAACTCCGGGGTGAGGTTCGGCAAATGAACGTTCGGATCTGCGATGTGAATGCACGCCTGCCGGTACCGATCGCCTATTCTCCGCCGGAGCCGCGCCGCACCGGAACCGGATGACCGGTGCAATCCGGATACCGCCGGCATTACTGATCTCGACGCTCATGACCTGTCCTCCGGAAACGGCGACCGGCCGGCGATTTTTCGCCAAGCACCCACCTTGGCTACTAACTAACCTTGGCTACTAACTAACCTTGGCTACTAACTAACCTTGGCTACTAACTATAAGGTCGCCGCACCGCAGCATTTCTTATATTTCTTGCCACTGTCACAAGAGCACGGGTCATTGCGCCCGATCTTGACGACCGTGCGCGGCTTCTGCCCGACTTTACCGTCGACATACCACCAGCGCCCGTCGCGCCGCGTAAATGTGCTGGTCTCGTGGTGGGCGTGCTCACGCTCGTTCATGCGAAAGCGGGCAATGAACTCCACCACGCCGTCCGTATCATCGGGACCGCCACGCTCGGTTGACAGAATTTCCAGCGCATTCCACTGACTGTTTTCGGCCCACTGCGTGGCCTGCGCGCGGTCGAAATCGTCGCGGGATTCGGGCAGCAGGGTTTGCTCCAGATAATCGACATTGCCTTTGACAAAGGCGCTGTAGCGCGACCGCATCAACGCCTCTGCGGTCGGCGCCACCGCCGTGCCCTCAAGACAGGGGCCGCAACAAGTATCAAAAGAACGGTCGGAACCGCAGGGGCACACACTCATGATTTTCTACTTCCGTTTGAATCAGCTTGCCTTGGGGCGGTTCTGGTCGGTGCCGTTAACCGGAGCGGGCACCATCTGCTCCGCGGGCGGGGCCGGCGGCGGGCGGGTTTCCTGGGCGGGTTGGCTTTGCGGCGGGGCCGGACGCGGGGCCGGTCCGCTTTTCAACTTCTGGTGAACCGCCTGAGCAATCGCCATCAAACGGTCACGGTCGAAGCGACCGACCAGCGCATAAGACAGCGCGCCCTCCGTCCAATAGAAGCTAGCGATATCGCCACGCTTGGCATAGCTGAAAGTCGGCCCCTGCTTATCGGAAGGGGGCACGCCGACCGAAAGGGTCAGGCGGTTGGTATCGTCGCTTTGGTACATATATTGGGCGACGGTGCCGCTATCGGTCGGCAGCGAGCGTCCACCGATCAGACGATAGCCGGTGGTGGCGAGATCGGGCGCGAACACCGGCTTGCCCAGCCGCTCCGACAGCCAATTATTAAGCGCGTCCTGGTCATCGGCCCCCATCTCGACTTCAAAGCGCGAGTGAGCATAAAAACTGTGCGCCTGCGCCGCTTCCTCGGCAAAGGACAGCAAAGTCGGCCGCTCGAGTGCCGGCGTCACCGCCGCGACCTGAGCGGGGGCGGCAACCGGCGCGGAAACAACCGCGGGAGCGGACAGCGGAATCAACTGACCATGACCGAGCCAGCCGCCGCCGAGACCGGCCAGTAACAGTACGACAGACGCGGCCAATCGGGTCCAGGCCGGCTGCGACCACCGGTTCCGCCGCGCTTTCACCGTGTCCAGCCGATTACCCAACTGCTCGGCAAGATCGGTCAGACGCGGCCCCAGCGGCTCGTTCAGCGCCGAGTCGAACAACGCATGCAAGGCGGCATTCTGGCTCCGATAGGCATCGACCCGGCGAGCCGCCTCTTCATCCTCGGCCAACCAAGTCTCAACCTCGATACGTCCGGCCACATCCAGTTGACCATCGACATAGGCATGCAGATCGCTGTCGCGCATGGCTCCGACTCCCCTTCCCTACTTGACACGACGCAGAGTCGTCGCCACACCGGCACCACCGGCCAGCCGCACCCGCATCGCTTCACGTGCCCGGCTCAGGCGTGACATCACCGTACCGATCGGCACGTCGAGCACCTTTGCCACTTCGTCGTACTTCATGCCCTCCAGCGCGACCAGCAACAGAACCTGACGCTGTTCCGCCGGCAGAGTTTCCAGCACCCGCATCATCTCACCCAGTTCGACCCGAGCCTCTTGATTGGCCGGTCGGGACAGGCTCGGCTCGAGAACCGCGTCCTCGACCGTCACCTCCGCCGGTCGGCCGGCTCGGCTACGCACCTGATTGACATGCACATTGTGCATGATAGTAAACAACCAAGCCCGCAGGTTGGTCCCGGCCAGGAACTTGTCGGCGCGCGACAGCGCCCTGGCTAAAGCCTCCTGAACAAGATCATCCGCCTCGCTGCGGTCACGTACCAAAGCACGCGCGTAGCGCCGGAGCGACGTGATATGAACTTCCAACTCGATCCCGAACTTGCTCACCGCGCCATCCGCCGACTTGAGAAGATGGTGTGAGTATAGCCGGGAAACCGTCCTCATGGGAATGAACAGGCGTGGTCGCCGAATTATTCGCCGTCCACTGAAAAAAAGTCCGGAGATCGCGTCTTGACCGTCATCACGCGCTTTGCCCCCGGGCCGACCGGCCTGCTGCATCTCGGTCATGCCAGAGCGGCGCTGTTTGCCGCAAGGGCGGCACGAGACGCCGGCGGGCGCTTTCTGGTCCGCATCGAGGATATCGACCGGGCGCGCTGCCGCCCCGAGTTCGAGCAGGCCATATTCGAGGATTTGGCTTGGCTCGGGCTGAATTGGGCGCAACCGGTGCGCCGACAATCCGAGCATTTCGCGGATTATCACGCTGCACTGACCCGGCTGGACCGGCTCGGCGTGATTTATCCCTGTTTTTGCAGCCGAAAGGATATAGCCGAAGCGTCCGGCGCGCCTCATGCCGATGAAGAGCGAGGGGTGATTTATCCGGGGCTGTGCCGCAGCCTGCCGCCCGATCAACGGGCCGAGCGCATGGACTCGGGCGCCCCCTTTGCCCTGCGGCTGAATGTCGCGGCTGCACTCAGTCTGACCGGACCCGTGAGTTGGACCGACCGCAGCGCCGGGGTGCAGCACGTCGAGTCCGACCGGCAGGGAGATGTCGTGCTGGCACGCAAGGACACGCCGACCAGCTATCATCTCAGTGTCACCGTCGATGACGCAGTGCAGGGTATTACTCTGGTCACCCGTGGCCTGGATTTGCTCCGCGCGACCGATATTCACCGCCTGCTTCAAGCGTTACTCGGGCTGCCGGTTCCGCATTATCATCACCACGGGTTATTAACCGGAGCCGATGGACGGCGCCTGTCGAAGCGCGATGGCGCCACCAGCATACAAACCTTGCGCGCAGCCGGGCACACACCGGCCGCAGTACAAGCAATGGCGGGGTTCGAGGCGGCCTAAATCCGGCGCGTACGACCCTGGCATAGCTCCAGATAATCCGGCTCGTCCGGCGTAATCAAGCCGTGCCGAATCAGAAAATCGATAATCACGAGATTGCAGTTAAACTTAAAATCCATGGTGTCACGCACGATCCCGGCGACTTTTCGCCAGGGCATCAATTCAAAACTTTCGACTTCGCCATCGGTGTTGCACGGCATGACCGCAGGATCAAGCTCAAGGTCATAAACGAACAGACAGTCGACCTTAAGACCGGGTGGGGTTTCCATGACATAGGTAATCGCGCCGGCCGGTTTTGCCCGGCGCGCCGTTTCAGGATCGAGTCCGGCTTCCTCGGCGGCTTCCTTGATCAGATTGTCCTCCAGCGACAGCCCGGCCGGCTGACCGCCGGCAATCAAATTATCGAGCTTACCGGGAGCAACCGAGCGATCACGCGCCCGCACCCCAATCCAAAGATGAAGGCCATCGGGATGACAGACAAAGCCATTGACATGAAGACCAAAGGCGGCAATCCCGAAATAAGAGACCGCACCGCGATCGATCAATAACAAAGGCGGCATGCCCCAAGCGGTCAGCACCGGATAAAGTTCACCACGCTTGGGCGGGATTACCCCCACGGCAATCAGCCGATCAAGCAGTTCTGAAACCGCCGCGGTACGGGCGGCGGTTTCAGTAAAACAAGGAAGTAAATCAACTGCCTGCGGCCCGACCGAAACCAAATCGCGATGTTCGGCCAGCCGCTCGGCAAAGGCATGCCTCACTCGACCCACGCATGATCCGGCCACCCGGAAATCCCGGAAACCCGACAAATCGTGAGCATTGCATGCCCTGATATGATCCAGATAAGCCATGATCCGCAGGTCCGTACTATTCTTCGCCTCCGGACGCATAATAACTGGAGAAATAAGGCTCTCCGGTTTTTTCAATCGAAAGCAAATTGATTTTCTTTACCAGCTCATGGCGCTTCTTTGCAAACTGATGCTTTTCCTGAAGCACTTCAATGCCCAGATGCTCCGGATCCAGCTCGTCGAACTTCTCCTTGTGAACCCGGTCAAGCTCTTCCAACTCATCGACTAAAGCCTGAACCCCGGCATCACCGGACGGGGCCGGCTTAGCCCGCTTCTTGCCGGCTTTTTTAACTTCAGGAAGATAGGGGCGGGCATAATTATAGCCGCCGGCAATGTCGAGCACGACCGCCGCCTCGTCACCCACCACCCAGGCGTCATGACCGGGCGGAACATGGGAGACATCGCCGGGACCGAACTCCGCCACCGTCCCATCGTTCATCTTGTAAGCCAACCGGCCGGAAATATGATAACAGAGATGAGGAGCTTCACAGGTTTCGGTGTTAACCGCCGACTTCAGCGAAGACGACCAGCGCCAACCGGGTTCAAACCGGCAGCGGCCGAACATGACTCCATCAACAGTGACCAGCTCGATTCGGCCTTTATCGAAATCTCTGATTTCATCGGCGTGGTCGAGGGACTTCTTTTGTATGGCACTCATTGTTTTTCCTCCCCATCAGTGTTTGTTGCACATCTATTCTAGAACGGCATATCAACCCACAGAAAGAAAGCATTGGCCGTCAGCATCAGGGCGACCGAAGCAAAGAAATAGGCCAGCCACAGCACCCAGCGTCGGCGCGCCACCATGCTGGCGGACGCCAGCACGATAGAAATCTGAAGTAAGGCCTCACCATAGTCGAAGAAGGGATCCTGGCGGGCGGCACGGTCGCGAATAGCTTCGAACTCTGCGGCTTTGGCCAGCAATTCCTTTTTACCTTCGCCGGTCGAAGGCTCCGACTCATAGCGTTCGACCGCACTCTTATAGGACTCCAGGCGCTGGTCGATCAGGTTGGCCGCCGCATCCGGCAACCAGAGCGACGTCGCCTTGATCGCCAGCAACTCGTCGGCGGCAAGCTTGTAAGCGGTCTGGCGGATGGTTTTTGCCTGATAAAACGAGTAGGTGTTGCTGGCAATAATGTTGGAATTCATCATGTCCTTGGTGGCATTGCTGCCGCCCATCGCGGTAATGGCCAGAACAACGGCCAAAACCGAGATAAAAATCGCAACCCATTGCCGGTCGATACCGCCCGCGTCGTCGTTATCTTCACTAATTTCGGAAACGGTTTCCGAGACTTCCGATGCGTCCATATCAAGATACCGCTGTCAATGCGCTTTCGCGCGTGGAGTGAATGGAAAAGATGCCGGTAAAGCCGCTGACGTCGAACACGTCCCGGACGTGGGGTTTAAGCCCGCACAGCGCCAGCTTACCCCGGTTGGTTTTGGCTCGTTTGGCCGCCATCAACAGCACACGCAGGCCGGCGCTGCTGACATAGTCGAGTTGGCTACAATCAACCACGATTCGCGGTTCGGACGGAGCAATCGCCCCCAGAAGTTTTTCTTCGAACGCCTTGGCCGAGTTGCTATCGACCCGACCGCGCGCCTCGATGATCACGACGCCCCCGCCACCGGGCGTTTCCACGACTTCCATACCGCGTCCCTTTTCAGCCGGCCTCGTCTGCACCCTTCCCCGTACTCTTGGATAGCGTAAGTCGGTTTCGGTTGCCATCGCGAACATACACGACCCGATCCATCATACGCTTAGCAAAATAAATACCCAACCCGCCGATCGGTCGATCGTCCAGCGACAGACCGGTGTCGGGGTCGGGAGTCAGCGTCGGGTCGTAGGGGCGCCCGTCATCGACAACCTCCGCACTCAAAATTTCTCTGACCAGCACCACTCTTAGAATAATCTCGTGCTCACCCTCTTCATCGTAAGCATAGTCGATGATATTGGTCAGCACCTCATCGAGCGCGAGGTTAAGCTTGAATATCACGCTCTCGGGCACGCCGCCGATTGCGCAAAAGGATTCAATGCGCTCGGCCACCCGCCGGATTTCAGACAAGCGGTTGGCCAGGCGAAGCTCCAGCACCGCACTCATGACCACCGGGACTCGAGAAACAGCCCTTCAAAATCGTCGGCATCGGGTGCCGCCGCTTCGAAATCGGCCTTAACCCTTAAGGCCGATTCAAGCAAACGGTGATACTCGAGCCGGGGAATCTCGACCGCCCCGAATTGGGATAGATGCGTGGTGATAAACTGAGTATCCAACAAGACGAAGCCGTTGCGGCGCAGTCGGGCGACCAGATGAACCAGCGCGACCTTGCTTGCATCGGTGGCATGGCTGAACATGCTTTCACCGAAGAAAGCCCCGCCCAGCGATACGCCGTACAAACCGCCGACCAGCCGGCCATCGAGCAGGGACTCGACGCTATGCGCGTGGCCGAGGGACCGTAACTCGCCGTAAGCCCGGGCAATCTCGGGATTGATCCAGGTCGTCGGCCGGGCGGCGGCGCAAGCAGCCACCACCTCCGCAAACGCCGTATTGACCCGAACCTCAAAAGCCCCTCGCCGTACCGTCTTGCGCAGCGAACGCGGCACATGAAAAGCCTCTAAAGGCAAAATGCCGCGCTGCTCCGGATCGAACCAGTACAAATCCTCGGCGTCCGCACTCTCCGCCATCGGGA
>SESF01012451.1_pt1 | contig 11519 bp, 8 predicted proteins | sample 3171521 | NCBI WGS metagenome assembly SESF01 (sample SAMN10866945, study PRJNA518727) | freshwater metagenome | biome: subpolar coniferous forest; feature: holomictic lake; material: water; isolation source: holomictic Lake 227, 6 m and 8 m depth | place: Canada: near Kenora, Ontario | collected...
ATGCTCCGCATAAAATCCGATTTTGTTGATTTGCTGATTGGTGCAGCTGACGGGACTTTAGCCGACACAACTATTGAAATCGATGAACGGAGTGCTGTTGCCGTGATGCTGGTTGCTGGTGGATATCCCGGTCCTTACGAAAAAGGAAAAGTGATCAGCGGACTCGATCGGATTGAAAATAGTTTGGTTTTCCATGCCGGCACCAGGCTGATCGAAGGGAATATTTGTTCCGATGGCGGACGGGTCCTGGCGGTCAGTTCATACGGAGAAAACATGCGTGAGGCACTAACTTGTTCATACCGAAGCGTAGAGCTGATTCATTTCGAAGGCCATTATTACCGAAAAGATTTGGGATTTGATATCTAACTATTCAGGCAAAATACTGAAGTAAACTTCCGGAGATGTTACTTAAAGCACTAAAGTCAAATCAGCCATATTATATCATACTAATTCCATTGATTGCGATTGGTCTATGGTTCAAATCATTCATGAATCCGGAAAGTTTCCCCTTTTATGCGGGCGAAAATGCAATGCTCCTTTATCAACCGATTGAATTTCTGCTTGGTAAAAATGCTGTGGCAAGTAACCTGATTGCATTGATGTTCATTATCCTTCTGGCGTTCCTGATATTAAAGCTTAATGTTCAATATGCCTTTATACCGGCCCGAACTTTTCTGCCATCATTCCTGTTCGTTTTGATTACCAGCGGAATGCACGAGTTACATTCCATGCATCCGGTTTACCCTGCAGCTTTATTCCTGATTCTGACAATTGACCGCATTTTTAATACCTACGATAAAGAAGTTATTCATTCGAATGCCTTTGATGCAGGTATTTTTCTGGCTGTAGGTTCACTGTTTTATCTGAACCTTGTTTTCTTCTTTCCCCTGATATGGGCTGGGTTCATCATCTTAAAGCCCAATGTCAACTGGCGCGAATACGTTTTATCTACATTAGGGTTTATTCTGCCCTGGACGGCAGCTACGGCCTTCTATTTAGTCAGTGACCGCTCAGATGAATTAATTCAGATTCTTACATCGAATTTTACCATACACCAGACTTACCTGAGATCAAATCTTCCGGTTCAGATTTACATCGGGTTTTTAGCATTATTGATTGTTTTTGGAAGTTTTTTCCTGTTGTCACATTTCGATGGAAAAAAAATCAGTTCGCGCAGATACTTTAAAGTATTCTTCTGGGTATTTCTCATCTCTGATATTCTAATAGTTGCCATTCCTGCTGCTTCTCAGGAGATCATCCTTATTTTGGCAATACCTGTAACCTTCCTTATTTCCAATTATCTGTTATTCATGAAACGGTCATTCTGGGGCGAAGTTTTTGTTTACCTTTTGGCTACAGGCGTAATTTTTCTTCAGTTTATATAGTCTCATCCGGGATTTCTCTTCCTTCCAACATCCATTTCTTTTTACTTGAACATAGGCAATACCAGGAGCAGTAACGATAACCCAATAAGTATTGCAATAGCGCTCCAGCCAATGATGTTGTTAATTGGTTTATTTACATATTTTCCCATGATTTTTTTGTTGTTTACCAACAGAATCATACATACCAGAACAACTGGTAAAAGCATTCCGTTAATGACCTGTGTCCACAATGAAATCAGGATTAAAGGAGCATTTGGAATTAAAATAATCGCTGCACCAATGATGAGGATGCCAGTATAAAGAACATAAAATTCTTTGGCTTCGTCCCACTTTTTATCAATTCCGGCTTCGAATCCGAAGGCTTCACAAACATAAAAGGCAGTTGCAAGTGGGAGTATTGTAGCTGAAAATATCGATGCAATAAATAAACCAAAAGCAAATGCCTGCGACGCAAGCGCACCGGCAAGTGGTTTTAAAGCTAATGCAGCATCTTTTGCTTCGTTAATCTGAATGCCGTTTTCGTGTAAGGTTGAAGCACAGGCCACCATGATAAAAAATGCAACGACTACAGTTGCCACGCAACCTACCACAATATCAATCAGGGTATATTTGTATTGTTTCATTTTCAGCCCTTTTTCGATGACTGACGATTGCATATAAAACTGCATCCATGGAGCAATGGTTGTACCAATAATCCCGATAATCATTGATATACTTTGGGTATTCACTTCAAACTGAGGATGGATGATGGATTGGCCGATTTCGCCCCAGTGCGGTTTCCCCATGATAGCCGAAACGACATACATTAATAAGGAAACGCTGAAAAGGAGAAAGATACGTTCCGCAATTTTGTATGTTCCTTTTACCACCAGGAACCAGATCAGAAATCCTACAACAGGAACTGAGATATATTTGCTTACCCCGAAAACTTCCATACTACCCGCGACTCCGGCGAATTCGGTGGTCGTGTTGCCAATATCGGCAATAAGTAAACCGACAAATATAAAAAAAGTGACTTTTACCCCAGCATTTTCACGGATCAGATCGGCAAGACCTTTCCCGGTAACAATACCCATGCGTGCATTCATTTCCTGAATGACAACCAAAACGATAAATGATGGGATAAGTGTCCAGATTAAATTGTATCCGTAAATAGCAGCAGCAACCGAATAAGTGGTGATGCCACCGGCATCGTTGTCAACGCTTCCGGTGATAATTCCCGGTCCCAGAATGGCCAGGAATATTCCTATTTTCTGGAAAAGTGATTTTCTATTCTTGAACATGACCCCTTACTCCTATTTATTCGTTCTGCGCTTCCGTATCAAATCTTCGATAACATCATCAATAACAACCATTCCTTTCAGAACATTCTTGTTATCAACAACTGGTATGGCCAAAAGGTTATATTTAGAAACGATTTCGGCAACCTCATTAATCTTCTGATAGTCGCGCAAATGAACAGGCGAAGGTCTCATGATTTGATTAATCTTTATGTCAGGTGGCGAGATTACAACATCCCTGATTGAAAATGTTGCCAATAATACTTCATCTTCATCGGTAACAAAAAGGTTGTATAAAGTTTCGGATTCAGGTTTTGTTCTCCGCAATTCTGCCAGTACTTCCTCGATCGTCATATTCAGGTTGAATGACATAAATTCAGACGACATGATACTTCCTACTGTATGATCTGGATAAACAAGCAGTTCCCTGACATCCTGCGAAGCTTCTTCCTCCATCTCGTTCAGCAGAAGTTCGATTTTTTCGTCTTCCAGTCCTTCGAAAATGTCAGCAACCTCATCGGCAGGCATTTTATCCAAAACATCAGCCGCTTTTTCGATGGAGAGACTTTCCAGAATCTGAACCTGAGTTTCAGGTTCGAGTTCCTCCATAACGTCGGCGGCCTGTTCATCATTGAGAGAAGAGAATATATCGGCACTTGCCTTTTTTCCCAATTCTTCAATAATATCGGCTAAATCAGATGGATGAAGGGTTTGAAGTTTCTTATACGTCTTCGAGAGCTTGATATTTAGATTGGAAAAATCAATGGCCTCAAAATCTTCCCAGTTAATAAACTTGCCGGGGATGTCCGAGCCGACCAGTGATAATCCAAATTTCAGAGGTTTTGCGATTCCTATCCTTCTCAACAATCCTTCCGTTCCAATATCAACCGCAACCGCAAAAGTTCCATTCACCAATGAAACTAAACGAACATCATTTACACGAACCAGTTTACGTCCGTTCAGATCAACGATCTGTTTGTCAAGCACCGACTCAACCAATGACAAGTCGTTATTAATATTTTCTTCAGGTAAATCGTTTAACTGAGATGCAATAATCTTGATTTTTCCATTGTTCTTCTCAACCTCGAATTGCTGGAAAGAATAGTATAAAATCTGATTGTTCTGTTTGATCTTGATACCTGTAACTGCCGGATGCCCCGAAGTAAGGTTCGATGATTCAGATTCAACCAATAAATCCTTAACAATTCCGATGTATTTCCCATTGGAATCATAAGCCTTAATACCTACAATCCTGCTTAAATAAAATGTGGTGATAGTGGTCATATGCACCTCCTTGTTTTAGGACACAACAGGAGGAGCTCAAAAATGAATGGCTCTCCTGTTACATCAGGTTAATGAATAATATACTCGCGGGCCCTTCGTCCATTTTTGAATTCATATTGGTTTGCGCGCAAAAGTAGTTCTTTTGTTTTAAGAAAAAAACAATCCTCAATTCTTAATTTATATTTTTCGTGTTTTCCGCTTTGAATAGAAGAATACCTCTCTAACACAGCCTAAATTAGCATAAAAAAACCCGTCGATTAGCACCGGCGGGTTTTTAAACTTTTAACTTTTCAATTACAATTGAATCGGTATTCCATTGTAGAAATCCAGAATTTTAGTTCTGAAAATATATTCGTACTTAGCCTGAAGTAAATCGCTCTGAGTTTTAGAGAGATTATTTTTACTTTGATTGTATTCTACTGAATTGATCATGCCCACATTGAATTTTTCTTCGGTATATCGGAAGGCCTCTTTAGATGCAATTACAGTTTTCTGATTGGCTACATAACGCTTGAAAGCAGCCAGGGCATTGGTATAGGCTTGCTCGATTTCTTTCCGGAGCAGGTTTTTGGTGTTCTGTAATTGCAATTCCGAATTTTCGAGTTGAATCTGGGCATTGCTCACCCCGGTTTTAGCCTGATAATGATTAAAAATCGGTATATTCAGGTTGATGCCGAATCCGTATCGCTGGTGACTTTTCAACTGTTCGCCAAAAGCAATATTTGTATAGATGTTATTGATTAAATAGTTGTAATTGTTGTTGTAGTTGGCACCAAACGTAAGAGAAGGCATTAGATTTCCTTTGGCGATTAACAATTGGTTGCGTGCACTTTCTAATTTGAACTCCGCACCTTTAACTGCAGGCCTGAGTTGAACCGCATTTTTAAAAACATCCATCGAATTTAACATGGTCAGGTTCGCTCCAATTTCGGGCAAGTTAGGCTTTTCGATTTTAAAGCTTTCGGTGGAAGGTACTTCAAGTAGCTGGTAGATTCCCAAATATGCAAGTTGCAGCCGGTTTTGTGCATCGACAACATTTAGTTCTTCCCGGGCGAACTGAGCTTCAATTTCAAGTAAGCTGCCTTTGGCAAGGCTTCCGGCTTCAACTAATTTGGTGGTTCGGTCGAGCTGAAGTTGAGTGATTTTTTTCAAATCTTCTGAAACTGTTAATAACTCATCTGCAAAAAGAATTTCGAGGTATGAAGCCGCTATATTTAGCATCATATCATCCTTTGCCTTTTGCATGTCTTGTAAACTGGCACGCAAATCCATATCGGCTACTTTAATTGCATTGGTCAGCGTAAATCCGTTCCAAATCGTAATGTTTGAATTCAGGTTCCCATAAGTCGAATTTGAATTCATATCCAGGTAAGTATTGTCAGGACCAAGTGATCTTCCAAAACTTGTACTATTCTGCATCCCCATATTCAGGTTTGGCAAACGGTTATACTTAGCCTGATTGAGCTGATTGTTGTAATAGTCAGCATTCAGGGATTGTTGCTTGATCTGAATGTTATTCTGAAGGGCATAATCTATGCATTTCTGTAACGACCATGTTTCCTGTGCCCTTGCGCTTGTAAAAACAACAAGCAGGATAGCTGCGGCAATTAAGCTGTACATTCGTTTCATTCGTATATTTTTAAAATTTATTTTACTGAAATAGTCTCAGGCATTCAGGCCAAAGATAACTCATATCTTATAACTCATAACTGAGTTATGCTTTCTTCGTTTCTTCTACTTTAGGTTTCTTCGGATCAATCTTTTCACCTTTTACCTTTTCGGTTTTCTTTAATCCTTCAGTAACTTCGATGTTGATCCCGTCAGAAATTCCGGTTTTCACCTTTCGTTTTTCAAACACTTGTGGTGTAGCAGTTTCAACCTCAACATACGAAGAGTCTTTTTCAAACTTCAGGTATCCTTCAGGAATAACCAAAACGCTGTCTTTCTTTTCGAGAACGATATTGGCGTTGGCGCTGTATCCTGCCCGTATAAACTGGTTGTCTTTCAATACCACATTGGCTTTAATCTCAAACTGAATGGCTCCATTCTCTTCCTTTCCTTTCGGAGCAATGTACTCGAGAATAGCACCAAATTTATCTTTTTCAATGGCACCGATTTCAAGTTCGATGTTCATTCCCTCTTTGATCTTGCCAACCTCAGTTTCGTCAACTTTGCCTTTGAAAATCATATCTTTCATGTCGGCCACAGTTGCAATGGTCGTTCCATTGTTAAACGTGTTCGACTGTATAACCGAGTTTCCTTCTTTGATGGGAACATCCAATACCATTCCGTTAACCGTTGAACGAACCAGAGTATTAGTAGCAGTTTGTGCCTTTTTTGTTACACCGTTTTTAATTAATTCCATATTATTTTCAGCAGCCGATAATTCTTCTTTCGAAGCATCGTAACTTACTTTGGCTCGTTTGTATTCTTCGTATGAAATAACTTTCTCATCAAACAACTTTTGCTGACGGTCAAAATCAATCTTGGCATCATCAAAACTCAATTTTGCCCTGTTCTGTCGGGTTTCAGCATTATTTAGATTCACCATATCCGGAATGATCTTGATTTTGGCAATCACCTGATCTTTTTTAACAAAATCACCGGCAACGATATACAATTCATCAATAATTCCTGAAACCTGTGGCACAATTTCAATTTCCTTGCGTGGCACAACCGATCCGGTAGCCACTGTTTTGCGGACCACGTTGGTTACAAAAGGATTTTTTGTCTCAAATACTTCAGGTACAGTCTTTGATTTGGTATAGAGGAAGTAGATTGTTCCTCCGAAAATACCTACCAGGATTACAATTCCCAGGATTTTAAAAATTTTTCTCATGATTCGGGTTTTTTGTTTATTTCTGTTTTCTCTTTATATTTTTCAACTATAAATTCATTGCTTTTCAGGTTTCGTCCGAAGAAAGGAACTTCCTCATTTATCTTTTCCTCGCGGACGATTTTTCTTTTTTTTATACTCCACAGGGCGTTGCCCTGTGCTATTATATATCGCCCCTTCAGGGCTTGGGCTCAATTTGACAGAAGTCCAAAGCTTTCCCCCTTCGGGGGAATTAGATTGGAGCTTCTTTATACTTCATCCCTGATCGCATCAATTGGTTTGATACTGATTGCCCGTTGGGCAGGAATCAAACCTGCAACTATTCCGGCGAGAACCAGAACTGCCAGAGAGGAAAGTCCCATGGCGAGGCTCACATGCGGATTGCGGAAGAATAATTTGTCACCTCCTGATTCCAGAACGCGGTTCAGGATTTCGAGTACACCAACTCCCAGCGACAAGCCAATGTAACCAGCCATTACGGTAAGAAATACACTCTCGGCAACAATATGCTTGATGATTACTGCAGGTGTGGCACCAATGGCCCGCTGAATCCCTATTTCCTGAGTACGTTCCTTGATAATCACCAGCATGATATTGCTTACACCAATAACTCCTGCCAGCAAGGTTCCGATTCCGACAATCCAGGTCAAAGCCTGAATCCCCAAAAACAGGGAAGAGAATTTGACGAATTCCTTTTCGATGTTGAAAGAGCCAATGGCCTGAAGATCTTCCTGAGCAATTTTATGACGATCCTTCAGAATTCTTTTTAATTTATCTTCCAGGTCACTTACCTTGGTTCCTTTTTGCGAAGTGACCGAGAAAAAATGAACCACATTTCCATAGTTATACGCCCGCTGCATGGTCGAGAAAGGAATGATAATGGTTTCTTCCTTTTTCCCTCCGCCAATGTTGATTTGCGTTTCGGCATGAATCACACCGACCACCTGGAAATAAACACCACTGATTTTAAGATACTGACCTATCGGATTTTCATCTTTGGCAAACATCACTTCAACGACACGTTCACCGATGTTACAAACCTTTCGGTTCCCAAGGATATCAATTTCATTAATTAAACGGCCTTTAATCGGAGTCCAGCGGTCAATTTTAAAGTAATCGGGATAATCGCCATACATCTGGAATGATCCGGTTCGCTCACCACGGATAGTGTTATTTCCGCTCTGCTGCCAGCCAAAAAGTCGGGGAGAAAGGTATTCTACATCTTTTACATTTTCACGAATGTATTGAATATCGGTATTATCGTATTCCCAGCGACGTCCGCGTTGAAAACCCGCATGGGCAACGCTGGTCCGTTCAGTCCAGAAAAAGGCTGAGTTGGTTGCAAAAGCCCTGACTCCGTCAAGCACACCATTTTCAAGCGCTTTCCCTGCTCCCGACATGATGATCAGCATAAAGATTCCCCAGAAGACTCCGAAGGCTGTCATGAAGCTCCTCATCCGGTTTTTCTTCAGTGCGCTGATTATTTCTCTCCAAAGGTCGATATCAAACATGGTAGCCTCCCCAACCCCTCCGAAGGAATAGCCTCCCCCAACCCCTCTGAAGGAGGGGAGTAGAAGAATGATCGTTATTCATTAATTTTTTCATATCAGTTATTAGTTGTCAAATTTCTTAATCCGTGCGATTTTTAAGCCCTCCCCTGCGGGGAGGGTTTGGGCGGGGCTTCTCTATTCGTCTCTTAGTGCAGCAATCGGTCTAATACTTGCTGCCCGTTTGGCAGGAATATATCCGGCAATAGCACCTGCCACAATGAGAAGTAATGTTGAATAGATTGCAATAGTAATGTCGACTGTTGGATTCAGAAACATGGTATTATTTCCCCCCTGATCGCTGGCTACTGCTCCAGCTGCTGCAGCTGCAGCCGCCGACTGTACCATAAAATAGTTGATCAGCTCCATGAGCCCAGTTCCCAAAACCAAGCCGATGTATCCGGCAATGGTTGTAATCATGATTGATTCGAGCAAAATCAAACCAATTACAGATGACGGACTGGCACCTATTGCTTTCCGAATACCAATTTCCTTGGTCCGTTCTTTCACTACAATCAGCATGATGTTACTTACGCCAACAATTCCGGCAATCAAAGTTCCGATTCCGATGATCCAGATAAATATTTTTATAGCCTGAAATATTTTCATGGTCTGAATGTAGGCTTCCAGCTTATTAAACAAGCCCAATGCACCTTCATCCTTGGGATCAAATTTATGTTTCCTGGCGAGTACATTCCGAACCTGCTCCTCTATTGCCTTGCTTCCTTCAAGTGTAGTTGCATTGATGGTAACAGTAAGGTTATGCAAGCGGTTATTGCCGCCAAAGATCATTTGTGCGGTTGAAACCGGCATGTAGGCATTCCGGTTTCTGGTTGATCCTGGTTCCGCGGAAATCCCAACGACTTTAAAAGGAACTTTGTTGATATTTACATACTCGCCAATTGCCGTTGAGTCTTTGAAAAGGGCTGTTTTAATATCCGTACCGAGTACAATTACCTTCCGTTTTTCGACAATATCTATCTCATTAATAAACCGGCCTTCTTTCAGAATAATATTTTCAACCTGGATCAATTCCGGCTGACAGGTAATGGTGGTATATTCTCCGGATTCCTTACCATATGAATACCTGGTATTTCCCATAAAATAACGTCCTGAAGAAACTCCAATCCCGGCAACCTTTCGAACAAGGTCCTGATCCTCGTTATGAAACTGAATAGTTCGCCCGGATTTCATTCCCTGATAAGGTATTGTTGTTTCACCGGTCCATATCCACATGGCATTTACCGCATCGTTCATGAAATTTGAAGCCACGCCATTGCTCAACCCATTTCCTGAACCCAACAAAATCATCAGCATGAAAATCCCCCAGGCTACTGAGAACCCGGTAAGAAATGTCCGCATCTTATTTTTTTTGATGGTGGCAAGAATTTCCTGCCATTTGTCAATGTCAAACATAATTTAAGTTTTAAGCGGGTTCCAGTCCGTGGATGAATTCTTTTTGAAACTTTTTCAGTTCACCGTTACGGATAATTTCGTGAATCAGCCCGTCATTCAGGCGAATGATCTGGCTGGTCATGGCAGCAATATCATGTTCGTGAGTAACAATGATCACCGTTATTCCTTCTTCGTTAATCTCCTTAAGGATATTCATCACTTCATACGAGGTTGCTGAATCGAGTGCTCCGGTTGGTTCATCGGCCAGAATAATTTTTGGTTTCGAAATTAAAGCCCGTGCAATTGCTACCCGTTGCTTCTGTCCACCCGACATTTCGTTCGGCATGTGGCTGGCCCATTCCTTCAATCCTAATTTTTCGAGATATTCCATGGCAATCTGGTTCCGTTTTTTTCGCGGAACTCCCTTGTAATATAGAGGTAGTGCCACGTTTTCCATGGCATTTTTAAACGATATCAGATTAAACGACTGAAATACAAAACCAACCATTTCGTTCCGTAATTGAGCCGATTTTTTCTCACTCATGTTTGCAATCAGGTTGCCGGCTAAATGGTAAGTTCCATTATCATAGTTGTCGAGCATCCCCAGAATATTTAATAAAGTTGATTTTCCTGAACCGGAAGAACCCATGATGGAAACAAAGTCCCCCTGTTCGATATGAAGGTCAATGCCCTTCAGAACATGGAGACTGTTGTTTCCCATCTCATAGGATTTGTGAATGTTGCTTAATTTGATCATGGCTTTGTTTTCTGCTGTTTTCAATTCAAAATTCGTAAATAATGCAGGCTCATTTCTGCTTTTTTCGATGAATGGCTGTTTTTTTCCTGTAAAACGATTATAAATTCAGTTTTATTTCTTTAACCTGATTTATTAAACCCGCTGATAATCTGATCTGGTATTTCGTTACAACGGAATAGGACGATTAAAAAGGCGAATCGTTACAGCTATTAACATTCTTTAGCAAATAAAAGATCCAGAAATATGAATTTGCATCAAATAGAGACAGGTCAACACAAATAAACCATTACTACGATTTATTTTGATCGGAAATTTTCGTACACGAATTTGATGAATACGGAAAGAATTTTAAAAATATGTATCCTGAGGTAAAAATGATTTTTACAATTTGTTAATCAGCGAAGCCTGGCAAGCCGCACCAAAGCCATTGTCGATATTGACAACAGAGACGCCTGCAGCACAACTGTTCAGCATCGATAATAAAGCTGACAAACCCTGAAAGTTGGCGCCATAACCAATACTCGTCGGAACGCCAATTACAGGTTTATCGACTAAACCGCCTACAACGCTGGCCAGCGCGCCTTCCATTCCGGCAACAACAATAATGACCCTGGCATTCCGGATGAGTTCCCATTTGTTAAAAAGACGGTGAATTCCGGCAACTCCAACATCATAGATCGCTTCCACCTGGTTATTCAGAAACCGGGCGGTTTCAACAGCCTCTTCGGCCACCGGTAAATCGGATGTTCCGGCTGAAACTACGGCAATATATCCTTTTCCTGAAAGTTCCTCTTTATGCTTGAAAATTATTGTTTTAGCCAGTGAATTATAAACTGCTCCGGGAACAACACTTTTTACGGCCACAAACATTTCCTCGTTGGCACGGGTTGCCAGAATATCCATCCCTTTCAAGTACATTCGTTCTGCGATCAGCCTGACCTGTTCGGTTGTTTTACCTGACGAATAAATCATTTCAGGCAATCCGGTCCGGTGAAGGCGATCGGTATCCAGGTGGGCAAAACCCATATCTTCACC
>SESF01000957.1_pt1 | contig 11510 bp, 14 predicted proteins | sample 3171521 | NCBI WGS metagenome assembly SESF01 (sample SAMN10866945, study PRJNA518727) | freshwater metagenome | biome: subpolar coniferous forest; feature: holomictic lake; material: water; isolation source: holomictic Lake 227, 6 m and 8 m depth | place: Canada: near Kenora, Ontario | collected...
AGATTGGCGTTTTGCAGTTTTGCGATCTGCAACTGGTAAGGCATGCCGCCAACAATATTGGCAATGCGCAGTCCGCGGCAATGTTGCACCAGATCGATGGCATCGTGTGCCACTTGCTGCGCCAGTTCGCGCGTTGGGCAAACAATCAGAGCACCCGGTGCGGTTGCAGAAAAATTGCGCGGATTGGTCGGATCTTTGCGCTTGGCACGCTTGGGCGGTGCCTCGCCTTTGGCGGCAGCCTCTGCCACAGCGCGATCAAAATCAGCGCGTTCTTTTGCCTCCGCCTGTGCTTGCTGGGCCAACAAGGTATGCAAAACGGGCAACAGAAAAGCGGCTGTCTTGCCGCTGCCGGTCTGGCTCGAAACCATCAAATCGATAAAGCGCGCAGCATCGCCCTCTCCGCTGCCGCCTTGCATGGCCAGAGGAATGGTTTTCAGTTGCACTGTGGTCGGCTGGGTAAAGCCGAGATCCTTCACCGCATGCAGCAGTTCGGGAGCCAAACCAAATGTCAAAAAGCCATTGGGAACTTCTTCAACTGCTTGCCCAGGATTCTGGGTCGCGTTGAAAGCGTCATTGGAAAAATCTTCGACAAGCGAAATATCGCCCGTCGCTTGAATAGCGTCAGTCATGAATTTACTCACACGCGAGCGCCGCAGGGTATGCGGCTGCTCCGTTAATGGTTAAAAAACATCAACCATCAAACGGAACCTGCTCTGACTCAAATTGAGTTCAATCAGCGCTGGGGGCCCTTTTCTGCCGACTCGCTACTGCGAATCTGCTTTGGGCCCTGTGAATGAAGGGAGATGTACAAATATGCGCTGCTTTTTCAGCGCAGCCTCAGATTATGGCACGGATTCGGGTTTTTACCTAATCCTCCAATTTCAGGAAGTGTGTGCGGTAGTGCTCAAGCTCATCGATTGACTCATGCACATCGGCCAACGCAGTGTGACGCTGTCGCTTCTTGAACGCACTGTAGACCTCGGGACGCCAACGTTTGGACAATTCCTTGAGGGTGCTCACATCCAGGTTGCGGTAGTGAAAAAACGCCTCCAACACCGGCATGTATTTCGCCAGGAAACGGCGGTCTTGGCCGATGCTGTTGCCACACATGGGGGACGCATTTTTAGGCACATACTGGCTCAGAAAATCGATCAACAGGGCCTCCGCGTCGGCCTCCAGCAAAGTTGACGCTTTCACCTTGTCAATCAGACCGGTCTTGCCGTGTGTGCCCTTGTTCCAGGCGTCCATCTTGTCAAGTTGCTCATTGCTCTGATGGATAACCAGAACCGGACCTTCTGTGCGACATTCAAGCCGGGGACCGGTGACAATCACCGCGATTTCTATGATTCGGTCAACTTCAGGCGCAAGGCCCGTCATCTCACAATCGAGCCAAATAAGATTTTGATCAGATTTGGCAAGCTGTGGGGCGGGCGCAAGGATGGTCGGTACATTCATGGCGCGCATTGTCGCCGATGCCCTAAACTCGGGCGCAATGTTCGAATCGATCTCCTCCTTCTCCCCTTCATTGGCGCTGACTTTCATTTTCGTTGCAAGCCTGCTGACAGGGACTGTGTTGAAGTTATGGCTCAGTTCGCGCCAGACTCGACATGTAGCGCGATGCCGCAGCGAGGTGCCGAGCGCTTTTTCATGCACCGTGCCATTGATTTCTCACCATAAGGCCGCTGACTACACATTGGCCAAGTTGCGTTTTGGCCTGTTTGAAATCGCGCTGGGCGTGGCAGTTCTTTTGGGATGGACTTTGTTGGGAGGACTATCCGCGCTCAACCAACTACTGCTTGGCTGGCTCGGCGGTGGCATGGATCAACAACTGGCGCTACTCGCCGGATTCATTGTCATCAGTGGAGTGCTTGACCTGCCACTGAGTCTTTACCAAACCTTCGTCATTGAACAGCATTTCGGCTTCAACAAAATGACGCCCAAGCTGTGGTTACTGGACTTATTCAAATCAAGCCTTATCGGGGCGGCAATAGGTCTGCCGATCGCAACACTGATCCTGTGGATGATGGCTGCCGCGGGCGCTTGGTGGTGGCTCTGGGCCTGGACGGTCTGGATGGGTTTCAACCTCCTTCTGCTGCTGATCTACCCGACTTTTATCGCGCCGCTGTTCAACAAGTTTTCGCCGCTGGACGATGAAGTCATCAAGGCGCGCGTGAGCACCTTGATGCAACGTTGCGGATTCGCTGCGAAAGGTTTTTTTGTGATGGACGGCAGCAGGCGCAGCGCCCACGCAAATGCCTACTTCACGGGCTTCGGTGCAACAAAACGCGTGGTTTTTTATGACACATTGCTGTCCAGTTTGACCGCCAACGAGGTCGACGCGGTCCTGGCACATGAGTTGGGGCACTTCAAGCACAAGCACGTCATCAAGCGCATTGTTTCAATGTTCGCCCTGAGCTTGCTCGGCTTTGCCCTGCTGGGTTGGCTCGCAATACAGCCATGGTTCTATACAGGTCTGGGTGTTCAACCCAACCTGAGCGCCCCGAACGACGCACTGGCATTGCTGTTGTTCATGCTGACCGCTCCTGTTTTCAGCTTTTTCATCGGCCCGGCATTCGCACAACTCTCACGTAAACACGAATTTGAAGCGGATGCTTACGCAGCGGCGCAAACCAGCGGCGCAGACCTCGCAACGGCCTTGCTCAAGTTATACGAAGACAATGCATCGACACTCACGCCGGATCCCCTGTATTCGAAATTTTATGCCTCCCATCCTCCCGCGTCAGAGCGTCTGGCACGTCTGCTGGGTTAAGCGCCCATGATCACCAAGCAACAAACGCGTTATTGATGGAAAAAATCACACTCGAGCGCGGTTTGATTGTCGCCAATTACGGCCGTCACTTTTTGGTAGAGGCGGCAGACGGGAAGCGACTGATCTGCCACTCACGTGGCAAAAAAAGTCAGGGATTGGTAGGAGACCGAGTGCTGTGGCAGGCATCGCGTGACGAGGGAACAATTGAAAAAATCGAAGAACGAAAAAATGTCTTTTATCGTCAAGACGAAATTCGGACTAAATCCTTTGCAGCCAATCTGGACCAGATACTGATCCTGATTGCAGCGCAGCCTGAATTCTCCAGCAGTCAACTCTCGCGCGCCCTCATTGCAGCGGAGGCCGAGCACATCACGCCGATCATCGGGATCAACAAGAGCGACCTGATCGAGCCATTCGCACGCGCTTGGGAATGGCTAAGGCCTTACCGACAAATGCATTACGACGTGCTGCCGCTCTCCCTCAAGCAGTCTGGCGAGGCCAATCGGGGCGAACTATTGAAATTGTTATCGGGCAAGACCACCCTGGTGCTCGGACCATCAGGAGCCGGAAAAAGTACCCTGATCAACCTGCTTGCGCCTGGCGCATTGGCACAAACCAATGAAATTTCACAAGCATTGAATTCCGGAAAACACACAACCACCAGCACCACTTGGTACTGGGTGGACAGCGCCAAGACAACTGCGTTGATCGACTCACCCGGCTTCCAGGAATTCGGTCTTAATCACATTGATCCAGCACAACTGGCGGCTTATATGCCCGACCTGAGACCCCACGTTGAAAGCTGCAGGTTTTACAACTGCAGCCATCTGCATGAACCCGGTTGCGGTGTGATTGCAGCGATTCAGACTGGTGGCAAAACCGAAGGGATTAGCGAAAATCGCTACAAAATCTACAAGGACCTGTTCGCCGAATTGAGTCAATCTCGAAGATACTGATCGCTTCAGCCCAGCAAGCGAGCCAGCGTCAAAAGCGCCAGCAGCACCATCCACAAGACCACAGTTCGCCAGACCAGACCGACGACAACAGCCAAATGTGCAAGTTCGGGGACTTGGCCAGGGAGCGGATTACCATCCCGACCCGTCCCCTGCAATCGGATATTCACCGCCCCCGCTGTTGCTGCCAGCACGATTCCATCGTTGTCGCCAGGCGAACGCGGCTCGTAATTACGCCAACCGTCAATGGTTTCCTCAAAGCTGCCAACGACCGCAAAACTGATGGCGGTGAGCCGACTGGGAATCCAGTCAACAAGCAGCCACGCCTGGGCTGCAGTCTGCTGCAAGGCTTCACTCGCCGGTTGATGTTGGGTCTTGCTCTTGTGTTGCCAGTAACGAGGGACAAATTCGCTCAAACGATACAACACCGCTCCAGCCGGGCCGAGTCCAAGAGCAGCCAATACCGAAAACCATGCAAGAACACCGAAAACATGGCGATGCGCTGACAGCACAGAATGCTCGATCACATGGCGCACGATTTCACTCCGCGACAACTCGGTGGCATCTATCTGTTGCCAGTTTGCCAGCAGTTCGCGTGCGCGATCCTCGTATCCATCGGCCAACGCATCTCTAATTTGCGTGAAATGGAAACTGAATTGCCGAAACCCAAGGGTTGCATAGAGTATCCCGACACTCCACAACACAGCTGCTGGCCAACCCAGAAACGCATCCAACAGCAAAAACATAAGCAGGCTAAGCACCGAGGGCCCGCCCACCGCGACGCCCCACACAAGCCAACCGTGTACAGAATTGCCAGCATCAAAACTCCGGCTACTCCAGCGCACCCAAGCCCGCAGGCTTGCATGCACCGGATTACCCCGACTCAAGGGCCGCGCCTGCTCCAGCAGCAGGGCAATAAGCACAGAAATGAAGCTCATCTGAGCATCATAGCGTCACCCCGCTTCAGTCGGCCGACAGCAGACGGTAGAAATTTCGCAACATACCCGCCGTGGCGCCCCATATGAAGCGCTGTGCCAGATGGTCCTGATAGGGCATGGAAAACCATTCTCGTGTGATCCCTTGCCATTCCAAAGCATGCCGCTGATGATTCGCTGGATTCATCAAAAACTCCAGCGGCACCTCGAAGACATCAGCTACTTCATACGCGTTTGGGACCAGTGTGAAACCTGGCTCCAACAGAGCCACAACTGGCGTTATTACAAATGCGGACCCGGTCAGGTAATGGGGCAGGACACCGAGGATCTGAACAAAGGCTGGGTCAAGCCCTATCTCTTCCTGTGCCTCGCGCAAGGCGGTGGCAAACACATCGGCATCACCTTCATCAGCCTTGCCACCCGGAAATGCAATTTGTCCAGAATGGGTTGAAAGATGCATCGTGCGCTCCGTCAACAAAATTGTCGGTTGCTCGCGCATGACGATCGGCACCAGAACCGAAGCCGCCATTGGTTCCCGATCTGTAAAGCGCTTTTCGGCCATCAGTTCCGGTTCCCAAGCAGGAGGATTCATGAAACGCTGGCGCAGAGCATCGGGCTGCAACGATGCCCTCGCCACTGCCGGCAAATGTAAATCAACACCCGCTACCGGAATGTGACGCGGATCGAAGTGCGGCAACTTCGCCAAAGAGCCATCACATGAATCTAATGTCATAGCGTTATGCGGGGGAACTGATTTCATTGAAGACAAAGTGGCATGTGCTGAAATTATCCGATGGTCTCTGAAAATCCAACAAAAAAGCCGCCACTAGCGAAAGCTGGGCGGCTTGTTCCTGAAAACAGTTAGCGTTATGCTGCGACCGTCTTCCCGGCAAGTTTCTTCGCTGGCAGCTTTTCCTTAATCCGAGCCGATTTGCCGCTGCGGTCGCGCAAGTAGTAAAGCTTGGCACGACGCACATCGCCCCGACGCTTGATTTCAATGCTGGCGATCAGTGGGCTATAGGTTTGGAACGTACGTTCAACACCCTCACCACTGGAGATTTTCCGGACGATAAATGCACTGTTAATACCGCGATTGCGCTTGGCAATCACAACGCCTTCATAAGCCTGCACGCGTTTGCGCGCTCCTTCAACGACGTTCACATTAACGACTACCGTGTCGCCAGGGGCGAATTCAGGGATTACTTTTCCCAGACGAGCAATTTCTTCCTGCTCTAGAATTTGAATCAGATTCATGTTTTCCTCAAATGATCTTGGTAGCACCTGCGTCGGGATTGACACAAAAGCACTGTTGCCAACAGCAACAAAGCGGCCTGCCAGAGGATCGGTAAGCCTTAGATTATAGCTGGATCAGGCGTCGCGCTCAGAACCTAGCGTCAATCGTTTGTCGTCAAGCCGGGTCAGGAACTTTTCGTCTGCAAGACTGAGACACCCTTTCTGTCGTGCTGACTTAATCAAATCCGGACGCTGCTGAAGCGTGACAGTGAGTCTTTGCTCCCGTCGCCAACGCTCTATCAGCGCGTGATGGCCTGACAGCAGCACCTCCGGGACAGCAATTCCGGCCCAGTTCTCCGGGCGGGTGTAGTGAGGACAATCCAGCAAACCATCCAGCGCCACATTGAAACTGTCTTGCTGATGACTTTCAGCAGAACTCAACACGCCTGGCTGCAACCGGGCGACCGCGTCGAGCAAAGCCATGGCTGCGATTTCCCCCCCGGACAGGACAAAGTCTCCCAAACTGATTTGCACCGTCACCCGTGCGTCAATCAAGCGCTGATCCACGCCTTCATATCGTCCACAGATGAGGATGGCACCTGAACTTTCAGACCAATGCATCACGTCTGCGTGATCCAAGCGTTTGCCCACAGGAGAAAACAACACCACCGGCGCCGAATCGCCACGCTCCGACTGTATGGCGTCAAGACACTGACCCAACGGTTCGGCCATCATGACCATGCCAGGACCACCTCCGAAGGGACGATCATCGATGCGTCGGTAATTTCCGTCTGCGTAGTCGCGCGGATTCATCAACCGGACGTCAACCTGGCCCGACTCATATGCACGTCGGGTAATGCCGCTGGTCAGCAGCGGCGCAAACAACTCGGGAAACAGGGTGACAACGTCAAAGCGCATGATATGACGCTCAGTAATCGGGCTGCCAGTCCACCAGAATTCGTCGATCTGCCAGACTGACGTCATCGACATAGGCAGAGACGAACGGAATCATCCGTTCCGCCAACTTGCCATCCTGCTGATAGCCCATCACCAGCACGGTTTGCGCCCCGGTAGCAAGCAATTCGCTGATGACACCCAGAGCCACACCCTCGCGGTTGACGACGTTCATCCCGATCAAATCGACCCAGTAGTACTCATCCGGCTCGGCCGTTGGAAAACTGGACCGCGCGATGAATATGCGAGCGCCGCGCAAGGCCTCAGCAGAATCGCGATCGCCCACGTCGTGCGCGCAGGCAACAACACTATCGGAGTGAATCTTGGCTTCCTTGATCGCAAGTTTGACCACCCCGGAAAAGGTTTTTGCACCTTTTTCGGACGGCAGGAGAAACCAGCGTTTGGAAGAAAAAAGCGCCTCAGGATCGGCGCTGTAGGGCAGGACTTTGAACCAGCCTTTGATGCCCCAGGCATCATTGATGCGCCCGACTTCGATCGCGTCCGACGGCAAGTCGGCAGCCTCCAGACCCGGTAGCATCGAAATCCGAATCAAGCCGCTTTTTTGGCTGCTTGATCAATCAGACGATCAACGGTTGGCGAAGTTTGAGCGCCAACACTTTTCCAGTAAGTCAGACGATCCTGTGCAATCCGAATGCTCTCTTCGCTGGCAGTCGCGATCGGGTTATAGAAACCGATGCGCTCGATGAAGCGGCCATCGCGACGGGTACGCTTGTCAGCAACAACAATATTGAAAAACGGGCGTGCTTTTGCACCGCCACGGGCGAGTCGAATGACGACCATGATTTATCCTTTGGGTGACGGAGTATTATTTCCGCCAATTGGTTCAGCACTTAATCCAGCGTTTGAGACACGCGACATGACCACCCGGCCAGCGACACGCTGAATAGCCGACTATTATAACGTTACCTGTTTATATGCCCATAATCCGCCCCAGTCGCCCTGAAGACATCTCTGCCATCACAGCCATTTATGCCCACCACGTCGCGCTTGGTACTGGCACTTTTGAGTTGGAGCCCCCCTGCACAGCCGAGATGGCGAGTCGCCGCGATGATGTGCTGGCCAGAGCTTTGCCGTACCTGGTTGCGACCGACGGAGCCACCATCCTGGGATTTGCCTACTGCAACTGGTTCAAACCACGTCCAGCCTATCGGTTTTCGGCTGAAGACTCAATCTATCTGGCGCCCGAAGCGCAAGGCCATGGCCTGGGGCGGGCTCTGCTGGTAGAACTTGCGGCACAAGCCGAACAGGCAGGCGTTCGACGCTTGATCGCGGTGATTGGTGACACTGCCAACACAGGCTCCATTGCCGTCCACATGGCAGTCGGTTTTTCTATGGTCGGAATTCTCAAATCCTGCGGCTGGAAATTTGACCAATGGCGTGATGTCGTCATGATGGACATGGCCCTGGGTTGGGGTGACACGCGCGCACCGCAAGCGTGATTGGAAACCATGAAAAATAAAACCATCGCCACCTGGCTGGCGTTCCTTGGCGGCCCTCTAGGGTTGCACCGCTTTTATTTGCGCGGCATAAAAGACTTACCGGCTTGGCTTCTGCCAATACCGACGATTCTGGGCCTGTATGGCGTGATGCGGGTGCAGACTAACGGCTTGGATGATCCCTGGTCTTGGCTCCTGATTCCGCTGCTGGGTTTCACCATCGCCGGATGTGCACTCAACGCCATCGTCTATGGCTTGATGACGCCTGAAAACTGGAACAACCGCTTCAACCCAACTGCTCTGCCGGACGCGTCAGCTGGACGCACCAACTGGTTCACTATTGGCGCGGTCGTATTGGCCCTGCTCGTGGGCACAACCATCCTCCTCAGCAGCATCGTGGTCAGTTTTCAACGCTACTTTGAATATCAAATCGAAGCAGCGCACAAAATTTCCCGCTGAAACGGGCACAGTTAGCTGCGCAATAGGGGGCGGGAATCAAATTCCTGCCGGCCTCAAAACAGTTTTAGACTGACCCAATAAGCGATGGCGCCCACAAATGCCGTGGCTGGAATCGTCAAAATCCAGGCCCAGATGATATTGCCGGCAACCCCCCATCGAACGGCACTGGCGCGCTGTGTGGCACCTACACCCACGATAGCCCCGGTTATGGTGTGCGTGGTGGAAACCGGGATACCAAGAACTGCGGCGATAAAGAGCGTAATGGCGCCGCCGGTTTCTGCACAAAACCCGTGCACCGGTTTGAGCTTGGTCAATCGCTGACCCATGGTCTTCACAATGCGCCAGCCCCCAAACAGCGTGCCCATTGCAATCGCCGTGTAGCAACTTAGCACCACCCAGGTAGGCGGCGATGTGTCGCCAGACTGTGTGTAACCGGTTGCGATGAGAAGCATCCACACAATGCCGATTGTCTTCTGCGCATCATTCCCGCCATGCCCGAGGCTGTATGCACCGGCCGACACCAATTGCAAACGACGAAACCAACGGTCAACACGGCTGGGGGTGCTGCGTCGAAGCGTCCACGACACGACAATCAGCATCAACGAGCCCAGCAGGAAACCCAGCAGGGGCGAGACAAAAATAAACACCACCGTCTTGGTGATGCTTGCCACAACCAAGGCAGACGCGCCAGCCTTTGATATCACCGCACCCACAATGCCGCCGATCAAGGCATGCGAGGAACTGCTGGGAATGCCGTAATACCAGGTGATGAAATTCCAACTGATGGCGCCAACGAGAGCGCCAAAAACAATGTTTACATCGACTATGCCAGGCTGGGCAAGGCCCTTCCCTATGGTTGCCGCCACACTTAGATGGAATACGAAAATCGCAATGAAATTAAAAACGGCCGCAAACATAACAGCCTGCCCCGGTTTGAGAACGCCGGTGGACACCACCGTCGCTATTGAGTTCGCAGCGTCATGAAACCCGTTCATGAAATCGAACGCCAGCGCCAGCATCACCAGCAGCACCACCACCCACAACCCAACCTGAACCGATACTATGGCTGATACCGACTCAGGAGTTTTCGAGGACGATGCCCTCGATTACATTGGCAACATCCTCGCACTTGTCTGTGATGGTTTCCAATAATTCATAGATCGCTTTGAGTTTGATAACCTCCCGCACATCGGGCTCTTCACGAAAGAGTTTGCTCATGGCACTGCGCATCACACGGTCCGCATCGGACTCAAGCTGATCGATCTCCTCACAGGTCTTCAACGCCGCCGCTGCCGTTGCCGGATCGGCAATTTTTGCCAGCATGCTCACCGCATCACGCACCCGCTCGCAGCATCTCACACTCAGATCCGTCAAGCGCGTAATGTCTTCCGTCATGTGATGAACGTCATACAACGCCATGGTCTCGGCCGAATCCTGAATCAGGTCAGCAATATCATCCATGGTGTTGATCAGAGAGTGAATTTGCTCACGATCGATAGGGGTGATGAAGGTGATGTGAATTGCCTTGTTCACATCGTGCGTCACCCGGTCGGCCGCGCGCTCGGCGTTGTCCACATCCTGGTTGTACTTTTGGCGCAGATGGACATCGCTGTAATTGGCAACCAGTTTGGAAAATGAATGTGCTGCTTCAACAATACGGTCCGCATGTTGATTGAACATTTCAAAAAAATTGCCTTCTCGCGGCAACAACTTGCCAAAAAACATGGCGGACTCCTGAAGAATACTTAGAGAGAACTGACAACATCAACGCTGCGCGGAGTTTAACCGCCCGAACCACGGGTACGGCTCGCAGAATTCAGGCGCTGCGAAAAATAAAAAACACCGCTCCGACCATACAAAAAGCCGCCCAGACATAGTCCAATTTAAATGGTTCTTTGAGGTAGATCATGGCAAACGGCACAAATACCACCAGTGTTATGACTTCTTGCATGATCTTTAGCTGTCCAACACTGAAGCCGGCTTGTTGAAAGCCGATTCGATTGGCCGGCACCTGGAGTCCGTACTCGAATAGCGCAATGCCCCAACTCACCAAGACAGCGACATACCAGGGTGCAGTGGCCAGATTCTTCAGATGCCCGTACCAGGCAAAGGTCATGAATGCATTACTGCCAAGCAGCAACAAGACCGTCTGCATCGGCAGCGACATGGATTGAAACGCATTCATGGCAGCAATTATCCGGCAGCCAGAGTTACGTGCTGAAAACAAGAACGCCCGGCAATCTGCATTACCGGGCGTTTCATCAACCGTGCATCCAGGCACTGGCCGGGGGCTACGCCCTACTTAACCGATGCCGCAGCGTCCGTATAGTCCTGCACCTTATCGAAGTTCAGGTACTGATAGACCGTCCCGCTGGCAGACGTCAACACGCCCATATCGGCCATGTACTCGGCTTTAGTGGGGATGCGTCCCAGTTTGGAACAAATGGCGGCCAATTCAGCGCTACCAAGATAGACATTGCTATTCTTGCCCAGACGATTTGGGAAGTTGCGGGTGGAAGTGGAGAACACGGTCGCACCCTCTTTCACCTGTGCCTGGTTACCCATGCACAGACTGCAGCCCGGCATCTCCATGCGCGCCCCGGCAGAGCCCAGCACACCGTAATGTCCTTCTTCAGTCAGTTGCTTGGCATCCATCTTGGTCGGCGGCGCCATCCACAACTTGACCGGAATATCGCGTTTGTTTTCCAGCAGTTTGCTGGCGGCGCGGAAGTGCCCGATATTGGTCATG
>SESF01011756.1_pt1 | contig 11506 bp, 5 predicted proteins | sample 3171521 | NCBI WGS metagenome assembly SESF01 (sample SAMN10866945, study PRJNA518727) | freshwater metagenome | biome: subpolar coniferous forest; feature: holomictic lake; material: water; isolation source: holomictic Lake 227, 6 m and 8 m depth | place: Canada: near Kenora, Ontario | collected...
AGCGCGGCGAATGCGGTGATGGTCAGGCCACCGATATTGAGCGCGGTCAGGCCGCCAACCTGCGGTGCCGTGATGGCCCGGATTTCGGTCGCGGTCAGACCGACGACCTGGGCCGTGGACAGGGTCGTGATCTGCGAGGCCGAGAGGCCGGCAAACTGGGGCAGGCTCAAGGCCGCGATCTGGTCCGAGGTCAGACCCGGCAGCTGCTCGAAGGACAGCGCCCGAATGGCGGCTGACGACAGCCCGGCGAACTGGGTGGTGGTCAGCGAGGCGAGAGCGGCGACGGAGAGACACCCCAGTTGCGGCAGCGACAGCGCGGAGAGCTGCCCGGAGCCGAGGCCCGACAGCTGCTCCGTGGTCAGAGCCGCCAACTGGCCGGTGGTCAGGGCCGCCAGCTGGCCGGCGACGAGGCCGCCTAACTGGGTCGCGCTCAGACCCGCCACCTGATCGGCGGTCAGCGCCTTGATCTGCGCCGGGATCAGCCCCTTCAGCCGGGTGGTGTCGAGCGCGGCGAGCTGGCCCGGCGAGAGGCCGCCGAGCTGGACGCCGGAGAGCACACTCCAGCCGGCCGAGGTCAGCCCCTGAAGTTGCGTCGTGCTGAAAATACCCAGCTGATCGGCGCCGAACGCCTTGACCTGGGGCACCGACAGCGACGCGAGCAGAGTCGTGGTCAGGCCGGCGAGCTGTCCCGCGCTCAGCGAGGCAAGCTGTCCCGCCGTCAGGCCGCGGACCTGGGCGACGGTCAGCCAGCCCAGCGCCTCCGCGCTCAGACTCCCGGCCTGATCGCTGGTCAGGACCGCGAGCTGGATCGAAGCCAGACCGCCGAACTGGGTCGAGGACAGGATCGGGATGATGTCGGGGCTGAGACCGTTGAGCTGGACCTTGGACAAATTGCCGATCACCGTCGCGCTCAGGCCCGCCCCCTGGGCGGCCGACAGCGCGGCAACCTGGGTCGAGGTCAGGCCGGCGCACTGGGCGGCACAGAGAGCCGTGATCTGGTCGGAGGTCAGGCTGGCGATCTGATCGACCGACAGCACGCCGAGCTGCCTTGCCGTCAGAGCCCTTAGCTGTGTGGTCGACAACGCCCCGGCGCCTTCAATGCTGAGCGCCCTGATTTGCTGCGTCGAGAGCGCCTTGATCCCGGTCGCGGTCAAGCCCTCGATCTGGAGCGGGGTCAGGCCGCTGATCCCGCTTGAGGTCAGCGCCGCGAGCTGCACCGCGCTCAAGGCCCCGATCGCCCCGGAGCCGAGGCCCGGCAGCGCGTCGGTGCTCAGCAGGCCGATCGCGGCCGTGGTCAGCCCCCGGACCTGGGTCGTGGTCAGGGCGGCGACAAAATCGCTGGTCAGGCTGCGGATCTGGGTTGCGCTCAGCAGGCCGAGGCCAACCGCGGTCAGGCCGCCGATCTGCTCGGCAGAGAGGGTGGTGATGGCATCGCCCGACAGGCTGCCGAGCTGCTGGGGAGTGAAGGCTCTGAGCCCGGTCGAGGTCAGGCCCATGACCTGATCGGCCGAAAGGCCCCTGATCTCGACCGTGGTCAGCCCCTTGATCTGGCTTGCACTGAGGGCGCCGATCTGCGACGCGGTCAGGCTGCCGAACTGGGTGAGCGACAGGGCGCCGAGCAGAACCGGGGTCAGCCCCGGCAGCTGCGCCGTCGTCAACTGGGCCAGACCGTCGGTGGTCAGGCCGGCAAGCTGGGCCGTGGTCAGAGACTTGAGCTGAGTCACGGTCAGACCCGGCATTTGTTCGGCGGTGAGCAATCCGACCAGCGTTGCGGTCAGGCCCTTGAGTTGCGACACCGTCAGCGCGCCCAGCTGATCGGTGGCAAGCCCGGCGATTTGATCCGCAGTCAGCCCGCCGATCTGGACGGAGGTCAGGCCCGCAAGCTGGCTGACCGACAGCGCGGCGATCGCGTCGCTGCGCAACGCCCGGAGCTGGCTGACGACGAGGCCCCGGATCTGGCTCGCGCCGAGGCCGCCGAGCTGCTCCGAGGTCAGCGCCGCGATGTGGGTCGAAGTCAGGCTGCCGAGCTGGATCACCGCCAGCCCCCGCAGCTGGTCGGAGGTCAGACCGGCGAGCTGATCGGTGGAGAGCGCGCCAAGCTGGGCCGAACCCAGCCCCTTGAGCTGGATCGCCGTCAGCGCGCCGATGCCGTCGGTCGACAGCCCCCGGAATTGCAGGGGCGTCAGCGCGGCAAGCTGCAGCGGCGTCAGACCGACGATCTGCTCGGTTGAGAACACCTCGATCTGGGTCGAACTCAGGCTCGGCAGTTGCGCCGTCGTCAGCGCTCGCAGCTGGGAGACCAGGAGGACCGGAATCTGGTCGGTCGACAGCGCGCGGAGGCCGGTGCTGGTGAGACCCTTGATCTGCGAGGCAGTCAGGGCGCACAGCTGATCGCTGCCGAGGGCCGGGATCTGGCTTGAGGTCAGCCCCGCCAGCTGGGTCGGGCTGAGACCGGCGATCAGCGAGGTGGTCAACGGCAAGAGCTGATCGGTCGACAGGGCGGCGAGAGCCGCCAGGGTCAGCCCCCTGAGCTGGGACGTCGTCAGCAAGCCGATGACCTCGGTGCCCAGGCCCCGGATCTGGGTCGCGGTCAGGGCGCCGAAATGCATCGCGGCCAGCCCGCCGACCTGCAGCCCGGTCAGCACGGCAATCTGAGACGAGGTCAGGCCCGGCATCTGGTCGCTGGACAGCGCGTGGAGAGCGGTGGCGGTCAGGGCCTGGACCTGATCGCTCGTGAAGGCCCGGAGCTGGATCACGGTCAGGCCGGGCATCTGCTTGAGCGCGATCAGGGCCGAGATCTGCTCGGTGTTGAAGCCTTGAATCTGCGAGACGGTCAGGGCGCCGAGAGCCGCCGGAGCGAGGCCGCGGACCTGGGTGGTGGTGAGCGCATTGATCTGGGCGGAGGTCAGCGCCCCGAACTGGGTGACGCTCAGCACTGAGAGCTGGGCGGTGCCGAAGCCCGGCATCTGATCGGTGGTCAGGGCGCTCAGTCCGGTCAAAGAGAGACCGGCACATTGTTCAGGCATCAGGGCCTGAATCTGATCGGTGGTCAGGCCGAGGATTTGCCGGATCGTCAGGGCCGTGAGCTGGTTGGAACTCAGCGCCCTCAGTTGCGCCCTCGTCAGGACGCCGATCGCGTCGGAGGTCAGGCCGACCCATTGCGTCGTCGTCAGCGCCGCCAGTTGGCCGGCGGTGAGCCCGCCGACCTGATCGGAGCCGAAGGCGGCAATCTGGGTCGCCGAGAGCGCGCTCCCCTGATCGGAGCCGAGCGCCTTGATCGCCGTCGCCGACAGGGCCGCAATCTGAACCGTGCTGAAGACCCTGATCTGAGTGGCGGTCAAGCCGGCGATCGCCGCCCGCGGAAGCAGGGTGATGACCTCGGCGGAGAGAGCCCGTATCTGGGTCGGAGTCATCGCGGCCAGGTGCGGCGCAGCCAGTCTCGGTGTTTGCTCAGGGGTAAGGCCGGCGATCGCGGTCGAGGTCAGGCCCGCGATCTGCGTGAGCGATAGCCAGCCGATCTGGGTCTCGGTCAGGACCGAGACCTGCGCCGGGGTCAGCAAGGCGACAGCGAGGGCATTGAAAACGCTCTGACCGGCCCGGTCGAGGCCGCCGCCGGCCAGTTGGTCGGCGGTCAGACGGATGATCTGCGTGCTGGTCAGGGCGCCGATCTGGTCGCTGGAGAGCGCGAGAATCTGTTCCAGCGTCAGGTTTGAAATGGCGGCTGACGAAATCAGCCTGATCTGGGTCGTGGTCAGGCCGGCGATCTGAGACGTTGACAGACTGGTCAGCACCGACGGGCCAAGGGCGGCAAAGGCGCTGGTGGTCAATGCCTGAATTTGGCCCGCCGAAAGCGCGCTCGCCTGCTCTGCGGTCAGACGCGTGGCCTGACCCGCGGTCAGCGCCGCGATTTGAACCGGGCTGAGCACCGCGAGCTGTGTCGGTAACAGCGATGCGAAGACATCGGGCGTCAGCGCCTGGACCTGAGACGTCGTGAGCGCCTTGATCGCTCCCGTGGATGAGGTGTTGTCGATCAGGCCCGCGATCACGGCGACGGCGCTGCTGTCCTTGGTTTCGGCCGTGCCCCAGCCGTCAGTGTAATAGGCTTCGACCCGGATAAACTGGCCGATCTGGCTGGCGCTCACCGTCAGGGCGCCGTCGGTTGCGCCATCGATCGTCGTCCATCCCGATGAGCCGTTGGCCGACGCCTGCCAGCGGTAGCCGACATCCCCCAGGCCATCGGCGTCGGAGAGTGTATTGCCGGCCACCAGGGTCTTGCCCTCGGACGCCGAGCCGGTGATGGTAACGGTTCCGGTGGGCAGCGCGTTGACGTGAGCCTTGACGGCGACGGCGGTGCTGTCCTTGGTCTCAGCCGTACCCCAGCCGTCGGTATAATAGGCCTCGACCCGGACATACTGGCTGATCAACGCCATGGTGAGGGTCAGCGTGCTATCGGTTGCCCCGTCGATCGTCGACCATGCCGAAGAGCCGTTGGCCGATGCCTGCCAGCGATAACTGATCGTGCCGAGACCATCGGCGTCACCCAGGGTATTGCTGGCTACCAGGGTCTGGCCCTGAATCGGCGAGCCGGTGATGGTAACGGTTCCGGTGGGCAGCGCGTTGAAGTGATGATCCTTGATCGTGATATCAGTCGCATTAACAATAAACTGATCCTGATAAAAAGTACCGGTAAGATTGACTGTAATTGGAGAAGAAGACACACTGGTTGAAATAGAAAGAACGGTCAATCCGCCGACAGCAGTTGCTAAAATAGAGGAAACCGCAACGCCGTTAATTCTAATTTTATCTCCTGATCCAAAGTCACCGATCGTATCAATTCCGTTTCCTGATGACTCAAATACAAATGTGTCAAGGCCGCCATTGCCAATAAGAGTATCGTTTCCTCCACATCCAGTTAACGCATCATCAGAAGAGGATCCTCTTATATTGTCATCACCTGAAAGAGCATAGCGTCGCGCTCCAACAGGGTCGTTAATAGAAACATAATGATAATATAGATTTGCACTTATACTTCCATTATACTGCCAAAGAAGTTGGCCGCCAGCAAAGTTATCGACTCGGGTTAATGTTCCATATAGAGCGCCATTACTAATAGAAAAACTTCCATAATAGTCAGTTTCAGCGTAGCCATTCGATATTTTTATTAGGCTGCTACTAGAACTTAAGACCTGTCCATACCAGAAGCTCCCGGTTGTTGCCATTTCAGCAGGGACGTTAAAAGTTAGGGTTGCCATCGTAACACCCCTTAGAGGGACCGCGTGCAAGTTGACGAACGCTACGGCTTATTCTTGCCATGCTCTCGGATAAGGGGCCACCCGTATCCATTGAAAGTTACGCCACAAAAACAGCCTTTATAGTGTTGCGCGGCGTGGGCTGATGTTGTCAACAAACCGTTACATGGTATTCAGTGGTTCCTGGAATAAGGGGCGATTTGCCGCAGGAGTTTTTTACCTGAGCTGAGCTGCAGCCTTAAAAATCGAAGGATTACCCTTGAATGGCTACTCCTGAAGGTCGTGGGTAGATCGGCTCCGAATGCAACGGCCTAATGAACACAACACCGAGCGAAACACCGAGGTGTTGCTGTCTATCGCTCCTGGTAAAACGCCGTCCGCAGCGTCCGCAGCGGCCAAACTGTGCCGCCTCAATGACTTAGTGCGGACGGGGCCGGTCGAGCACCCTTGTGTCACCGTCCGCAGAGCGTCCGCACAACCAACCGATAACTCATTGAATTAAAACGATAATAGTTGATGCGGACGCGGCGGACGCTCCGGACGCTCCTTTTGCACTGCTAACGATTATAATTATCCCGTCTTGGTGATAAGAACCGTCCGGGTCCGCTTTGAGCCTTCGCGGATAAAGATAAAGGATATTCCAAACGTCGCCAACGCTGGAGCCGCCCGGTTCAGCCGACCGGAAAGGGCGCTTGGATTTCCAGGCCAACCCCTCAGTTTCTGGACCCCGTCGCGAACAAGCAACTCAAGCTCCCGCTTCAGGTCGGTCGCCGTTCCAGACCATTCCTCGCGACTCTCCATCAACTGAATGATGGCCATCGAAACATGGTCGGCTTCCACAATTGTGCGGACCGCCTCGGCGCGGTTGGCTGAGTAGGCCGCCATAAAGGTTCCCTCGGGCCAGTACGCCGTCTCGCAGGCAGCACCCCACAATGCGAAGTCTGCCATGCGGGGCAACTCTTTCAGCTTGATGGTGTCTTTGCGCCTGAGTCCCTCGACCATCCCATCCAGCAACGCACCCAGAATACGTGACCTCGCCTTGTCGAAGGCACCCAATACCTCCGCCTCCGACCTACGCTCACCCTTGGGAATCGACTTGAGTGAAAGCACCACCGACCGATCAGCCAGGTCTGAGCGGGTTGCAACCTCGACAATCCCATTAAGAATGATCGGTCGGGACAATGTGAACAATACTTCCTCGCCATCGGAGTAAAGCTTGCGAGTAGAGAATCCCGCTCCGGTTGCAAGCCGACAGAGGATATCGGCTTGGCTCTCTTTCAAACCGGAAAGATTGTCTAGAACAAGCAAATGCGAGTTTTTTGCCATTACAAAGATATCTCGCTCGCTGTTAGGCAGGTTACGAAGCGGGGTGGTGTTTGGGTCGATTAACCCTCGGATAATCGCGGAAGATGTGCTTTTGGCTGAGCCGGGTTCGCCGGAAACAGCAAGGAGTGGATAAGGCCCCCTGCTCCTAAAGGCGGCAAGAAGCCACGCCACGACGAGAACCAAATCGGATTCGCAACCAAGATTAAGAACTTTCCTCAACTCATCAATAGTTCCTCCCGGTACGGGCACAGGCAACTGCCTCATTCCGTGGTAACGACGGAAGCGCACGGGGGGCTCTGCCACAACCCGCCAACCGGAGACATCAATTTCAACGGATCTCCAGGCCAGGTCGCACAAATCCAAGTAAACCTTCTCTCCGTAGGTGGCAACTCGCACATAAACGTTGCGCTCAACGTTCCCATATTTTGCCTTGCCGTCTAGCGTATCAATTGCTAATTTCATTAAATCAGGGCTTGGAGGGTTCTTTGTTAACTTAAGATACTCATGTCCAAGCCACTGGTCAAAATCTCGCGATCTCAATGGTGCAGTTTCTCGATGCCCATTGACAATGTAGTCCGCGAATCCCACCCCATCCGGATCACGGTATATCTTTGACCCTTTGTCCGCTATGCACAGTAAGACCTCGTACTGCGGAGGTACCTTTTTTTCATTTTGATAATCATCATTTTTATTTAGACGAGCACTCTCCACGACGACAGCCTTACCGGCGCAAGAGACATCCTTGCCATAGTTTTCTTCTTTATTTGTTATAACAAACTTTGACTCCTCACCCTGATCCGCCTCGGCTTTAACACATGGCGTTACAAAACAAGGCTGAACATTAAGTTGTTGATCTACGTTGAGTGAGAGGATAGATTCTGTTGTGCATTCAACTTCATCAATCCCACCCCCGAGTTCGCCTGCCAACGAGTTCGGGGGTAACAATTTCTTAGTCATCGCCCGCCCTCCTAGTTCGAGGTGCCGGGTGCCGGGCGGCGGCGAGCCTTCAGCCAAGTTTCGAAATCGGCCTCTAGAACGCCGACGCGGCGAGCAGAGAGCCGGATTTCTGCTGGCCCCTCGCCGACGGAGCGGATACGGTCAAGAGTTCGGCGGACGATTCCGGCACGAGCGGCGACTTGGTCGAGGCTCAGAACTTGTGACGACATGATGTACTCCCGTAGGTCGTTGACTGCAGGAGTTATGGCAGGTTCCGGCGGTTCGATGGTGGAAGGCAATTGCATCTAATGGAAGACTGGAAGGCATTGGAAGGAAATGGAAGCCATTACTTCATCTTGATCCTAATCCTGCACTCGATAGCGGTGTCCGATGCCCCTTCAGGCGTTCCGCCTTCACTTCTGAACTGTTTAAGTGCTTTTGTTGCAGCTTGGCGCTTTGATTTTGCGATCCCATTGCATAAAAGATGATTTGCGATTGCAACAACAGCATCATCATTATAGGGTGTATTTCCACTCCGCATTTTTTTTTCAGTTTTGGTGGGCTGGCCTCCATCTTTTCGAACCATTAGCCCAACTATTCCGTCCGCGATCTCACAGTTCATTTGATGTGGATTGTGATAAATATCACCGCGATCATTAACGCATTTCATGCCATCAGTCCCACGTGAAGGACACCCCAATTCACAAGTGGTCTTTGGGATAATTGAGATCAAATCCGCAACAAGAAAACGAATACCTATGAATAGATTATGATAGGTTCCTATATAATCACCATCGCTATTAATTATCTCAGGTGACTCAACGAAGCTTAGGTCCCAGTCTATTCTCAGTCTGCACCTGTTGCTATCAGCTCCCCCGGACCAAAATACAGGGCCAATAACCTTTGGGCTATCCGTCGCGGTTATAAGCCACACATCTGCAATCTCACCCTGAGCATGTGACCCAATCGCTGTCAGCTTCCCACATGACAGAAGATCCAAAATCATGTGTTTCGCCGCCTTTATCCGTTCCCTATAATCATCAGCAATCTCACTTTCCTTGTTAATGGCTAGGGGATACCCCCTGACCTCCTCCTGGAAGTCATCAATAGGTGGTAGCCCGAGCGCAATGTAGAGGACAGCCTTCCGGAGGTTTATATACTCTGGCTGAGGCAAGCCATATTCAGCAATATCACTAATAACCATCTCGGTCGCACCTTCTATTTAGACCGCGTGAAAAGAGAAGCGACCTTTCCAGGTCTTTCACCGCCCTCAGCAAGGTTGATAACTAACTCTCCCCACCTCTCAAGCGCATCACGCTTTTCATCTGCCCAATTGTGCCGCTGATATACACCGACAATACCGGCGCGGCTGCCGCTGACATGGTTCAGAACAGCCTCGGTCACTTCCAGCCTGACGCCAAGCCGCTGTAGCCCGGTTGCCAGCGAGCGGCGCAGATCATGCAATCGCCAGCCCCCGACACCCGAGGCAGTGTCCAGCCGCTCTTTGCAAGCAGACCAACCGTTGAATACCCCTCCCCGACCAGGAAACACCAGCCCGTCTGTCCGAATGCGACCCTCCAGCAATGCTCGCGACGGGGTCGACAGCGGTACTACATGAACTGCGTCATTTTTTGCGCGGTCACCAGGGATCGTCCAGGTCATAAGGTCCGGGCTGATCTCGGACCATGCCATACCCGCCACCTCCTCCCGCCGCTGGCCGGTCAGGATCAGAAACCGTGTGATGGCTCCGAAGGTGGTGACCGGATCAGACGACTTCCACACAGCCGCCAATTCATCGTCGGACAGCACACGATCCCGCTTCTCGGTTGGAGTGATCGGCAGCGATGAAAAAGGATTGACCATCAAGCTCCCCCGCTTCACCGCCCACTGGTAGCAAGCCTTGCCGTAGGCGATGGTTCTGGCCGCCATAGAGTCACTCCCTGCCCTCCTCATGGCGTCGGTCACCTGAACCACAATGAATCGGTCAATGGCGGCCGCTGGAAGATGGAGGTAGTCAGCGAAGGCGTTGTGGATGGCGCGTACCGCCTCAGCTGCGTACCGAGGTTTCATGTTGGCGAGGTGAAACTGCCTCCAGTCATCAACCAGCACCTCAAGTGTCAGCGCATCCTTGGCTGCCTTGAGCTGGGCAGCAGCCATTGCAGCCTTGCGCTCGGCTGCGGGATCGGCACCCTTGGCTTTCTCACCCATGATCTGGGCAGCGGCCTCCCGAGCGGTGGCCAAGGACATCCCGTTGCACGGCCCGAGCGGCACCCGCTTCTTTGAGCCCGCAAGATTGTATTGGCAGAGGTAGCTCTTGCCCCCAGCCGCCGTGACCCGAACCACGAGCCCGGCCTGGGTGTCGTCGAAAACCAGCCGATCCTTCTTGCCAGCAGGGCAAGTCAGTTCCTCAATCGCTCGCATGGTTAACTTCATGATGGCGCCCCACCAGAGCAGCTGATTATTGATAGCCGCTGACTGCTGGCGGCTGCGGACCCAATGCGGACCCGCCAGGATGTCATATGGTGTCATAGTATGACGTGTCAAGTCGGGATGCTATTGGCTTATTCCCCTGATTATGATGCTAAATGTCGCGTTTTGTCATCTGGTTTCTTTTCCTGTCGAATCGAACGCGCTTACTCTTAATCAGCGGGCCAAAGGTTCGAGTCCTTCATCACCCACCAATCTTTTCAATAGGTTAGCGACAGACTTCGGATAGCCACGGAAGCTCGGACAGCCACCGGGTAGCCACGCGGATGAAAGTCGATTTTTCGGCTCCGGCGATAGCCTCGCGGGCCTCCTCATTCTTCCTCACGCCGCCATCAGGACCGACGCTTCCCGGTTGGCGTAAACATGGCCTTGAATCCAGCGTTGACCACGTCGGCGCTGAACGCTTCGGGGTCGTAGTCATCGCCCACCCATTCGAGCATTTCCTCGCGGTCGGGATGATCGGGGGTCGTCAGGGCTTCCAACAGTCCCCCATACCCACCAATGCCCCCGCAGTCCTCCGGAGGGCCAGCGCGCTTGCCGGCAATGCACGTCGGGTAGAAGAGCCCTGGCGAAGCGGCTTGCTGCCCTTCGACGACGATGCTGTGCGCCCAGTCGTCACCAAAATCGTAGGTGTACACGAACTTCTTGACCCCGTCCTTTGTCAGGCGGCTCAGGCAATATCGATCTTGGCATTTCGCTTCAGGAAACGCCTCGGGATCACTGAAGCGTTCACCGTTGATCTCGAAAATGTGTAGGTGGCACCGCTCCCATCCCATCGCCTCTTGGATCACATCGTGCAAGCCGCCCAGGGTCATGGTCTCAGCGACCAGAAGCCGGCGCCAGATCGGCGGCCTTACCCCAAGTAGGGTAACCTTAATTTTCAAGATGCCGGTTGCCGGGGCTGGCTCACCCGACTTGGCCTCGGGCTTTCGCGTGGTCAATGTTCAACCTCTCCAGTGAAACGATCACGATGGTGCCAGAACCGGCACTCAGGCGCAGGGCACCATTCACCCTCATAGTCGATACCCTGCTGGTGCGGGCAACCCATGATAGTTGCACCCATGGCCACCGAGAGCACGGCGTTGTCTTCAAGGAACTCGAGGATTTCCCGGAGGGTCTCTGGGTCCTTACGAATGTCGGTGGTGAAGGAGTGCCAGTCCCGCATTTCGTCGACCTCCTGGCCCTCGCCTCGGATGATGCCGACCGCCACCTTGCTAGCTCGTGAAAGGTCGGGGCCGTAGAAAGCCACGGTACCCATTGGCCAGCCACGGAACCCCTTCTTGGCCTTCTTTCCCAGGCGCTTCAGAAACCGATCTTCCATGTTCGGCCTATTGATGGTTCACAACAAAACCAGTCAGGCAACCAAAGCGGTGATCTTTTATCTGCAGGCAGGTTGCTGCCTGACACCTAAGGGAAGCGCACCTGCGCGCTGTCGTCAAGAATGCAATTATACCAATTTCCAAATCAGCTCGGTTTCCCGGCCACGCAATGCTCGCCGTTGCTGCGCT
>SESF01030846.1_pt1 | contig 11505 bp, 7 predicted proteins | sample 3171521 | NCBI WGS metagenome assembly SESF01 (sample SAMN10866945, study PRJNA518727) | freshwater metagenome | biome: subpolar coniferous forest; feature: holomictic lake; material: water; isolation source: holomictic Lake 227, 6 m and 8 m depth | place: Canada: near Kenora, Ontario | collected...
CGATAATCATTTTGCAGTTAAAACTGTTAACTCAGGAAAACAAGCAAACAAGGATTTATTATGTGAAAAATTTGGCTTAGATCCTTTAAAGCCACTTTTTGTATTTATTGGAAGATTAGTTGGTGAAAAAGCAGCTGATATATTACATGATGCAATTGCAACTGCAATTTTTCAAACAGAGGGAGAAGCAAATTTCTTTATTTTGGGAAGCGGACAAACTGAGGTGGAATGGGCGTTACAACAATTGTCTTATCAGCATCCCGGCGTTTATAATGTCTATATTGGTTATAATGAAGCGTTGAGTCACTTGATTTATGCAGGGGCTGACTTTTTAATGATGCCTAGTAGGGTAGAACCTTGCGGATTAAATCAGATGTATGCCATGCGTTATGGAACTGTTCCTGTGGTTAGAAGTACAGGGGGATTGAAAGATACAGTTGTTGATATGGGGGATGATAACGGTTATGGGATTCGTTTTAATCATGCATCTGTAGATGATTTGGTATATTCGATACATCGAGGCGTATCTGTTTTTAAAGATGCAAGCCATATGGATAAAATGCGAAAGACAATGATGCAAATAGATAATAGTTGGGAAGCAACTGTTCAAAAATATATTAACCTTTATCAATCTATCATTTAAACCCTATAACTTATTCTAATGGAGAATTATTCGAAATCAGTAGTGGCAGTCATCTTAGGCGGTGGAGCAGGAAGCAGATTGTCTCCTTTAACAGCAACTAGATCAAAGCCGGCAGTTCCCATTGCTGGTAAATATCGATTGGTTGATATTCCAATCAGTAACTGTATTAATAGTAATATCAATAGGATGTTCGTGCTAACGCAGTTTAACTCTGCATCATTGAACAAGCATATCAAAAATACTTATCACTTTAGTGCATTTAGTTCTGGCTTTGTAGATATTTTGGCTGCTGAACAAACACCAGATAACCCTGGTTGGTTTCAGGGTACGGCAGATGCGGTTAAGCAATCGCTTCGTCATATTAGCAATTTCGAGTACGAATATATTTTGATTTTAAGCGGTGATCAGTTGTATCAGATGGACTTTAGCGAGATGATCTCAAATCATAAAGCACAACATGCAGATATTACAATTGCTACTATTCCAGTGGGTGATCGTGAAGCTCCAGAGTTTGGTATTTTAAAAACCAATGACGAACACTTTATTACTTCATTCATTGAAAAGCCGAGCAAAGAATTGTTGCCAGAATGGACAAGCGATACGGGAGCTGATATGCAAAAGCAGGGTAGAAACTATTTAGCTTCAATGGGGATCTATATCTTCAACAAAAAGATCTTAGATCATTTGTTGTATGAGAAGAATCCAAAAGCTACCGACTTTGGTAAAGAAATTATCCCGGAATCGATCGATAACCATAAAGTAATCAGTTATCAGTATGATGGTTACTGGACCGATATCGGAAATATCTATTCTTTCTTTGAAGCCAATTTAGCTTTAACGGATGATGTGCCTGCATTCAATCTTTTTGATAATAACAAAACAGTTTATAGCAGGGCTAGAATGCTGCCTCCTGCAAAGATCAGTGGCACTACTTTAGAAAAAACAATTATCGCAGAAGGTTCTATTATCAATGCAAGCAGAATTGAACAGAGTGTAGTGGGGATCCGTTCTAGGATCGGTCATGGAACAACTATCGTTAGTGCCTATATTATGGGTAACGATTTCTATGAAACACTTTCCGAAATGGAATCAAGTAAAAATACTGGGATGCCAAAAATTGGAATTGGAGAACGTTGTTACATTAAAGATGCGATCATCGATAAGAACTGCCGAATTGGAAATGATGTAAAAATCATTGGAGGAAAACATTTGCCAAATAGGGATCATGAACTGTATTCAGTGAAAGACGGTATAGTGGTAGTTAGAAAATCAGCCATCCTTCCAGACGGATTCGTGATATAAATCATAAAAAACATCTCCATGTGGGATGTTTTTTTATATACTTTTACCTTCATGTATTTCATACACATTACACCATAATCAATTGCTATGGCACTTGCAAATAATTTGTCATCTACTTCAAACAGTTCGAAACCTATATTAAGTTTCTGGAAAATCTGGAATATCAGTTTTGGTTTTCTTGGTGTACAGATAGGCTACTCTTTACAAAACGCGAATACCAGTAGAATCCTTTCTGCAATTGGAGCTGATCCACATAATCTGAGCTATTTCTGGTTGGCTGCACCGATGGCGGGATTGATAGTACAACCGATCGTGGGAATGTCGAGTGATAAAACTTGGACCCGACTCGGACGAAGAATTCCGTTTATTTTAGGTGGATCAATTGTTTCTGCTTTGGCTATGTTCTTCATGCCCAATTCAGAACATTTTGCATCTCTTTTACCTGCAGTGATCTTTGGAGCAACGATGTTATTGTTGATGGATACTTCCTTTAATGTAACCATGCAACCATTTAGAGCTTTAGTTAGTGATATGCTTCCTGAAAGTCAGCGTAATAAAGGCTATGCGATTCAAAGTTTTCTGATTAATACGGGGGCCTTTGTAGGTTCTATGTTGCCCTATGTATTAACTAATATTTTCAATGTAGCAAACTCTCCCAATCCGGGCGATAAGGTTGCCCCAACAGTTATCTGGGCTTTCTATTTTGGTGGTGGCGCTTTATTGTTGAGTGTATTATGGACTTCTTTCAGAACCAAAGAATACCCTCCCAATGAATATGCTAAATACAATAATATTGATGTAACAGAAACTGAAAAAGTTCCTTTTATTTCATTGCTGAAAAACATTCCTGCTACTATGTGGCAGCTTTCAATTACCCAGTTTTTCTCTTGGTTCTCTTTATTCTTAATGTGGGTGTATACTACGCAAGCAATTGCACAAAATATTTGGGGTACTACCGATCCGCATTCGAAGTTGTTTAATGATGCGGGAGATTGGACTGGTGTAATCTTCGCTGCGTATAGTTTATTTGCTGCTCTGTATTCATTGGTATTGACGCCAATTGCAGATAAACTGGGAAGAAAAAATACCTATACGATTTCTTTAATCCTTGGTGGAATAGGGTTGATGTCAATGATGTTTATTACAGATAAAAATTTATTATTCATACCAATGATTGGTGTGGGGATTGCCTGGGCTGCTATCCTTGCTTTGCCTTATGCCATTCTTTCTTCTACATTACCACCAAAACAAACAGGTGTGTATATGGGGATATTTAATGCAACAATTACGATTCCACAAATTGCTGCCGGATTATTGGGCGGACTTGCTTTAACGCTATGTGGCGAAAAAGCAGTGAATGTAATAGGCCTTGCGGGAGCATCCATGCTTATTGCTGGAATTTGTGCAAAGCTTGTAATCAAATCGAATGAGTAAGGTTGTTAGGCTTATTTAAATCTATTCAAAATGAAAAGTAAAATTAGTTTTTTGGTTATTGCCTTCATTGGCATGACTTGTTATTCCTTTGCCCAATACGCAAAATTGTATCCAACCAATTGGTGGGTGGGAATGAAATGGAATAAAGTACAGGTATTAGTGTATGGCGAATACGATGGGTTCAATAAAGAAACCGTTCGTATTAATTATCCTGGTGTAAAATTATTGAAAACCACACCGTTAGAAAACGGAAAATATATGGCGCTTGATATTGAAGTTAGTGCTGCAACAAAGCCTGGCGATGTGGTAATCGAATTTCTTCAAAACGGCAGGGGGCATGCAGTTAAATGGCCTTTAGAGAAAAGAAGAACAGGATTAGGAACAATGTATGCTCAGGGTGTTAACGCTTCTGATTTTATTTATTTATTAATGCCTGATAGATTTAGCAATGGAGATGAAACAAATGATCATGTTGCTGGTATGCGAGATCAAAGCTTGAATAGAAAAGAGATCTATGACAGACATGGTGGTGATTTACAGGGTGTCATCAACCACTTGGATTATCTGAAAAAACTTGGGATCACTACTGTTTGGATGACCCCGGTTTTAGAAAACGATCAACCCAATAGAACAGAACACGGGTATGCATTTACTGATCATTATGCCATCGAGAGAAGAATTGGGGGGGCTGAAAAATATATTGAATTGAGTAATGAATTACATAAACGTGGCATGAAATTAATTCAAGATGCAGTTTACAATCACGTGGGTAGCAAGCATATTACCTTTTTGGATCAACCCATGAAAGATTGGTACCATCAGTGGCCAAAGTATACGGGAACTTCCTATAAAGACCAGCCAATTTTTGATCCATATGCTTCTAAGTCAGATGCCAAGATAACCGCAGACGGTTGGTTTACACACGAAATGCCCGATCTGAATCAGTCCAATCCCTATGTTGCCAATTATTTAATTCAACATGCTATTTGGAGTGTAGAAAAATTTGGTGTGGATGGTTGGAGAATTGATACCTATATCTACAATGATTTGCCGTTCATGAATCACTGTAATAAAGCCCTGACAGATGAATATCCTAAGATGACCATGTTCGGTGAAACTTGGGTGCATGGTACAGCAGCACAAGCTTATTTTGTTGAAAATAAAATAGATGTTCCATTTAAAAGTAACCTTCAAGGTGCAACCGATTTTCAGGCATTGCTGTATGGCATTCAACCTGCTTTGAAACAAGATTTTGGATGGACAGAAGGGGTAAATAAATTGTATACTACTCTGTCGAACGACTTCCTTTATAAAGACGCTAATCGCAATTGTGTATTTCTCGACAATCATGACCTAACCCGAGTGTTAAGTGATGTTGGAGGCGATATTGAAAAAGTAAAAACCGGTATCGCTTGGCTTTTAACTACAAGAGGTATTCCACAATTATATTATGGTACAGAAGTTTTAATGAAAGGAGAAAAGAACCCTGCTGATGGAAATGTGCGTTTAGATTTTCCTGGCGGATGGAAAGGGGATACTAAAAATGCATTTACTGGTGAGGGGTTAACTGCAGAAGAAAAAGATATGCAGCATTATGTTACTATACTTGCAAACTACCGCAAAAGCAGTTCTGCAATCACTAAGGGAAAATTGATGCAGTATGTACCTGAAGATGGACTCTATGTATATTTCAGATATGATCCTAAGCAAACAATCATGTGTATAATGAATACAAGCGATAAAGAAAAAGTAATTGATTTCGCGAAATATACAGAACGTACTACTGGATTTAATACCGCAAAAAATGTAGTTAGTAATATATCACTTACAAACAAATTTAAAATTCCCGCGAAAAGAATGTGGGTATTAGAATTAGCTAAATAAGTACCATACCTAAAAAAGCTTCCAAATAAAAATTTGGAAGCTTTTTTATTTGCGTGAAGATTATAATTCTATACAACTAATGCTATTTTTTGGTACCCCAATTCTATGTAACATTTCTCTCCAATCGTCCTGTTTGTTTTTGTCTGCATCATCGTTACCCAATACCCAAATCACAGAACAGTTTCTGATAGTAGTTCGATTACTATCATTTGAATTTGTGTAAGTGTCTATAAATTGAAGAAAATTATTGGCAGATATTATATCTTCTTTTACCGGATCTCCTGGATCAATATCATCTACTACTAGGTACGAACAATTATGCCAGTGCCAAGGATAAGTAATAGTTGAATCTTCTGCAGGATGCGAGAAAAATAAGCTGATTATTTTATTGGCAGTTGTATAAAAAACAGAGACATGCTTAATGGATTTTTCATTTCCCAAACCAACACTCAAACTTGTTTTGCCAGAATTTACTCCGCCAAAAATTAATAAATGTTGACCAGTCTGGTTATTATCTAACCAAGCTTGTACACTGTTTTTTGCATTTTCAGAAATGGCTAGATCAAATTGACTAAGCCGATATTGAAAAGGAAATTGAGCCGCCTGTTGGTACATTTTTGTAAGAAACCAATATCGTGCAGGATATGCTAATACAATGCAAAGAATAAAGAGAATAATATTGATAATTGATGTATTCCCTTCAAGAAAACAAACCAAAATGGAAGCACTTAAAAAGGATCCAAAAGCAAAAAAGCAAAGATCTGTAAACGTATCGAAGGCAATATTCCACCACGCTGGTTGAAATTGGTATTCCGATCCCGAAACATATATCAATTTTGAGGATGATTTTTTCTTTAATAAAAGAGGTCCCAGAAAATTATACAATTCAAAACAAATCCATGCTAATGCAACACATGATGCAGCTTTTAAACCAGCATGCTCAGGATCTAATTTGTTTTTAAAAACAAAGAATAGAATAGTAGTAGGAATAAATCCCAGTGAAATATGCCCGAACTGATTAGCAAGCCAAGAATAAGTTAGTGTGACGCCACGATAGGAGTCTTTTCCAATTAAGTCTGCTTTAAATTGGTTTAAAACATCTTTTGTAGTAATCTTTCCCATTTTAGAGGTTTGAATGTGATAAGATCTAAATGGTATTGAAGTTATTTATTAATTTAGTAAATCACAAGTATAAGTTCTGCCAAATGAAACTAAAAATTATCCTTTCCTTACTTCTGATTTCAAGCATTATGAAGATTCAAGCCCAAACTGAAACTAATTTATATACTGGCGAAATCCCGAATAGTAAGCGAGCAGAAAATTTAGAGAAGAATGTAACCACTGATGGCATTTTAATAATCAGCGAGATCAGCATCCCAACTTATACCGTATTTCAGCCTGCACAAAAAAGTGCTAAAAAAGCTGCTGTAATTATTTTTCCTGGTGGTGGTTATGCGATCACTGCTTCTAGTCATGAAGGCTCAGATATAGCCAAATCATTTAATGAAGTTGGCGTTACCGCTATTCTAATCAAATACCGTATTCCTAGTGATCGTACCATGCCTAATCGCGAAATTGGTCCCTTACAAGATGCCCAACAAGCCATCCTTACTGTTCGTGAGCATGCAGCGCAGTGGAATATAGATCCCAATAAGATTGGTATTATTGGATTTTCTGCTGGTGGACATTTAGCCGCTACATTAGGTACCCACTTTGAAGAATCGCTTATTCCCAATCCGCTGAAAACTAGTCTGAGACCCGATTTTATGATACTAGGGTACCCAGTAATAAGTTTTCAAGATAGTTTAACGCATATGGGTTCTAGAGATAATTTAATTGGTAAAAATCCGTCAAAAGCAAAAAAAGATTTTTATTCTAATGAACTGCAGATCACCAAAAACACACCAACAAGTTTTCTTTTTCATGCTTCAGATGATGGTGCTGTGAAAGTGCAGAATAGTATTCTTTTTTATGAATCATGTATTGCGCATGGCGTTAAAGCTGAATTACATATTTATCAAAACGGGGGACATGGATTTGGATTAAAGGGCCCAATCACAAAAGATTATTGGATGATTAGTTGTAAAGACTGGATGAGGAATAATAATCTTTTGTAAGATAAAAGATAAAAGATAAGAGTGAAGAGAGGTGGGTGAGTAAGTAAGTTAAGAGTTTAGCGCCGACGATACTATCTTCTAAAACAAAACCCTTGGCCAAGCCAAGGGTTTGTAGTTTATAGACAACACTATTATCTTATCATCTTTCTATCCTCTTTTCACTTTTATCTTTTATCTTTTCACTTTTTCGGGGCTCTTTTCGCTAATTCAGTTATTGGAATATTGATCTGCTTACCAATTTGTTTTCCGTTGCGGTAAGTAACAATCTTCATGGTAGCTGCATCTTTTGGAACAAGAACAGGTGCTGTGTATTTTGGATAATAATTATCTGGATTTGATTCATCAAATGAATAATAGATCGTCATGCCTCCCAGCTCTGTACTAATATTAGCAAACAAGTTTCCTTTTTCGTCTTTCGATGCTGCAACAATAGCATCGTACATTGCTTTTGAATATGTATCATCTGCTAAATCCCAACGATCGAATTGTTTTTCAACCCTTGAAGCGAAACTACTCCAATCTTTTTTCTCCTTTGGAGACCATGTGTCTTCGGCAATGGCTAACGCACGTGGCCATGTCATATACTGTAAATTTCTGTAATTGCCGATTTGTTCAGTCCATTGATTCCCTTGTCCCCCCAAAACATATTTAGCATCCATCCCTTCTTGAATAGGATCAAATGAATATACTTTATTCAAACGCAGACTTGCATAAACAGGTGCTTCTAGTAATGGCTCACCCTGTACATAATCTAAGTAGGCAAAACTGCTTGGAGACATAACTACATTGTGCTTCGACTTAGCTGCTTCAATTCCACCTTTCACACCACGCCAGCTCATTACGTTAGCAGTAGGAGAGATGCCACCTTCCAAGATCTCATCCCAACCCATTAATTTTTTGCCCTTTGAGTTCACGATCTTTTCTACTCTTCTCACAAAATAACTTTCTACTTCAGGCATTGTTTTTAAACCTTCTCTTTTCATGAGGGCTTGAACGGCTGGACTTTTTTCCCAGAAGTTCTTGGCACATTCGTCGCCTCCCATATGAATATATTCAAAAGGGAACAGTGCGGCTACTTCGGTAAATACCTTATCTAAGAATTCATACACATTTTCATTCGCAGGGCAGAGGCCGTTCTCAGTAATTGCTTCAAATTTTCCTCCCGGAAACCAATTCATAAAAGGAATTCCATTGTAAACACTATGCTCACCACCGGTACAAGAAAGTTCTGGATAGGAAGCCAAAGCCGCCATACTATGACCAGGTACATCAATCTCAGGCATAATGGTCAAGAATCTTTCTTGGCCATATTTCACCAATTCTTTAATGTCTTCCTGTGTATAGAAACCACCATAAGTTTTAGGCTCTGAAGCATCTGCTGCTTTTGGTGAATTAGCCCATTTACCATTTCGTTCAACTCTCCATGCACCAATTGATGTAAGTTTAGGTAAGCTCTTGATTTCAATTCTCCATCCCTCATCATCGGTTAAGTGAAGGTGTAATAAATTGAATTTAAATTTCACCATATCGTCCATGAATTTCTTCACTTCCTGTTTTGTGAAAAAATGTCTACTCACATCAAGCATCAAACCTCTCCATCCAAATCTTGGTTGATCATCAATAGTAACACAAGGAACTGTCCACGCTACATTTTGTACCAATGTTTTGCTTTCTATTTCTTTGGGTAATAATTGCATCAAAGATTGAATACCATAGAATATACCTGCTGGTTTATTCGCACTGATTAGAACACCTGTTGACGTTACTTTTAAACGATACCCCTCGTTTCCTAATGAAGTGCTAGGGGTAGCTAATAACTCGAGCTTAATCCCTTCGTTAGTTCCAGCATTGTTGTTCTTAAAATTGTATCCGGTGGCGGTATGCAGCACTTTGGCTAATTGTAAACCCATACCATCTACTTCTTTGCTGCTGCCAGCAGAAATGGAGATGACCGAATTGTTTTTTAAAGTAAATGTTCCACTGCTCTCAATTAATGAAGCGGGAACTGGAATTACGGATGCGCTAGGCTTGGTTTGTGAATGGGCAGCCAAAATTCCCATCGCCAATACTAATGGCAAGATTTTTTTCTTCATGTAAGCAATTTGAGGGCAAAAGTTACGGAGGATTTTTCATGAAATTCAAGTACAATAAAAAAGCGTTCAGAAGAAAGCTAAACTTATAAGGAAAATCCCCACATTAATCGATTACCGTTCTTCCCCCAGTCTTTCATTCCCTTTTTTAGTGCTACATTCAGTTGCAGCCAGTTTACTTTTTTACCTTTTTGAACTGGATTCAATTGCTGAACGCTGGGATCTACTAATTCTAATTTTGTAGCAAACCAAGTGGCATACATTCTAGGTATGGCCAAACCCAAAATCATACCGGGTAAGCCGCCCATGCTTTCAGGGCCGGCGCTTACTGGGATCTGATCTGTATAGAATGCTACCACTACCACCGAATCGCAAATTTTGGTAACTGCTTTTTTACATTCAAATCCCGCGATCTCTCTAGTTTCTTGGGTAATTTTCCATTCTAGGTTTTTTAAACTGTCTTTTATGACATAAGTATTTTCAAAAATTTCTCTTTGAATGCTAAGGGTATGGTTAGTAAAATCATTCACAACATTATCGGTCTCATTCGGTTTTGAGCCCCACATATATTTATTGTCAGTATTTTCTTTTTCTAATTTAAACACCGATTTGGACTCATTGAATTTGAGTTCATATTGGTCTTTAATGATCTTAGGAAAGCTTTTCATCATTTCCTTCCACCAGTCATTATCGCCACCTTCTTCTTCAAGGGGCTTATGCTGGTTGACTGTTTTTTCGTAAACAATTCTACCCTTAGTGATGAATTGAGTTTGCGAATAGGAGTTTATATAAATTAATAGCGATACTAATAAGAGTAGTCTGTTCATATTCTAAAAGCCCATACTGGTAGGCTTGCCGTTTTTACTGAAATTATAAATCAAGGATAACATGAAATAACGTTTTACATTCTGGGTAGTAGTTTCAGAAATGAAGTTGCTGCTGATATTCCTATTAATACCGAGGTTCTGATTGAATATATCATTTACAAAAAACTTGGTTTCCCATTTGTCATCCTTAGAAATAATTTTTCTGATTCCCCCGCTTACGTTATAAGCATTTTGCTGATTGGCAAAGGCTGCAGTTTTCTGATAGAAAGTTAGCCCAGCATTTAAATCTATATATAATTTTTGTTTTTTAAATTTTAACTGAAGGTTACTCCATGAATTATATGACCAATAATTGGTTGTTACATCTGGGCGGATGGAAGAAACAGATTTGTTATAATTAACGTTGAAATTGATCCAGAAATTGATCCATTTATCGCTCCAGTAACCTGAATTTATGGAGAATGTGGTAGCATTAGTTTTAGTAACGTTACGCAGGCCGTTCACAAAGTTTACATACTGATTTATTCTCGGGCCAATGTCAAAACCTACATTCAAGGATGGAATAATTTCAAATCCGTAGTCTGCGCTTATTCTAAATGTATAGTTACCAGTAACATTAATTGCCTGATTAATTCTTCTACCAAGACTATCAACATAAGAGCTATTAGAAATGTCATTGTCGGTAGAATTGTAACTCATATTAATTCCTACGTTTCTACTCTTTAAGACTTTATAATCCGAAGCCCGGAAAGTAAAATTATGCATGAATGCCTGCTTTAGATTTGGATTCCCTACGCTAATATTTAAGGGATCAATATTATCAATCAGAGGCTGAATTTCATTTAATGAAGGATTTTCTGTTGTTCCATTATAGTTAAATTCTATTCGTCGTTGTTGCTTCGGGGTGAATTTAAAATTAATAGCAGGAGTGAAATTGGTATAGCTTACTTCTCTACCTGTATTCTTTCTAATATCATTCATATGGTAGTTTACCGTACCCAAACCAGTTCCAACCGCAAAATTAAATTTCTTCACCTGGTACCGAATATTAAATCCGCCAGTATTGCCAGTGGTATTAAAGATGAAATGATTACTCAATGTATCACTTAGTACACTGTATTTGCCATTACCGTCTTTGTTAAATGTATTTCTTTCTGCATCGTTTCTATTAAGATTCAAACGATAGGACAGAATTAAAAAAGTGTTTT
>SESF01010335.1_pt1 | contig 11494 bp, 9 predicted proteins | sample 3171521 | NCBI WGS metagenome assembly SESF01 (sample SAMN10866945, study PRJNA518727) | freshwater metagenome | biome: subpolar coniferous forest; feature: holomictic lake; material: water; isolation source: holomictic Lake 227, 6 m and 8 m depth | place: Canada: near Kenora, Ontario | collected...
CTCGCGGACTCGGCAACCCTGGGCTGGAGGACACAATCCCTTTGGGATTGCAGAGCCACCGGTCTTTCCGTCGTTCCGTGCGGCAATGGCCGCGCAGGGAATATCCGAAAGGTATGGGCGGAAATCCTAACGGCATTGTACTGAGGAGTCCCCAGCAGGCACTACACCAAAAGCTGCGGAGGCTTCTCCCTCGCCCCTTCAGAAGGGGCGAGGGGTTGCCCGGTGTTGTCTATTCCGCAGTCTTGGCCGTAAATTGCCCCATTAGCGTCTTTTAGCGTGTTTGGCGGGTTGAACTGCTCTTTCCAGGTTGACCCTAAATTCGGCGGTCGATCCCAAGTGCCGTTTCTAGGGGTGCGGGGCTGCTCGGTGTTGTCTGTCCCGCGGTCTTGTCAGTATGGGCCACCGGTTCGTGGTGTTCACTTGCGTGCCGGACCTTGCGCTTTCATTCCGCTTCCAAGCCATTCCAGCGCATTGAGGATGAGCTTGTTTTGAACCGCATTGTCGAAGGTGAAGGACAACTCCTGGTTGGTCTTCTTCTCGAAATCAAGGTCATTGTGACCCATGTTGAAGTAGATCATCCGGTATTTCTGGTTGGTCCAGACCATGGGATAGTAACCGGTATGCCAGATTTCATGCTGCTTCGGCCCGGTTCCGAGCGGGAAGCTGGCGGGATCGATCGCAGCCAGAATCTTGATGTTCCGGTTTGTTCTGAGATCCGAGGTCCATTTGTACCATTCGTTTGGGGAGGCCTTGAAAGTCTCGGGCAAGCCGCGGGTCACCGGATGCCGCACATCCTCTATTCTAAGCAGGGCAGCAGTGGGTCTCCAGGTGTTCCCCGCATAGGATCCCGATCCCAGAAACTCGTTGTGATACCAGTCCCAGTTCTGCGGGAATTGGGACGGAGTCAACGCGAACGCCGCAAAATGAAACCCCATCCAGCCGCCGCCGCTCTCCATGTATTTCCGGAATGCCTCCCGCTGGGCTGGCGCGTCCGGCCGGGTATCCAGAAAGATCACCACCTGGAATTTGGCTAGAAACTCCGGCCGCAGATTTTCCCAATTATCGGTGGATTCATAAGCAAAGCCATGTTCGGCGGCCATCCGGGGGAACCACCGGTTCGCTTCCTTAACAAAGCTGATGTGCGGGGTCTCGTCCTTGCCGGTGTAGAAGGCGATAGCCTTGAATGCCGGCAGGTTCGTCTGGGCCGGACTGCCGCCAGCGCAGAAGCAAGCCAGGCAAAGTGCCGCCATCCTCCACCCGCGATTTGGTCTGAAAGAGGTCATCATGCGCTTATCCTGCGGTGTTAATTTGCCGCAGCCCACACTATGGCATTGCGCAAGACCGTAGTGAACGCTGTGTTTTCGAGGAGTTCAGGCCCATGGCCCATGAAGATATAAACATTGCGCGCCGCGACGTGTTCGTTCGTCCAGATGACCGGATGGTCGCCCATCTTGATAGCGGAATCGGGGGCGTAGGTGGCCTCGTCCACGGTGGCGAGGACCTTGACATTGGGCCGCGGGCTTCGATCCCACGCATACCATTCTTCCTTGCGGATGACGAACGACTCCGGAACATCCTTCATGCAAGGATGGGACTTGCCCTCCACCCGCACCGTCCCCGAGGCAAAAGTCGGGATGTAGTTCTGGTATCTGATGTGCCCCATGAAATCCGAATACCAGCCCCACATGGGGAAGCCATCGAACTCGCCCAGGAGTGTGGCATGGTGGAGGCCCACCCAGCCGCCTTTGCCCTGCTCGATATAAGACTTGAAAGCGGCCATGGCCTCGGGCTTCCACCCATAGGGGACGAAGTCCAATTGCAGAACCAGCCTGTACTTGGCCAGCAAGGCCTCGTTTACCGGCACGGTGTTGGTGAGGTAATCGACTTCGAACCCGTTGGCTTCCCCGCATGCCTTGAGCCAGGGCCTGGCAGCCGTTGTGAAAGCGATGTGGTGACCTCCAGACTCGGCCAAGGCCAGCACCCTGAACTTAGTTTTGGCTGACGATGGAAGAGGATTCGGCTGGGCAAGGCCTGTCGCCGGCAGCGTTAGCCACAGAATCGTGGCGCAAAGTGCGGCGTGCAAGGCCGGTGCTGGCCGCCAACGAACCGAAGCCGATGGCTGGGTTCGTCGCACGACTGAAGGTGACTCGGGCCTCGTCAGTTTCATATCGTTTCGATCCTGCTTCCGATGGGCCACCAGTGGTGATCACTCCGGTGTGAACTTGAAATCGTGAATGATGACCTCGACCTCCCGCCCGTTCTTCGGCGCCAGCCCTTTGAACAGCCAAAGATTGATGTGTACCGGCATCGGCTGTTGCGAAACGTGCCGTGAGGCTTCCGTGGGACGGTAAACCCAGGCATTGATCTCCGCGCGGTCATCATCGCGGTAGCCCTGCACGGATCGGAATTTCACCTCGTCGCTGCTCCAGCTGAACCGGTGCGTGGTCTGCTCACCGGTTAAGGTGAACGGGAAAGAACTGGATACCTGCTGGAGCGATTTCACGACTGGCCACACCGTGTAGTTGCCCATTGGGTTCTTCGCCTCGCCCCACCGCGCGAATTCGATGTCGATCTCGTGCGTCCCATCCGATCCAACATCTCCCGTCGGGTAGTTGAATAATCCCAGCACCACGTTGTCGTCCAAAAGGTCGAGCCGGCCGCTGGTGCGAAATTCGTACCGGCCAAAGCCCAGACGCCTCCGCATCGTGACTTCGGCACCGGCCCATTTCCCATCCCGGTGGCTGATTTGCAAATGCAGGTTGGTTGTCGTATCCAGCCAGGCGTTGTTTTCGTCCCACACGTTGGGTCCCGGCCCACCCCGGCCCGACCTGACGTTCCAGGTGTAGCCTCCGAATTGAATGTCCTTCGCCTGGGTGGCGAAACCTAACGCCAGGAATAATGCGGCCAGCAGCCAGTGGGTCTTCCGGTTCATCGGCATCGCCAGCCAAATATCGTCTTACAGCCAAAAACAAACGAGGCGAAGGAAATGAATCCTCCGCCTCGATAACAACTTTACTGACCCAAATTACTTGGTGCCCAGGATGGCATCTTTGGCGGCCTTGGCGACGCGGAATTTGACCACGCGCTTGGCGGCAATCTTGATGGTCTCGCCGGTGGCCGGATTTCGGCCCATGCGAGCTTTGCGATTTACCAGAACAATCTTCCCCAATCCAGGAATCGTGAAGGAGTTCTTGGCGTTCTTGTAGGCCAGTGCCACCAGCGCTTCCACGGTTTGCACGGCTTGCTTCTTTGTAATTTCGACGCTTTCCGCGAGTGACGCGGCGATTTGTGATTTAGTTAATGCTTTTGCCATATAGGTGAGGAATTGATAACGGCAGCACCCCATAGCTGCAAGCGGAAAATTAACAAAAAGTTGATCCCCCGCCTTGGAATGCGAAGGCGGCAAATCTCCAGTTCCGCCAAGGTTCATCAAGGCTGGGACGCGTTCAGCGGTAGCTGGTAACACGCGGCCTCCTGGTCGTTACGAACCAGCAGCAGGTCGCGGAGGAGCACGGGATTATTCCAGGTCTTGCCCTGGAGAGCCCGGAACCGGGTTCGTTCCCGGGGTCTTTCCGGGCTGATCTCCACTAGCACGACATCCCCCGATTCGGCCTGAATGAGCAGTAGGTTATCCACCAGAAGAATCTGGCCGTGGCCGTATCGTCCTTCTTTCCACTCCCGGTTTCCCTGCTCGAGGTTTACGCAGGTCAGGACCCCATCATCAAGTCCATACACATAGTGTCCCCGGCGGACAAGGTTGGTGAACTTGGGTTTCAAATTACGGTTCTTCCAGAGGGCCACTGCCGAAAAGCCGCCAGTGGCGGAGCGTTCGATTTTCAGCATCACGCAACCGACGCCGTAGCCAGCCGCGATGAAAATGCGATTCGTTTCGACCACCAGCGGTTGAGTGGCTTTGGCGAACTCGCCCGGCCAGGCGTATTCCCACCGGATCTCGCCATTGTGTGGGTCATGTCCGGTGACGCTGTGGCCATTGACCATCAGGATTTGCTCCTGGCCGCACACGGAGGCCAGGAGCGGCGAGCAGTAACTGGCTCGGTCGCGGCCGGCCTGCCAGACGGTTTTGCCGGTCGCCGCCTCGTAGGCGAGGATCGTCTTTTCCCGCTGTTCTCCGCCGGTCACCACCACCAGGTCTTGCGCCAGCAAGGGGGAACAGCTCTTGCCCCAGGTGAGGTTGGTGAGGTGGTTTTCGCCCAAAACGTCGCGCGACCAGATCAACTGGCCGGTCGCCTCGTCCAGACAATCCAGGATGCCCGATGCGCCCATGGCATAGACGCGTCCGTTATGCAGCGTGGGCGTGGCACGCGGTCCATCACCGCCCAGCGTCTCGCTAAATCGAACCCGATTGGTGTGGGCCCACAGCGCTCGGCCGGTCTGCCATTCGTAGCCGACGATCAGCTCCTCGCCACGCCGTTGCTCCTGGGTGACGGCATGGTGGCCCGAGACCGCGAATGCCGACCAACCCAGGCCGATCGGCTGGCGCCAGATCGTTCTTGGGGGCGAGCGATCCCAGTCGCACCGCAGCGGAATACCGGTGAGCACTCCCGAACGATCCGGCCCGAGAAATTGGGGAAAGGCTCCCTCCGGCAACGGCACCGCTCCGGCAGGTTGGCTCAGTGCTGCAGCCTTCGGCTGCAGCATCAACGCCCGTGCCGGCCCTTCCAGCTTGGGCGACCCGCGCCAGACTAATCGCGGAATCCCGGACCCGCCGATGGAACCTTCCACTCGAGTAAACCGTTTCACAGCGAAGCCAAGGCCGGCCAACAGGCCGCCGCTGATCAAGACCAGCAGCAACCGGATCCTCCACGGCAACCCCGTGAAGAAAATATACCAGAGGCCGAGTGACAGGGCTGTCAACAGGCCAACGCCAATCAGAATTGGCTCCAGGAAGGGGATTTCGCGGGACCGCAAGTAAACAGCAGTTCCCCCCGCCAGGACGATCAACGTCGCCGGCATCCACCAGCGCATTGGCCGATGATTAGGCTTTTGATTCATGCGGCACCGAGTCTGCCACGGCTTGACCCAGACATGGCGCCGAACGGACCAGCCTCGGCTGTTCCGCCATTGGGATACCCGCCGCCATGAGGGACTCCCTGTGTGTGGCGAAGTCCAGCGCAGCGTGGACCGCGCCGGACTCCCGGCCCCTGGGGGAAGAAGAAATTCAAGCCAGCCATAGAAAATACCAATGTTTGGGCCGTTTCGGCTTCGCTGGGGCCACCGGCTTTTCCTCCGGCCTTATCACGGAGATGCTTTCAATCTTCACCACGCGGCTCTGACGAATCATATGCTCCATACCCGAATCGTCTGTCCAATGGTAATTGGTGCCCTGGAGTTTGGGTTTGCTCACGGCGATGATCTGGTCGCCATTGTTTAGTTTGAGGAGATATTCGTGCGCACAACCGCAGAGAACGGCCAGGTTGACCAGGAGTGTCAAAGCCAATCCACGTTTGATTATAGGAGCGCACATTTCCGCCCATGATCCAACACTCTCGATGCGAGCGTGTCAAGATCGGCTTGCGACGCCCCAGTCCGCATCTGCCGTTACACCCTGACACCCGCCAGCATGCCGCAGGCGCCTTGAATATCCTGGCCACCGCTGTAACGCCGGGCCACGGGCATGCCCAGCTTCACGCGGAGCGCATCGCGGAAGGTATCCAACTCGCCACGCGAGGGCGGGCGGAAGCGCCCGGACGGATCGTTGACGTCAATCAGGTCGAGCTTGATGGGCAGGCCGCGAGTCAAGTCCGCCAGCCGTTGGGCATCACCCTCGCCGACATTCACGCCGGAGATCATGGTCCAGGCCAGCGTGACCCGTTGCCCGCTGACGGCGTGGTACTCCCGGAGCGCCTGAATGAGTTCCGGCGTTGGATGACCCTGTTCGACCGGCAACAATTCCCGCCGTTGGATTGGGTCGGCGGAAGTCAGCGAGACGACCAGCCGGACGCGAAACCGTTCGGCCGTAAAGCGGCGGATGCCGGGGATGATGCCGACCGTGGAGAGTGTGATCGCTTTGGCGGCAATGGCCATTCCGCACGGTTCGGATAGGATCTGGATGGCCGTCATCACCGCGTCGTAATTGAGCAGCGGCTCCCCCATTCCCATGAAGACCACTCCGCGAATAGGATGCGGCGAATCCGCCTGCATTTGGACGACTTGATCTACCATCTCCCATGCGGCCAGGTTGCGGCCAAAACCCATCCGGCCCGTTGCGCAGAATACGCAACCCATGGCGCAGCCGACCTGGGAACTGACGCAGGCCACGTACTTGAGGTCACCCGGCCGGTGGAGCAGAGGAATGCGCACCGCCTCAAACTGTCCGCGCCCCTGACCTTCAAACAGATACTTGGTGAAACCGTCCTGCGGCGAGACGATTCTCTGGGCCAGCGTCAAATGAGGAATCTCCGTCAAGGCAAGCAGGTCATCCCGCAGCCGGGCGGTAAGGCCGCTGCCCGGAGCGGGCAGCTCACCGCGCTTCACGGCAGCCGCCAAGAGCCGCCGCGCCAGGTGCGGGCTCACCCCCGCCTGGGCCAGGGAGGCGTGCAACTGCGCGGAGGTCTGGTTCTTTAACAAGATCGGCATGCTCGTATTCACCGCTGCATGGACAGAAGCAAAGGTGTCAGGAAAGCCTTCGTCTCGCACGGCTTAGTTTTCAGGTGCGCCAGGTGCGCTTGGGCGACTACTGAGGAGTACGCGGCATGCACTACCCCAAAAGCTGCGGCGGCTACTCCCTCGCCCCTTCAGAAGGGGAGAGGGGGTGCTCGATGTTGTCTATCCCGCAGTCTGGTCAGTAAGTCCATGGGACAGACAATCCGCAGCGCCGGCATGGTCGCGGAGATCATCGTCTGGTCAGAGTTCTGTGTGCCGGCGAAAAGCGCGTCCAAAAAGGTTGCACCCCGTGCCAATAATGCTAGTATTAGAGTAGATTCTTGGTTGCAGTCGTTGGCTTTATGACGGCAAGTTAACAGAATCGTCGCGTTTTATTGAATCGAACTGCACTCATGATCCGGTTGGCCCGGAGCGGGTTTCTGCTCTCTCCTTGGGCCTTTGCCGCGGCCGCCCCACCGTCAAACTCCGAACCCGGAAAGTCCATAGCTTATGAAAGTATTCCTCGTTTACGTCAATGATGAGAATTTCTACCGGCTGCTGCCGGAGGATTTGGGCGGTTCCAAGCCGGGCGACGCACGCGTCAAGGTGATGGGATTCCCGCCGCTGGGCATCGAGACACTCGCGCCCGTGCTGCGCCAGCACGGCCATCAGGTGCGCATGTTCGACACATGCCACCCGCAGATGAAGGAGGCGGATGTCGCGCAGGCGTTGCGGGACGATCCGCCGGATGTCGTAGCCCTTTCGTTCTTGTCCACGACGACTTATCCGGGAGTGAAAAGCATGGCCCAGGTGGTCAAGCGCGAGCTGCCCAATGTGCCAACCATCTGCGGCGGTGTTTTTGCCACGATGAATCAGGACCGGATTCTGAAGGATTGTCCTTACATTGACGCCGTGGGTGTCGGCGAAGGCGAGGAACTGCTGCCGGACTATCTTGACCACTTGAAGCAACCGGCCAACGTCGCCGGTCTCATCTGGCGCAACGGCAAAGAAATCATTAAGAACATCCCGCGCCCGATCATCAAGGATTTGAACCAGTTTCCGTATCCCGACCGCACGACGCTGCCGATTGATTACATTGAATCGTTGCCGCTCGATGTGCCAGCCGTTCTTTCGCTGGAGAAATTCTGCACGATGCAAACCTCGCGCGGGTGTCCTTACACCTGCATTTATTGCGATATTCCGGCGCTGACCAACGGCAAGTGGCGCTTCCGCTCGCCGAAGCACGTGCTGGGCGAAATGAAGCAGCTCCACGACCAGGGCTACCGCTCGATCTATCTAACCGACGACCATTTCCTGCTGAAACGCGACCGCATCCACGAGATATGCCAGAACATCATCGATCACAAGCTCGCCTTTAAGTGGGGCTGCGAAGGGCGGGTGGATTCGGTCGCGGTGGATGAATTGCCCATCATGGGCCAAGCGAACTGCAACTTCCTCGCTTTTGGCGTGGAGGCGGGCACGCAGAAGATCCTGGATCGACTCGACAAACGCCAGACGCTGGCGCAAATCGAACACGCGGTAAGTGAAGCCAAACGGTGCGGCATTGAGCGGGCGCACGGTTTCTTCCTGGTCGGTTCCCCCGGCGAAACCGAAGCGGACATTCTGGAGAGCTTTCGCTTTTGTGCGCGGCTCAAGCTCGACACATTCGGGTTCAACCGGCTGTGCGTTTATCGCGGCACTCCGCTGTGGCACGAGTACGTGAAACGCGGCATTCTCGACGACGATCGCGACTGGGCCAAGTGGTTCAAATGCTCCGATATTGACCCGACCGTGCTGCCCAGCGAGGTCGTCAACCACGCGCGGCAGAAGGGCTACGCTCTGCTCTTCGCCCGGCGGATTCTCTTCCGCCCCATCCAGACCTTCAAGCTGCTTCGTACTTTGGGCCGGCACATGAAATTCACTGACATTCTCCGGCTGTTGAGCAGCCCGTTCCGTCGCCGCAAGTTGAACCGGACGCCGGAATTACCCGCCAGGATGATTGATTCCGGATTGACCGCGCCCATTCGGACCGCCGCGCTGGTGGAAGGAGTGTGAGCCGAGAATCGCTCCTTCAGAGCTTAAAGCCCGCGAGGCGAGCAGCGTGGGTGAACTGCTCAAGTTGTTGCCTTGGAAAACAGGGCGCAGGCTGTGGGCACCGCATTCAGGCCGATTGTCCGGGCTGAGAGCAGCTTGCCTTGATATTGCTCCACCCAATCCAACGCCCAATCGCGCACCCACGGCGGAGCCTCGCCCTGGATCACCCGCAGAGGGTTCAGACCGATGACCAACTCGGAGTCGCCATAGAAGGCGTGAAAGTGGGTTCCGAACGTATGATCGATTAATCTCCGGATCACGATCCCGCAGAATTTGGCAAGCACTGGCATAGTAGTCTTTCTTTTTCTTACGTGCCGCGTCCCATGTCAGCAGAGGATTATACCTCGCTAAATCTTGGGTCCAACGGTCGCGTCTGTCGGGTCCCTTCGCAGGAACGGTGCCACTGCTCCGCAGCCTCGGATTCAGCCTAAATCAGCTGGAAACGGCCCGGAACCAGGCGCGACAGCGCGCAACTCCTGCACAGCACTGCGCAATGTTCGCCCTCTTCGTTAGCTCTCCTGCATCATCGCCTCGATTGCGGAAAGTTTGAGAATTACGTTCAGCGGCTCGCTGCCACCATCGAACCCATCCCGGTCATGGAGCTTTGACAGAGGTTCGACTTTACGCCCGCACGGACCCCTCATACGCTCTTACGGCATCTTTCAAGGCCTTGCTCGGTTCTGGCGGAGAGTCCAGCTGGGAAAGAATCTTGCGGGCGTCCTTTTGGGATAGGCGGATGACGGACTCGCTGACACCGGCCTGTCAAGACCGCACCTTGTGCTTCCCAACCGATCCAACCACCGGCTGACTTTGGGCTTTAGACTCCGGGCTTTTGCGTCTAGACTGTGGGTCCATGTTGACTCTGTCCGGCATTAGCAAAGCATACGGCGAACGGGTATTGTTCGCCGACGCCACCCTCCAGGTGAACCGCCAGGACCGGATCGGGCTCGTCGGCCCGAACGGGGCCGGGAAAACCACGCTTATCTCCATTATTCTTGGGGAGGAATCCGCCGACACCGGCAAGATCACCTCCGAACGCGGCGTTTCCATCGGCTACCTGCCGCAGGAGAACGCGCCGGTCGGTGACGAGACCGTGATCGAGCTGGCCACCGCCATGACGCCGGAGTACACCAAGCTCCGCCGCATTCTCAAGGCGTGGGAAGCCGACCACCCCGTCGAGGCGCAGCACTCGGAGGAGATTCACGACGATGTGCATGACCGCTTCAATGAGCTGGGCGGCTACCGGCTGGAAGCCAAAGCCAAGCAAATCCTCGCCGGTCTCAGCTTCCGCGAAAAGGACTCCGACCGGCGCGCGAGCGAGATGAGCGGCGGCTGGGTCATGCGCGCGCACCTCGCGCGTTTGCTGACGCAGGAGCCGGACCTGCTGCTGCTGGACGAGCCGACCAACCACCTCGATCTCGAAGCGCTGCTCTGGTTCCAGGGATACTTGAAGAGCTACCCCGGGGCGATCCTGGTCATCTCGCACGATCGTGAGTTCCTCAACCAGATTGTCGGCAGCATCGTGGAGATCCGGCAGAGCCGGCTGCTCCGCTATCGCGGCGGCTATGACGAGTATCTGCTGCAGCGCGAAGCCCACGAGCAGCAACAGTTGGCCCTCTACAAACACCAGGAGCGCGAGATCGGCCGCCTGATGGAATTCGTCAACCGCTTCCGCGCCAAGAACACCAAGGCCGCTCAGGCCCAAAGCAAGCTCAAGCAGATTGATCGGATGGACAAAGTCGAGGCGCCCGAGGGTGACGACCGCAAGCTTAGCTTCCGGTTCCCGCAACCGCAGCGCAGCGGCATCAAGGTCATCAAGCTCGAGCACGTCCAACATGCTTACGGGGAAAACGTGGTCTATCGCGGCATGGGTTTCCAGGCGGAGCGTGGCCAGCGCACCGTGCTGGTGGGGCCCAACGGGGCGGGCAAGTCCACCCTGCTGAAGATCCTGGCGGGTGTGCTCATACCCCAAGCCGGTGAGCGCACGCTCGGCCACAACGTCAAAGCCGGCTACTACTCCCAGTATCGCGTGGATATGCTGCAGCCGGACCGCACGGTGCTCGATGAGGCGTTCGACACACCCCAGCGCCTGACCGAGCAGTTCGTCCGCACCCTCCTCGGCTGCTTCCTTTTCCGCGGCGACGATGTGTTCAAGAAGGTCGATGTGCTCAGCGGGGGCGAGAAGAGCCGGCTCGCGCTGGTGAAGCTGCTGCTGGACCCGCCGAACCTCCTGCTGATGGACGAGCCGACCACGCATCTGGACCTTTCGAGCGTGGATGCGCTGGCCTACGCGCTGGACCAGTTCGAGGGCACGCTGGTCTTCATCAGCCATGATGTTTACTTCATTCGCGCGCTGGCCAACCACGTCGTGCATGTCAATGCCGGCCGGCTCACCCATTACCCTGGTGGCTACCAATATTACCTGGACAAATCCCGGGCGCAGTCCGAGCGCGAGGGGCTGACCGCGTCTGGCCGGGACCCGCTCCAAAGCCTCCCCGGCCGGAGCGGAAAGATCGAGGACGCGGCCGATAGCGGCTCGGCCAGCTCAAGGAAAGACCAGAAGCGCCTGGAAGCCGAGCATCGCCAGTCGCGTTCGCGCGAGCGCAAGGCCCAGCAGCAGATCGTGCATCGGCTCGAAAAGGAGATTCAGGAACTCGAAGCCCGCCAGGCGGAATTCGTCGCCGAGCTGGAGAAATCCGACACCTACGAGAAACCCGGCCTGGCCCAGAAGATCAACCGCGAGCTGGTGGACGTTCAGCACCGCCTGGCCGAGCTGAATCCCGAATGGGAACAGGCC
>SESF01017732.1_pt1 | contig 11488 bp, 7 predicted proteins | sample 3171521 | NCBI WGS metagenome assembly SESF01 (sample SAMN10866945, study PRJNA518727) | freshwater metagenome | biome: subpolar coniferous forest; feature: holomictic lake; material: water; isolation source: holomictic Lake 227, 6 m and 8 m depth | place: Canada: near Kenora, Ontario | collected...
TGGACACAACGGCAGGCGAGGGGGTCGAGGTCGGCGCCGCTGTGCGAAAAAAAGCGTGGGCTCGGCTTCTGGCAAAGGTATACGAGGTGGACCCGTTCCTTTGCCCGGAGTGCGGGGGGAAGATGGCCGTTATCGCGGTGACTTACTCACCCGCGGGTGAGTGGGATCCTGCGGAGATCAGGGGCATCATTGCCTGTCTTGCAGCAAAGGGGAGGGGGCCACCGCAATAGGCGAAGTCCAGTTCACTATCCCAGCTCCCTGCCGCGGGAAAGCGCGGCTCTGGTTCAGCTCTCACGCCCAGAATGGCGTTGTTGACTGCCAGACCTTCAAGGAGTAGTCTGTCCATGGATGGATTGTTGTGACTCGGAGAACGCAGGGAGCGGGGGAAAGCGGGCGATTTTGAGACCGCGATGGGCTCCACGGGATTGCCGGGCGGCGGTCGAGTGGCGAATCGGCTTCCGAAGGGCGGTTCGAGCGCCGCGGACAAGGCTGCGGCGCAGGCGGGCGGCTATAATTTTTACTATCATTCGGCTATAATTTTTACTATCATTCAGAAGTCACGGAAATGTTCCGTGGGTTCGATGTTTTCAGGATCTCCTACTTAAGAAAAACTCTGGATGATTGGCAGTATTACCCCCCCGCGTTCGGGTTGCCCGACGCCGTCGTAATCCGATCGCCAAATGGATCGGAAGGGTGGTTCGGGCGACGCAGAATTGGCTACAAGCGGTTGGGCGGCGATAACTTTTGCTATCACTCATCCCGCATGTTGCTTCAACTTATTGATGCAGCAGTCTCCACTCTATTGCGCCCATTCCGCTTGGCCGCGTAGAGCGCAAGATCCGCCTGCTTGATGAGCTCGCCCGAGTCGATTGCCGCCGTCGGCGTCATGCACGCGATCCCCATGCTCAGGGTGACGCAGGGGGCTGTTGGGGATTCCGCGTGAGGCAGCCTCATCGCGGCGAGTTTGGCCGCGATCTCCCTGGCGGCCACGAGGGCACCTTCCAGGGGAGTCTGGGCCAGGACGAGGGCGAACTCCTCTTCGCCGTAGCGCGCGGCGAGATCGGTCGGTCGCTGCGCCGCCTTCCCGATGACGCCGGCAACCTGTTTGAGGCAATCGTCCCCTCCCTGGTGTCCGTAGTGATCGTTGAAGAGTTTGAAATGGTCGATGTCCCCAATTAGGAGTGATATCTGCCACCCTTCGCGTCGGGCCCGCAACCACTCGGCGCCCAGGAATTCGTCGAAGCGCCTCCGGTTGGAAAGCCCCGTGAGGCCATCCTGCGAGGAAAGGAGTGAGAGGGCCAGGTTGGCCTCGGTCAGCTTGCCCATCGCGTCGGAAAGCTCCCGCTCGACAACCGCATACTCCATGATGAGCTGTCTGAGAAGCCTGTCGTTGATGTCGGAATCGGTCTTTCTCGCGAATTGGTCCAAGACCATTTCACCATAGCGGATCAGGATCGGGTCTTTTGTTTTGAGGGAAAGACCGAGCAGTGAAACGATGTCATCCAAGGCCAGCCTCCGCGATGCCGTCGATTCCAATGTCGTCCAGGGCGGCCAGGTGGCCTCCGATCATGCCGATACTCTCGCTGCCTTTGATGACCGAACCATGCTGCGGCGCGACTACCTGGGGATCGGTCGCCTGGATGGTCCGGACCGCATGCTTGAGCGCCTTGGATGAGGTCATGACGCGGCGATGGAAATTCAAGATGCCTGGCAAAAAACAGGATCCTCGCACCTTGGAGCATTCGTATCGACTCCCTGGCGCGGTTCCCCGTGGTCCCGAATTGGCGCAGCCATGGCATCGCGGGTCTATGTCGGCGAAGAGATTCCATTCGCTCCCGGTTCCGTAAGTGCCGAAGAGGTCGCTGGTAAAGAGGGTCCCGGAGCTTTCGTCGAGCGTCACAAAGCTGCCGGCGGAATGGGAGTAGGGGGTGAGGAAAAAGCGAAGGGCACGCCCGTTGCGAAGGGTCAACCTCAAGCCCATTTCCTCGACGCAGCGGAGTCTGGACCTCACGGCATAATGACGGATGAAAATGTTGTTTTCCCGGTGCGAAACTATCCGGAGATCGTCACGACCGATGATATCCTCGAGATTCGGGATGCTCCCGCAGAGGTCGGGATCATAGTGCTGGTAGATAAGGGTGCTGATCTGTCGCGGCTCCACTCCCGTTCCGAGTATCTTCATCATGACCTTGCTGAAATCCGGCCGGCTTCCGCCGTCGATCAGCACGGCTTCCTCACCCGCGATGATTAGGTAGGGGTTGCAGTGCAACCCCGATTCCGCATCGGCAAACCCGACCCAGTGGACTCCCTCCGCCAATTCGATTGGGCGATTGTATTCCGCTTTCACGTCCCCCCCTAAAAAGCATGTGACTCCCGGGCTCGTGCCGGGTATTCGTTGGCGCAGTTTCTTTGCCGGGCCCTTCGCGCGCCGCAAGGTCGCGATGTCTTATGGACTGTGACTATTCAGGAGGTACTCGCCTCCATGGGCCAAGACCATCAGAATTCGGCCCCCTCGAAATCTCCTTTTTCAGTCCGACGGGTAGCCTAGGTTCCGGCATGCAATCTGGCAAGCAGTCCTGCCCCGACAGCGCCATCGCTTCCGGTCTCCAGTCCAGCCACGCCCGCGTGGCTGGTTGTCACCGCGATGGTGGAGACCCTTGATTCCGGGGAGGGATGCAGGCTCGCGAATTTGAGGCTGACCTTTTCGGCGAGTCGTGCCGCCGCCAGGTCCGAGGAACCTGGAAGCACAAGCACGAACTCGGCCGTCGAGGCCCGGCAGATCGACTCGCCGGGTCTCAGCATTTGCCGCAGGATGAGGGCCGTCTCCTGGAGGACCCGATCACCGGCGATGCTGCCCCATTCCTTCCCGATCTCGCCGTAATTGGTAACAACTATGCCTACCACGGAAAGGTCGGATCCCCTTTGGGAAGCCCGCGCGAGCTCATCGCGGATAAGGCGCTCCATTCCCAGGCCATTCCAGCTCTGCGTCAGCGGATCGAGTCCGGCCCTACGCTCGGCTTCGTCGAGGGGAGCCGAACCCGAGGCGCGGAGTTCGTTTTCGACCCAATGCGCGAGGTCCCGCAGGGTCTGCTTTTCCTTTTCGGAGAATGTCCGCGGCATATGGTCGATCAGGCAGAGGGTCCCGAGGTTGTGGCCATCCGGCGTGCTGACCGGCATCCCGGCGTAGAACCTCACGAAGGGATCGCCCGTCACGAGCGGGTTGTCCGAGAAATCCGGGTGGAGGGTGGCGTCGGGCACGAGGAAGACATCCGAGGCCATGATCGCGTGCCCGCAGAAGGACACCCGCCTCTCGGTCTGGTCCGCGTCGAGACCCTGCCGCGACTTGAACCACTGGCAGTCCTCGGCCACCAGCGAGACCAGGGCAATTGGTACATTGAAGAGCCTGCATGCCAGCCGGGTGATCCGGTCGAAGCGCTCCTCGGCGGGCGAGTAAAGGACATCCAGTTCTCGAAGGTTCCTGATTCTCAAAGCCTCGTCGGCAGGTGTCGGCGCGTCTTTCATGTATTTGCTCCTTTTTCCGCAGGGCCGGAGCCCGTCAATCCTCGGCCTTTCATGCCTTTGCCGCCCGCGCGAAACCCGCGCGCTTGAGTTCGCCCCAGCCCTTGGGTTTTTGGATTCCGCCGAGGTAGCCCGAGCAGCGCCAGAGGCTTACGAGCTGGCGGAAACCGAAATTTTCGATGATCGCCGTCCAGATGAGGCGCAGTCGCTCCTTCACGGGAAATGCCTCGTCCACCGCCATGAGACAGAGGGCTGTCGTCGAAATGAACATGCCCATCAGGATGGTCGTGATGAAAAGGCCGGCCAGGGTAAATCCATTCAGCATTCCCATGAAGGCCGCGATCAGCACGAGAATATACCCTTCGGCCTCGATCAGCGGCCCTAGTACCTCAAATATGAGAAAATAGGGAAGACAGACCAAACCCATCACCCCGTAACGGGGATTGAGGATCGCCCTGCGGTGGAAAAACATCCCATCGAGGAGTCCCTGGTGCCAACGATCTCTTTGCTTGTGAAGGTTTCCGAGGTTGAGGGGAACCTCAGTCCAGCAATTTGCCCCGCCGTCGTAGTGCACCCGAAAGCGCACTCTCTGGTCGGCGAGAGAACGCCGGAGGCGAAGGACAAGTTCCATGTCCTCGCCGACGGTATCCTTGCCGTGGCGTTCCGAGCTCGTCATGTAGCCACCGATCTTCTTTACCTCGTTCTTGCCGAAAAGGCCGAAGGCTCCCGAGATGATGAGGAGGCCGTTGAAGCTCGCCCAACCGACCCGCCCTCCGAGGAAGGCGCGGATGTACTCCACGGTCTGGAAGCGCGGAACCCCCGCATCGGGAATCCTGATCTCGCGGAGGGCGCCTCGGTCGACAGTGCAGCCGTTGACCGGCAGTATGTTGCCACCCGCCGCGGCGAAAAATCGCGTATCGTCAAGTATTCCCGAAGCGAGCTTGAGGAGCGAATCCGGCTCGAGGAGGGAGTCGGCGTCGATCCCGCAGAAATAGCCCTTGTTGGCGTAGTTGATCCCTGCATTGAGCGAATCGGCCTTCCCCCCATTATCCTTGTCGATCACCATCAGCTTGGGGTATTTCGGATTGCGGTAAACTCCTCGCACCGCCTTTGTCGCGAGGCCCGGCTCCACAGGGTACTCGATCCTCACAAGTGCGAACTCCCCGATGAGGGCGGCGAGGGTTCCGTCGGGCGAGCCATCGTTGACAACCAGTACCTCGTGGTCGGGATATTCCATGTTGAGGAGGGAATGCACAGACTGGACGATGCTCGCCTCTTCCCGATACGCGGGGGCGATGATGCTGACAGCCGGGAGTAGGCCCTTCTGGAGAAGGTTCATGCGCTTCTTGATCCTCCACATCCTCAGCTGCCAGCCCGAACCAAATGCCGACATCACGAGCAGGAGAAGGTAAATGGAAGAGATCGTGGCCGAATAGTAGATGAGGAGCCGGTTGAATCCGAGCACATAGGATGAAAGGAATTCGCCAAGTCCCGTCCAGCTCCGGATCGGGCCGTAGGAGGCCAGAGAGAAGGCGAAGGGAAGGGCGAGCACGAGGAGGGCAAGGATCACCAGTGTCACGCTTTTCGGAAATTCCCATTCGGCTGCCCTTCTCTGGCTCGCTGGCTTCCGGCCGGTCAGGGAGAGCGCTTCGAGCATCCGCTCCGGCGCGTAGAGTTCGAGTTCATGCCTGAGGCGGCCATCGTAGGCGAACCGTTCCTTCAGCAATGGTACGAACGCCGCCTCGATGGCCCGGTCCTCGTTCCGAATGATGAAATTGAGCAGCTCGGAATGGAAGCCGGTCTCGAGGATCGACCTGATGATGCGCGTCGGAGCCTCGGGGTTCCTTCCGACAAGCCCCAGCGCAAAGTACTCGATCCGCGATGAGAGGACCCTCGCGAAAAAGGGCTTCAGCCCCGTGGACGACCTTTCGAAGTCCTCGACGACCCCGCGCATCAATTCGGGCCTTTTCTGGATCATGGTGGAGATGGCGGCGACAGCCGCGTCCCTGTTCCGGGCGTCGGATCCATCGTCTCCAAATAGATGAACCAATTGTTCAATATTGGCCCGGTCGGGGAACCGCGACAGGGCCCTAATCGCGAGGATCCGGATTTGGGCATCGGGATGCGAAAGGATGTCGGAGGCGACCAGGTCCCGCGGATGGAACTCGAAAAGCCCCCTGGCAGCTTCGCGGGCAAGGTCGATGGAGGCTTGCCACAGCGATTCCCTGAGAAAACCGCGAAGCGCTGCTGAGGCCATCTGGCTGCCCAGACGGACGAGCATCCACCTGATGTTCTCGTCGGCATCGCCGATCAACTCCGGCAACCTCGCCTCGATGGCTTCCGGGTTCGCGGCAAGGAGAACGGAGGCCTTGCGCGCGTACCAGGTCGGGGAAAGACGGATTGAATCGATGACGAGGTTCGTCGAAAACCGGCTTGCCTGGCGGAGGAGGGCCGAGGCGATGAAGAGCTTGGTCACCCAGTCCCTCTCCTGCCCGAAGGCCAGGGCGAGGATCGCCTTGCTCCTCGTCGACCCCATGAGGGCGAGGTCGGAAAAAGCCTCCCTGCGACGGATCACGGAATGGGATCGCGCCCTGTGGAAGAGCCAGGCCGTGATCCCCGAATCCTTCGCAATACTGAAGATATATGCGCGGAAGGCGGGGCTCGGCTCACAGACCCCGCTGTGGGCCCAGAGGGCGTCAAGGAAGGCGCGCCTGTGTCGGTACAGGATCCGGGGATGGACATCGTGGTCCATGCGCGAAAGCATGCGGGAGAAGCGACTCTCCCACTCCCCGCTTCGCAGCTTGGCCCGGGTCCGGTGGAAGAGGGCGGCGACACTGCAAAGAAAGGCGATACTGAACATCCCCATGAGGACGAGTATCGGGAGGAGGTCGATCCGGCTCACCTCATCGCCTCGCGAGCCGCATGCCGACGATCCCGACCACCTCGTTCACGAAAACGGGTTTCTTGAGGTAGTACTCGATCTTCAGCTCACTGCCCTTCTGGACTGTCTCGTCATCCTTCCTGCGCGAGAGGATCATGTAGGGGATGTCCTTGCTGCGGCTTTGCCCGAGCATTTTCGAGCGCACAGCGAAGGCGTCAAGACGGGGAAGGAAGAGCTCGGAGATGACCATCCCGACCTTGCTCCCTTCGATTTTCGCCCAAAGCGCCTCGCCGTCCACGCATGACTCGACGCGGCAGCCGAGGCCCTCGATGGCCAAGCCCAGGATCTCGAAGGTCACCGGATCGGTGTCGGCCATGAGGACAAGCGGTCGATCGTCGGAGTCCTGCCCTTCGCCATCGCGCGAGACAACCTTGTTCATCCCGGCCCGTCTCGCTTCCCGGAGTCTCTGGCGCCCCGCCTTCATGATGAGGCCCGGAAGATCGGTGTTGGTTGTTTTGCCCTTGAGGACTTCGTGGATCCCGATGACCGCGATCGAGACGGTGAGGGTCTCGAGGAACATCCGCGATTCCTCGACAGTCCTTCGCGCTTCCTCGGCGCAATCGAGGGCGCTTGCCGGATCGCGGTCAGGGAGGTATGCGGCGAAGGTAGAAGCCTGCAGCCTGAAAAGCGTCGCCTCCGGGGGGAGGCCTGCCTGGAGGGCGTAGGAACAGGCAACCAGCGCTTCATTGCCGACCATTTCGCCAAACCGGTCGTTGATGCTTCCGAGATTGTCGATGGCAATCAGGAAGATGGCTCCCCCTTCGCTGTCGGGTCCCATCCCGGCCAACTCGGAGGAAAGAAAATCGCCGAAGTAATACTCGTTGTAGCAATGGGTGAGCGGACAGCGCATGATCTGTTCCTGTAAGAGGCCAACCAATTGCTCGGCCAGTTCCGCAAGAGCCTTCGCATCGGGCGTATCGATCGCAAGGGCCCGTCGGCGCAATTCGGCAAGCAAGGTCTCAGCTACAGTCATGTCATGAGTATCGGCTGGACTCCTTCGACTGTCGAGTACTGGCGCTGTACTAGGGCAAGCTGAGGTCCGCGACGAAACCGAGGGAATTCCTGTTCCAGTCCCGGTCTCCCGCGAAGTGCTCGAACTGGGCCTTGAGGGTGAGGGTCTCCAGGGGATGGAAAGCGAGTCCGAGAATCGCCGAAGCCCCCAGACCCTGGAGCCGGGTGCTTATCGGGTTCGCGAAGTGAAAGCTCGAGGCGGCCAGGCCAAGCGTGAAGCCGAACAGGGGCGCCGGATTGACTTCCAGGTAGGTCCACAGGGCCTGGTCAAGACCGATGCCATTTTCGTAGAGCAGGGTGTAGGAAATCCATAAGGAGGCCTTGGCGAGGAGCGCGTACTTGGCAAAAAGCGAATTGAAGATCGTCAGGCTGTTCTTGTCCATGACCAGCCGTTCGCGGAGCCCGGCATAGAGGAAGGCATTCTCATAATTAAGACTAGCCTGGACGTCGTTGGTCAGACTGCCGGCGGCAAGGTAATACTTGGCCGAATAAATGGAATCGATGTACCAGCCCGGGGCGAGCACCAGGGCAAAACCCGCGCCTCCGCCAAAGGCCGGTGCCAGGGAGGTCTTGCCATCGAGGCTCGCGTTGCCGAGAAGGCTGAGCGAGTCGCTGACCTTCACAATCGCGACTTCGCCAAACTGCAGCCCGGAGGCGACCGCGTCGCCTGGATAGACCAGGCCCCAATCGTCATAGGACAGGCTTGTGATGAAGCGGAGGGGGAGGGCCGTAATAGTCGCAATTGTGACAAGGCTGGCGATGGCAAGGGCCGCCGGCCGGATCACTTGGTGAATTCCATGATCTTGAGCCCCCCGGTCCCCACCGCGGCGACAACGGTCGTGTTCTTGCCGGCCACGCAGTTGACCGATTGGCCCTGGCCGAAACGGATGCTGCCCACGATGCCATTGCCGGCTGCGGTCACCGATTCGCGGTCGCCGACCCACATACCGGCTTCGCCATTTGCTATGAAGTAGAGGTTTTTGTCCCCGGCCTTGCCCGAGGACAGGGAGTTGGACGATTGATTGACCCTGGGCACGATGGCGGTATCCAGGTTCGGGGGCGGGATTGTGGAAACGAGGCTGTGGCTTTCGGTCGAGAATATCGCCACGCCAGTCAGGTTGCAGGCCACGAAAACGTAGCTGTCGATGACAGTCATGTCGGATTTCGCCTCAGCTTGCAGGTTGAAGCCGGTCAAGGCCTGGTCCATTGGCGAAGCGAGGAGTTTCGACCCGTAGAAGCGGAGCTTGGGAACAGCCGTGGCAGAATCGTTCGGCCACTGGGCAGAGAGCACCACGATCGTGTCGCCATCGACCACGACCGATCTGAGATCGTCCAGAGCCGAGCTGTCCAAGGCAGTCACAGTCGAGAGGTTTCCCGCTTCGAGGACGTAAAGACCGGCGGACTTCGAAGCCGCCGAGGTGGCCGTCGTCACATAGAGCCGCCCCGAGGCCACCTGGATATCGGTCGCGAAGCTGCCGGGGAGATGGCGCTCGCGGTAGGCCGCGGTCATCACCCCATTTCCCTGCAGGGGCAGGGCCAGGACCCAGGCATTGCCGCCCGGGTCGTCCTTGGATCCCACGAGGTAGAGGGTATTCCCATCGAGGGTGAGCGCGGCTATGTCACCACCTGGGAAGAGTTCGCTTGAGGCAAGCACTGGAACTGAAGGGTTGGAGACATCGAACACATCAAGGGCGCCGAATTTGGCATCGCCCCGCTCCATGTAGGCGACATAGGCCTTCTTTCCATTGGGGGCTATCGCAATATGGGAAGCCTGCAGGGAAGTTCCGTCGCTCGCCGTCGGAGGGGCGACCTCTGCACGCAGGATGATGTGGAGCCCCTGGATCGGGTTGATGGCACGGGACCGATCCGAGGTTGCTGAGTTCGACTTTGTCGTGCCCGACCGCGCCGCTCCGAGCGAATACGTGCTGGGCAGGCTCGTATCAACGAGATTCAGCTCCGTATCAGGGTGGGTTACTCGGGAGGAACCTGTAGTGTCGAGGCCCAAGCTGCAGGCAGCAAAAGCCATCGAAAGCCAAAGCAAGGCACACACAAAAGCTGGTGACTTCTTCATGTCTTGAAAGTAGCGATTATCGTGCATTCAGGCAAATCGCCTTGATGGCCGGTTAGGCGAACCGAATCAACGCTTTACTCAGTCATAGGCTTCGGACAACCGCATCACCGACAAGGCCATTCGGCGAAACTCCTTCAAGTCGGTGAGAAAGCTGGTACGGACGATTGAAACTTTGTCCACCACTACAACCAGACCTCCATTGCGTCACGATAAATGCCCAGAGAAGGGGGAAACTGGAAACAGACTGAAACCTTTTGCCGCTATCCTGTGGGTAGTCAATCCCACCCGATAAAGCCTGGCAAGCGATCGGAAGCGAGTCTTGCATGCTCTTGGGGCGACTCTTGGGCGTGAAGCGTAGACAGCGAGTTCAAAAGCCGTGCTATTGAGCCTCGAAATTGTTGTTTTCGTGGGAGCTTTCGTTGTTGTTGTAACGGGAGCGATACCGAGCCATCGTACCGCCTGATGGAGAGGTCCTGCCGGGGTCTGAGAACGGGGCATATGAGCGAGAGGATAGCCTGGGAACGTGAGAGATCTTGTCGTGTCTGAGTCTACTATGCCGCGTCGGCTTGCGGGATACAAAAGAGCCAGTCTCTGAGGTCTCGCATGGGACAACAGGGAGCCCGAAGCCGGGACACCGGTGGGAGGGGACACAAACCACCGTGCGAAGAATCAGTACCCGGAAGGCGAAGGATAACGAAGCTGACGGGGAAGCACGGCAAGAAGTCGTAGTGACTCATAGTACCGAAGAAGCTGGGGAACCTGACCGAAGGGACCCAGGGGAGGGAAGGGGTCATCGGAACAAAGAACTGACAGAGGGAAACACCATGGGTACGCAGGAGCCTGAGAAGCCGCGCAAGAAAGCGGAAGACGTGTCAACGAGACTGTGTCGGATAGCGGAAATAGCCAAGAAACTACCGGATGAGTGTCTTGTGTCGCTGGCGCATCACATTGATGTGAATTGGTTGCAGGAAGCATTTTCGAGGACCCGCAAAGGTGGAGGACTGGGGATCGACGGGCAAACAGCCGACGATTACCGGGAGCATCTACAGGAGAACCTCGAAAGCCTCAAAGAAAGGGCGAAGAGCGGAACGTATCACGCTCCCCCTGTCCGGAGGGTTCACATACCCAAGCCGGGCAGCAAGGAAACCAGACCGATAGGCGTACCAACCTTCGAGGACAAAGTCCTTCAGCGTGCGGTCGTCATGGTGCTGGAACCGATCTATGAGCAACGCTTCCATGATTTTTCGTACGGGTTCAGGCCCGGGAAGAGTCAACATCAAGCGATACAGAGACTGCGGGAAGGCTTGATGGGGAATAACGGAGGCTGGGTCATAGATCTTGACATCCGGAAATTTTTCGACACGCTGGACTGGGGAAACTTACGGGAAATATTGGCGAAACGGATAGGCGATGGAGTGCTACGGAAACTCATCGACAAATGGCTGAAAGCTGGAGTGATGGAACACGGCGAGGTGACGTACAACGAGGAGGGAACGCCGCAGGGAGGAGTGATATCTCCCTTGATCAGCAATATCTTTCTGCATGAAGTGCTGGACGAATGGTTTGTAAACGACGTGCAGCCCCGCATGCAGGGGAAAAGCTTTATCGTTCGATTCGCTGACGATGCCGTGCTGGGATTCGAGAACAAGCGCGACGCGGAAAGGGTCATGGCGGTACTGCCTAAGCGGTTCGCCAAATATGGCCTGACGGTGCATCCAGAGAAAACAAAGCTCATCGACATGAGCAAGCCTTCGACCAGCGACTCCAAAGGAGTAGCCCATGAAGAGGAGAAGGGGAGCTTTACGTTCCTCGGTTTCCGCCATCATTGGGGGAAATCCCAAAAAGGTTACTGGGTGATCAGGCAGAAAACGGACAAGAGCAGATTAGCGCGGGCTATCCTCAAGGTCACGGAATGGATGCGCAAAAACCGGCACCTGCCGCTCAAG
>SESF01026198.1_pt1 | contig 11483 bp, 10 predicted proteins | sample 3171521 | NCBI WGS metagenome assembly SESF01 (sample SAMN10866945, study PRJNA518727) | freshwater metagenome | biome: subpolar coniferous forest; feature: holomictic lake; material: water; isolation source: holomictic Lake 227, 6 m and 8 m depth | place: Canada: near Kenora, Ontario | collected...
GCTCCATGCGGTACCGCGCGTTGGGGTCGAGGGCCTTCTTCCGCAGCCGGATGGAGAGCGGCGTCACCTCCACCAGCTCGTCCTCGGCGATCCACTCGAGCGACTTCTCGAGGTTCATGTCCCGCGGCGGCGTGAGGATGATGTTCTCGTCCCGGCCCGCCGCGCGGATGTTCGTGAGCTTCTTCTCCCGGCAGATGTTGTACTCGATGTCGTTGTCGTGGGAGTGCTCGCCCACGATCATGCCGTTGTAGACCTTGTCGCCGGGCTTCACGAAGAGCTTGCCTCGCTCCTGGGCGGAGAAGCAGGCGTAGGCCACCACCTCGCCCTCGCGGTCCGCGACGATGGCGCCGGCCTGGCGCTTGTTGATGCGCCCCTGCCAGGGCTCGTAGCCGTCGAACTGGGAGGAGAGGATGCCCTCGCCGCGGGTCAGCGTGAGGAAGTCGGAGCGGAAGCCGATGAGGCCACGGGCCGGGACCCGGAACTGGAGCCGCGTGCGCCCCGACCCGAGGGGCTGCATGTCCACCATGCGACCCTTGCGGGGGCCGAGCGCGCTCGTGACTCCGCCCACGCCGTCTACGGGCAGATCGCAGACGAGAAGCTCCATCGGTTCGTGCACGTCCCCGTTCACGGTCTTCAGCACCGGTTCCGGGTTGGAGACGGTCACCTCGAAGCCCTCGCGCCGCATGTTCTCGACGATGACCGCGAGCTGCAGCTCCCCCCGCCCCACCACCTTGAAGGCGTCGGGCGTCTCGGTGTCCTCGACCCGGATCGAGACGTTCTTGTAGACCTCGCGCTGGAGCCGTTCGCGGATGTTGCGGCTGGTGACGTACTTCCCCTCGCGTCCGGCGAAGGGACCGTCGTTCACGCGGAAGACCATGGACATCGTGGGCTCCTCCACGCTGATGCGGGGGAGCGCCACCGGGGCGGACGGATCGCACAGGGTGTCGCCGATGCCGATGTCGTCGGCGCCGGCGATGCAGACGATCTCGCCGGGACCGGCGTCCTTCACCTCGACGCGCTTCAGGCCGTCGTAGACGTAGAGCCGGACGATCTTGGCCGGGACGATGAGCCCCGCCTCGCGGACCACCGAGATGGCCATCGCCTCGCGGGCCACGCCCGAGGCGATGCGGCCGATGGCGAGGCGCCCCACGTAGTCGTCGTAGTCGAGGTTGTCGACGAGCATCTGCAGCGTGGGATGCTCCTCCTCGGGAGGAGCCGGAACGTGCGTGAGGATGGCGTCGAAGAGCGGCTTCAGGCTCTGCGATTCGAAGGCGCCGGCCACCGTGTGGGCGGCCTTTCCCTCGCGGGCGATGCAGTAGATGACCGGGAAGTCGATCTGGTGCTCGTTGGCGCCCAGGTCGATGTAGAGCGAGTAGACGAGGTCCAGGACCTCCTTGGCCCGCGCGTCGTGCCGGTCAACCTTGTTGATGACGACGACCGACGGCAACCCGAGCGCCAGCGCCTTGGAGAGCACGAAGCGGGTCTGGGGCAGGGGGCCCTCGGCGGCGTCGACGAGGAGCAGCACCCCGTCCACCAGTCGCAGGGCCCGCTCCACCTCGCCACCGAAGTCGGCGTGGCCCGGGGTGTCGACGATGTTGATCTTGATCCCGTTCCAGGTGACCGCGGTGTTCTTCGCGAGGATGGTGATGCCCTTCTCGCGCTCCAGGTCGTTGGAGTCCATGACACGCTCGATCATGGTCTCGTTGGCGCGGAAGATGCCGGCCTGGCGCAGCATGAAGTCCACGAGCGTGGTCTTGCCGTGGTCGACGTGGGCAACGATGGCCACGTTGCGGATTCGGTCTCGGGCGATCATAGGGGGGGGGAGGCGGGCGGTTCATATACGCGCTGCGTCGTGACGGCAAGGGGAAACGCCCCGCGCGGGTACCGGGAGGATGGAATGGGAGAGATTCTGGGGGTTCACCACGTGGCGCTTCGCTGCAACGACCTGGCGGCCTGCGAGCGGTTCTACCGGGAGGTGCTGGGGCTATCCGTGCTCCGCCGCTGGCCCGACGACGGGGGAGGGGACCGGAGCGTCTGGCTCTCCGCCGGGGCCGGATTCCTGGCGCTGGAGCGGGCCACGCGCCCGGTGGAGGAGGCGCCGTTCGAGGACGCTCCGGCGGGCTGGCAGGTGGTGGCGCTGGGCATCCCGCGTGCCGACCGGAAGGAATGGGAGGGTCGACTCGCCGCGGCGCGGGTTCGCCTCGCCCGGAGGACCCCGTTCTCCCTCTTCTTCCGGGACCCCGAGGGGAACCGGGTGGCCCTCTCCCACTGGCCGGAGGAGGCGTGATCTTCGAGCGACACCGGTTCCGCACCGACAACTACCTCTACCTGCTCGCCGACGGTGACGATGCGGCGCTCGTGGACCCCGCCGATCCGGAGGTGGCGCTCGAGGTGGCCCGGAGGAGCGGGGTTCACCCGAAGTGGATCCTGCACACCCACGCCCACCCGGATCACGCGGGGGGCAGCGCACGGCTCCGCGCCGAACTGGGCGCCGAGGTGGTCGGACACGGAGGGGATGCGGCCTGGTTCCCGCCCGACCGGGACCTCGCGGGGGTGACGGAACTGGAACTGGGCCGGCTTCACGTCCGCGTGCACGCCTCGCCGGGGCACACGCCGGGATCGGTCCTCCTCGAGTGGAAGGGGAGGCTTCTCACCGGGGACACGCTCTTCTGGTCGGGTTGCGGCAACTGCCGGAACGGCGGCGACCCGGCCCGGCTGGCGGCCACCTTCCGCACCGTGATCTCCGGGCTCGATCCGCGGCTCGAGGTCCACCCGGGGCACGACTACGCCGAGGCCAACCTACGGTTCGTCCTCGCGCGGGAACCGGGGAACCAGGCCGCGGCGGGGCGTTTCGCCGCCGTCCGGGCCGCCCGGGCCGCCGGGGTGGAACCGGAGGCGACCGAACTTGGGGAGGAGGTGCTCGTGAACCCCTTCCTGCGCGCCGGGGGCGATACCGCCTTCGTGGAGTTGCGTCGCCTCCGCGACGCAGGGTGATGCGGACCGGCCTCGCACCCTGCTAGGATTCCACCGCGCGGAGGTGTCGCCGGTGCCGGTCTGGTTCAACGTCCCGAACGTGCTGACGATGGTCCGGATCGTCCTCGCTCCGGTCTTCCTCTGGCGCTACCTCGTGGGGGACAAGGACGGCGCGCTCATCGCCTTCGCGGTCGCCGCGGTCACCGACGGGCTCGACGGACTTCTCGCCCGGCTGCTCGCGCAGCAGACCCGGATCGGCGCATTCCTCGACGCGGCGGCCGACAAGCTGCTCCTCGGCTGCGCGCTCGTGGCCATGGCCGCGCGGGGCCAGCTGCCGGTGTGGCTCATGGGCACGGTGGTGGGGCGGGACCTGATGCTGGCCCTCGGCTCGGCCTTCCTCACCCTGACGCACGCGCCGGTGCCGGTGCGCCCCACGCGGATCGGCAAGTACGCCACCGCGCTGACCGTGCTGATCGTGGTGGTGGTGCTGGCCGCCGACTACCACGGTGTCCCGGTAGCTCGAACCTGGCCGTGGGTGGTCGCGCTCGGTGTCGGGGCCTGCGCGCTGGTGGTCGCGAGCGCCGTCCAGTACGCGTCCTCGTTCCTCGCGAGCGTCAGGCTGGCGAGGCGGGCACCGGACGTGTCGGGACGTTGACACCCTCGCGCGCAGCGGATAGAAACGGCCCGCTTCCGACGATTCGAAGGCCCGTAGCTCAGTGGTAGAGCACTACCTTGACACGGTAGGGGTCGTCAGTTCAATCCTGACCGGGCCTACCAGATTCGACAGCGAGCGCGGGCTTCCGTGCGCCCCTTCACTTCTCCGCCTCCACCACCTCGGGGTACAGCTCGACCACGCACTCCTCGCACAGTCCGTGGGTGATGCGCTTGCCCTCGCTTCGCTGGAGGTAGGTGTCCACCGCCTGCCAGTAGCCCTTGTCGTCCCGGACCTTCTTGCAGCTGGCGCACACCGGTACGAGGCGTGCCAGGTCTGCGACTTCCCTTGCGTGCAGCCGCTCGATGGCCGCCTGCGCGTTCACCCGATCGGTGACGTCCACGCAGCTCCCGATGAAGCCGGTGAAGTTTCGGCCCTCGTCCAAGGAGGGGGTTCCGCGGTCGAAGATCCAGCGCCAGGCGTCGTCGTGCCGGCGGAGCCGGTACTCCATCTCGAACGCCTTCCGTGCGCCGAACGCGCCGAGGTAGATGTCGAGGCAGCGCTGGAGGTCGTCGGGATGGACCCCCTCGGCCCAGCCGTCCCCAACCTCCTGCGCGAGCGTCCGGCCGGTGAAGGCCAGCCAGCGGTCGTTGAAGTAGTCGCACTTGCCGGTGACGTCGGCGCGCCAGATGATCATCGGCGCCTGTTCCACGAGGACCTGATACTCGGACGGACGAAGCATCCCGCGAGGGTAGACCCAAAACCTGAGAGACTCAAAGCGGGGGGGGTGTCTACCTCTGCCACCAGAACGTGGGCTGCTCGGTCTCGGGGAGGGGGGCCGGCACGCGGACGCGGCGCGCGCCGGGGCCGATGGCGGGACGGACGTGCATCTCCGCGCGCAGCCGCCTGAGCCGCTCCGCCAGCCGTTCCCTCGCCTCCGCTTCGCGTTCCTTCAGGTCCTTCATGGCCGACCTCCGATGGTCCCAGAGGACCATGGGGGTCTGACATTCCGTTCAGGTGTCGGCGGGGTCCCGGTGCTACGATGCCGCGATGGTTTCCCCCCGCACCATGGCCGCCAGCCTCGCCCTGGCCCTCGTCGCGACCGGCGTACCCGGTCCGGGACGCGCCGACGACGGAATGAGTTGCCCGGGCGGCGTGGTCTCGGTGGGCGACTCGCGCCTCGACGTCCTGGGCAAATGCGGCCCCGCCACCCTGGTCGAGTCCCGGCCCAAGCAGGTGAACGAGTGGCAGGCCGATCGGTACCAGGCCGTCGGCCGGACCGTGACCGCCACCCTCGAGACCTGGACCTACGACCGGGGAAGCTCCCGGCTCCTCCAGTACGTGAAGATCGAGGCCGGCAAGGTGGTGGACGTCCGCACCGGCGGCTACGGAAGGGCCGCGCAGCCCGCCGCGGGCGGCAACGTCCGGGGCGCCATCCCGCGCGCCGCCTGCGACCCCGCCTCGCTGCGCACCGGCGCCACCACCTACGACCTCCTCTCCCTCTGCGGTGAACCGGTATTCCGCGACCTCGTCGAGGAGCAGGTGGCCGTGGCCGAGGGGGACGGATGGGTGGCCCAGGGCGCCACCACCACCCGCGTGCGCGAGATCTGGACGTACGACTTCGGGCCGCGAGTGCTCGTCCGGCACGTGCTCGTCCGGGACGGCCGGGTCACCGTCGTCAAGACCGGGGGATACGGTTACTCTGAGTGAATGTCGGCGGGTGGTTGCGACCCCCGGACCCGCGTGCTACGAGACCTCGCCATATGTCCGACATCGTGACGGTGACGCTCCCCGATGGTTCGCAGAAGGAGGCCCCCCGCGGCACCCGCGTGGCCGACTTCGTGCGCGAGAAGATCGGCGCCGGCCTGGCCAAGGCCGCCTACGTGGCCCGGCTGGACGGCGAGCCGGTGGACCTCTCCCGCCCCCTCGACCGCGACGTGCGGCTCGAGGTGGTCACCACCCGGAACCCCGAGGCGCTCACGGTGGCGCGCCACGACGCGGCCCACGTGATGGCGAGCGTGGTCCAGAAGCTCTACCCGGGCACGCAGGTCACCATCGGCCCCTCCATCGAGGACGGCTTCTACTACGACTTCGCCCGCGAGAATCCCTTCACCCCCGAGGATCTGGAGCGCATCGAGAAGGGCACCAACGAGGCCATCGCCCTGGACCAGCCCTTCCTCCGCGAGGAGGTCTCCATGGCCGAGGCCCTGGCGCTCTTCGAGCGGCTCGGCGAGGGGTACAAGGTCGAGATCGTGAAGGACATCGCCGCCCGGGGAGCGAAGACGCTCACCCTCTACCGGCACGGCGACTGGGTCGATTTCTGCCTCGGGCCCCACGGCCCGTCCACCGGCCGCATCGGGGTGGTGAAGCTCACCTCGGTGGCCGGCGCCTACTGGCGCGGCGATCCGAAGAACCCGATGCTCCAGCGCATCTACGGGACGAGCTTCTTCAGCAAGAAGGAGCTCGACGAGTGGGCCACCCGCCTGGAGGAGGCCCGCAAGCGCGACCACCGGAAGCTGGGGCCCGCGCTCGGCCTCTTCACCTTCCACCCCTACGCCCCCGGGGCCGCCTTCTGGCTCGACAAGGGGACGACGCTCTACCACCTGCTCGGCGACGCGATGCGCCGCCTCACCCGGAAGAACGGGTACCTCGAGGTGAAGACGCCGCTGCTCTTCAACAAGAAGCTCTGGGAGACCTCGGGCCACTGGGGCAAGTACCGCGAGAACATGTTCCTCGTGGTGGACAGCGAGACCGACGAGAAGCTGCCGCTCGAGGACCGCTGCACCCAGTCGCTCAAGCCCATGAACTGCCCCTCGCACCACCTGCTCTATGCGATGCAGAAGCGGAGCTACCGCGAGTTGCCCATCCGCTACCACACGCAGGACGTCCTCCACCGCAACGAGGCCTCCGGGACGCTCTCCGGTCTCACCCGGGTGCGCCAGTTCCAGCAGGACGACGCCCACATCTACCTGGCCGAGTCGCAGATCGTGGAGGAGGTGCGCTCGCTCGTCCGGCAGATCGACGTGGTCTACAAGGCCATGGGGCTCTCCTACACGGCCAAGTTCTCCACGCGACCCGAGGTGAAACTGGGCGACGACGCCACCTGGGACCGCGCCGAGGCGGCGCTGAAGGGGGCGCTCGACGCGGTGGGACTCCCCTACGAGGTCAAGCCGGGGGAGGGGGCCTTCTACGGCCCCAAGATCGACTTCGACGTCACCGACTCCATCGGGCGCAAGTGGCAGCTCGCCACCATCCAGCTCGACTACCTGGCGCCCGAGCGCTTCGATCTCACCTACGTGGGCGACGACAACGCCGAGCACCGGCCGGTGGTGATCCACCGCGCCATCTACGGATCGTTCGAGCGCTTCCTCGCCATCCTCACCGAGCACTTCGCCGGGGCCTTCCCCTTGTGGCTGGCCCCGGTCCAGGCCCGGGTGGTGACGGTCTCCGATCGGTTCAACGACTGGGCCGCCGAGGTGGCGGCGCGGCTCGAGGCCGAGGGCTTCCGGGTCGAGCTCGACCACACCAGCGAGAAGCTCGGGGCCAAGATCCGCGATGCCCAGCTCCAGAAGATCCCCTTCACCGTGGTGGTGGGCGAGAAGGAGGTCGAGGCGCGCGGGGTGTCGCCCAGGCGGCGCGGCGGGGAGGACCTCAAGACCATGCCGCTCGAGGCCTTCGTGGAGCTCCTCCGCAAGGAAGGGGCGACGCCGTATTGACGGAGCGGGGCGTTTCCCCTACATTCCCGCACCCGTGTCTTTCGTACGCAGCCAGCATCGACTTCTTCGCCCGGCGGGAGAGGACTCCCGGCGAGGCTGAACGCTGCGCCGCGACCTCTTCCGCCTGAACGGCCGAAGGGGTCCTTCTCGATGGCGAGAATCGCTCCTGCGGCCCCGAACCGGAGCCCGAGAAAACGCCATGTCGAGTGAAACCCCGAAGCCCGTCAGCCCCGCCCGTTCCCTCGATCGCGTCGTCATCTTCGACACGACCCTGCGCGACGGCGAGCAGAGCCCCGGCTTCTCCATGAACCTGGGGCAGAAGCTCCGGGTGGCGCGCGCACTGCAGGAACTCGGCGTCGACGTCATCGAGGCCGGCTTCGCCGCCGCCTCGCCGGGGGACCTGGAGGCCATCCAGGGCGTGTCCCGCCAGATCGAGGGGCCCATCATCGCGAGCCTCTCCCGCTGCACCCGCGGGGACATCGAGGCCAGCTGGAAGGCCCTGCAGGACGCGCCCCGGAAGCGCTGCCACGTCTTCCTGGCCACCAGCCCCATCCACCGCGACTTCAAGCTGAAGATGGCCAAGGAGGAGATCATCCGCCGGGCCGTCGAGGGCGTGAAGATGGCCCGCGAGAAGTTCGAGGATGTCGAGTTCTCCACCGAGGACGCGGCCCGTACCGAGCTCGAGTTCCTGGCCCAGGTGGTGGAGGCCGTCATCGTGGCCGGCGCCCGCACGCTCAACATCCCGGACACGGTGGGATACGCGCTTCCCTCGACCTACGCCGAGACCTTCGCCTACCTGCGCAAGCACGTCCGCGGCATCGACGACGTGGTCCTCTCGGTGCACTGCCACAACGACCTGGGCCTGGCGGTCGCCAACAGCCTGGCCGGCGTCCAGGCCGGGGCCCGGCAGGTGGAGTGCACGCTGAACGGCATCGGCGAGCGGGCCGGCAACGCCTCCCTCGAGGAGGTCGTCATGGCCATCAAGACCCGGGCCGACGTCCTCGCCGTCCACACCGGCATCCGCACCGAGAAGCTCTACCCGGCGAGCAAGATGGTGCAGCAGGTCACCGGCAACTCGGTGCAGCGCAACAAGGCCATCGTGGGGCAGAACGCCTTCGCCCACGAGGCCGGCATCCACCAGCACGGCATGCTCACGCACCGCGAGACCTACGAGATCATGCGTCCCGAGGAGGTCGGCTTCACCAAGTCGCAGCTCGTCCTCGGCAAGCACTCCGGGCGCCACGCCCTCAAGGGGCGGCTCGTCGAGCTCGGGTACCGGCTCACCGACGAGCAGCTCGAGAAGGTCTTCGCCGACTTCAAGATCCTGGCCGACAAGAAGAAGGAGATCTACGACGCCGACCTGGAGGCCCTCGTGATCCACGGGGCGCTCCTCAAGGGGCAGGCCATCTGGGAGCTGCTGGCGCTCTCCACCACCTCCGGGACGGGCACGCTGCCGGCGGCCTCCATCTCGCTCGCGAAGTCGGGCGGGGAGCGATTCCAGGACGCATCCGCGGGCGACGGGCCGGTCGATGCGGTATTCAAGGCCATCGAGAAGATCACCGGCATCGAGGTCAAGCTGCGCGACTACCGGATCCAGTCGGTCACCATCGGCGAGGACGCCCAGGGCGAGGTGAGCCTCGAGGTGGAGCACGCCACCGGCGTCTACCGCGGCCGTGCGCTCTCCACCGACGTCATCGAGGGGAGCGCGCGCGCCTTCCTCGACGTGGTGAACCGGATCGCGCTGCGCATCCGGCCGGAGGAAGAGGAGCAAGAGGAGAAGAGCGCGCTCGGTCGGGTCTAGGACGGCGAGAGGAACCATGGCTAAGGAAAAGATGACCGGGGCGAAGGCCGTCGTGAGGGCACTCGAGGCCGAGGGCGTCGAGTGGGTCTTCGGCATGCCGGGCGGGGCCATCCTGCCCATCTACGACGCGCTCTACGACTCCAAGAAGGTGAAGCACGTGCTCGTGCGCCACGAGCAGACGGGCGCCCATGCGGCCGAGGGTCTGGCCCACGCCACCGGCAAGGTGGGCGTGTGCTTCGGTACCTCCGGCCCCGGAGCCACCAACCTCGTCACCGGGATCGCCGACGCCTACATGGACTCGGTGCCGATGGTGGCCATCACCGGAAACGTCTCCTCGGCCCTCATCGGCTCGGACGCCTTCCAGGAGGCCGACATCACCGGCATCACCATGCCCATCACCAAGCACAACTGGCTGGTGACGGACGTGCGCGACCTCCCGCGCATCCTCAAGGAGGCCTTCTACATCGCCCGCACCGGCCGTCCGGGCCCGGTGCTCGTGGACATCCCCAAGGACGTCCAGAACGCCGAGCTCGAGTTCGAGTACCCGGACCGCGTGGACATCCCCGGCTACCACCCGCCCGTCCGCGAGGAGCCGCGCCTGAAGGATGCCGCGGCGCTCATCCGGGGCTCCAGCCGCCCCGTCATCTACCTGGGCGGTGGCGTCCGGACCTCCGGCGCGTACGAGGAGGTGGCGAAGTTCGCGGAACTGGTGGGCGCGCCGGTGGTGACCACCGTGCACGGCAAGGGCTCGTTCCCCGAGACCCATCCCCGGTGCCTGGGCATGTTCGGCATGCACGGCTCCAAGTTCGCGAACTACACGGTCCAGGAGAGCGACCTGATCATCGCGCTCGGCGCTCGCTTCGACGACCGGGTCACGGGCAAGCTCTCCACCTTCGCCCCCGAGGCGAAGATCGTCCACCTCGACGTGGACCCGGCCGAGATCTCCAAGCTGGTGACGGCCACCGTGCCGCTGGTGGGAGATCTGAAGCTGCTCCTCCCGCAGCTCACCGAGGAGACCCGCAACGCCTTCCAGACCTCCGGGCGCGCCGACATCGCCCCCTGGTGGGTCAAGGTCAACGCCTGGAGGGAGAAGCACCCGCTGCGTTTCACCGCGCAGGGGGAAGAGCACATCATGCCGCAGCACGTGATCCAGCGGATCTGGGAGAAGACCCAGGGCAAGGCGTTCGTCACCACCGGTGTGGGCAAGCACCAGATGTTCGCGGCCCAGTACTGGAAGACCAGCGAGCCCCGCCACTTCATCACCTCGGGCGGCCTCGGCACCATGGGCTTCTGCCTGCCGGCGGCCATCGGCGTCCAGCTCGCCAGGCCCGACGCGCTCGTCATCGGCATCGACGGCGACGGCTCCTTCCAGATGACGCTTCAGGACCTGGGCACGGCCGTCGACCTGAACCTCAACATCAAGATCTTCATCCTGAACAACCTGTTCCTGGGGATGGTTCACCAGTGGCAGAACCTGTTCTACGACAACCGGCTGGCCGCCACCCCGCTCAGCGACCGCCCCGACTTCGTGAAGCTGGCCGAGGCGTACGGATGCCTGGGGCTGCGGGCCCGCAAGCCGTCGGAGCTCGAGGATGTCCTCGATCGCGCCCTCGCCCACGAGGGCGGGCCGGTGATCGTCGACATCCGGACGCGGCAGGACGAGCACGTCTACCCCATGGTGCCGGCCGGGGCGCCGCTCAACGACATGATCGAGGGGAACTAGAGGCGCGCATGGAACGCACGGAAACGACCCCCACCTACAGTTCCCACACCGTCAGCCTGCTCGTCGAGAACAAGCCGGGCGTGCTCCACCGCATCGCCGGCCTCTTCTCCCGGCGCGGCTACAACATCGCGAGCCTCACCGTGGGCCCCACCGAGCGCCCCGAGTACTCGCGCATGACCATCGTGGTCCGCCTCTCCTCGAAGACCGTGGAGCAGGTGGTCCGGCAGGTGCAGAAGCTCATTCCCGTGGTCGAGGTCCGCGAGCTCTCGCCGGTGGACCTCATCGAGCGGGAGCTCTTGCTCGTGAAGATCCGCACGCCGGAGAGGAACCACGCCGAGCTCCGGGCGCTGGCCGAAACCTACGAGGCCAAGATCGTGGACGTCTCCCCCGACGCGCTCGTCATCGAGGCGAGCGGCAATTCCGGGAAGCTCGACGCGCTGGAGGACCGGCTGGCCCAGTACGGAATCCAGGAACTTTGCCGCTCCGGGCGCATCGCGCTCGAGCGCGGCTTCAAGACCCTCGCACCCCCCAACCTCAAGTAAACGGAAGGCGAAAGCACGGACATGGCGACCATCTACTACGACAAGGACGCGAAGCCGGAGCTGCTGAAGAGCAAGA
>SESF01029231.1_pt1 | contig 11480 bp, 12 predicted proteins | sample 3171521 | NCBI WGS metagenome assembly SESF01 (sample SAMN10866945, study PRJNA518727) | freshwater metagenome | biome: subpolar coniferous forest; feature: holomictic lake; material: water; isolation source: holomictic Lake 227, 6 m and 8 m depth | place: Canada: near Kenora, Ontario | collected...
TGTCATATAAAAATAACAAATTTAGTAAATTTAGGATAGCAGTATGTCTAAGTGGACAGCCACGGTATTGGAATATTGCTGCTGAAAATATAAAAAATTATTTTAATTTTGATATTAATCCGCACACTAGACTAGAGGCTGAAACAGATTATTTCATTCATACATGGGATACTAATACATGGAGAAAGCCTAAAGAACATCATCATATTTTTGAAAATGTTAAACACAATGACAAAGATAAAATAATTGAAGCATTTAATCCTATATGTTTTGAGCAAGAAGAATTCATAGCAGAGAATTTTCACCGAGCATGGGATCCTATGTTTTATAGCCATGCAAAAAGTTTAATGTTGAAGCGTAACTATGAATTGAATTTTGATTTTGAATATGATTTGGTAATTAAAGCAAGATTAGACGTTGTGTACGACCCCAATACAAAATTCCCAATACAACCGATGTATCCTAGTTTAACTTGCTATTCATCTAACATATCTAAATTCCCATCTGAATTTAATTCTAATAGTTTTGATGATGTGATTTTCTGGGGCAACAGTCCTACAATGGATTTAGTAGGAGATCAATATCATTCTTTTATATTAGACAATGGCAAAATTCCAACAGCATACGGTATTACCCCCGTACTATCTGGGCAACCGGGCAGTACATCTACATTTTATCCTGAAGATTTGAATGTAACTACGTTTTTAGGGCCAGGCACATTGTTGCATGATCACATGAAAAAACTAGAAGTTAGAATGGAAAGAATAGGTATAGCATATGCAGTAGTTAGGTCTACCGCAGTAGATGCTAATTTAGATCCAATAAAAGATTATGCTGAAGTTAGAAGAAAGTGGTTTGAATGGTATGTCTAATAAATTACAAATAGTTGTTGATGGTGATAGCTGGGTATTTGGGTGTGAAATAGCAGATCCTGAATTGAGCAAAAAATATCCACCTAATACTCACCCGGGTGCATATGATCATCTACCGGAAAATGATGCATATCGTCAACCTAAAATATTTTCTACACACTTAGCAAAAATAATGAATGCTGATGTCACCAACTTAAGTTGGCCAGCAGATGATAATGGTTCTATACTTAGAAGAACTATAAATTATATAACTAATACATACATTGCAAATAATATTCCAATGAATAATCTATTAGTAATCATTGGATGGAGTAGCCCTGAGCGCAATTCATTTTGGTATAAGGACGACTCTATCTCAAGGCCATTTAGATTATGGCCACAAGTACAGCATTTTGATGCAAAGCCGCAAGAAAAGTTTTGGGATTTGTATACTAGATATTTATGGAACGCCGAAGAATACATGCCTAGGTATGTGCTAGATGTATTACAATTTCAGAATTTTTGCAAGGCTCATAATATTAACTGGATGTGTTTTAATAGTTTTTATCAAACCCCTAATAGTAATATTGAAGATTGGAACGATTTAGATGTATCATCTGAGTTAAAAAATTTACAACTTGCAGGATATCAATATCAAAATACAATAAATATTCCTAATCGTTTTAATAATAACATGAATTATGAATCTCTTTGGAATACTATTGACCCAGTAAGATTTTATAAAAAAGATCAACCTGGCAATACATTTAAAAGTTTTATAGAAAATGCCGCACCTAAAGTTGAACCTATATTTAATGGTTGGCATCCTAGTCCTGTCTCACATGAAATATGGGCACATGAACTAGCAAATTATATTAAAAGTAATAATTTATTAAAATGATTGATACAATATATGCCAATGGGTGTAGTTGGACGGCCGGCGATGAAATAGAAAAAGATCCTAAATTCATAAAATATTTAAACCAACTTGAACTTAAATATGATCCAGAATTCTGGACTATATATGATAAACACGGTACGCATAAGTATAATCCACCTGAGTTATGGTTAAAATTTAATTGGCCAAGTCAGGTTGCAAAAAAATTAAATGTAAGCAATGTAATTAATAATTCCGTAGGTGGAGGTAGTAATTACCGATTGCTTAGATTAACGTGTGACTTTATATTATCTTATCCATCTGAAAAAAGAGAAAACTTGTTAGTTATGATTGGTTGGACGGCACTAGACCGCAAAGAAATTCATTTAAGAGATAAGAATTCTTGGGAAAGATTTAATTATACTCAGCCTTTTAGCAAAACAGTAGAAATGCCAGATAGATTTGGTCGTGCTAAATTAAATGAGTATGACACTTATCAAAAAGATTATATTTCAACTATTTTTAGTGAGTTTGAAAACGCAAAAATATATTTTCAACAGGTATTTTTGCTAGCTAATCTATTAGAGAATTTAAAAATTAAATATCTTTTCTTCAATGCTTTTCAATTTCCCGATTATGCTCACCCTAATTTAGATGAAAATTTTATTCCAGATGAATTAAAAAATGATATTAAGTGGTATAAAACTAATAATTCAATTATTAATGATGAAACTATGCAAACATATGTTTATAATAAAAAATTACCAGTAGCAGAACATATGCATCCCATGATTGATGCACACGCAAGTTGGGCAGAGCATTTAATTAAGATAATGCAAGATAGAAAGATTGTATGAGAAAATTATGGGTATACGGATGCAGCTTTAGTGAACCATTTGGGCTGTTGCCACATGAATTACCCGGCGATACTATTCTGCCTGATAGGACTAGAAATTTCTTTGGAACAGAGTACTGGGGAACACATCTTGCAAAAAAATTAGAAATAGAATGTGTATCCAAGGGACTTGGTGGAATAGGCTGGAACTACATTTCACATCAAGTTGATTTAGATATACTAAAATGGGATAAAGATGATTTGATAATAATTTCTCCCAGCTTTATCAGTAGAGTAAACATCATGGAGTTTGAAAATGGCTCCACTAGAGAAGAATTAATAAAATATTACAAAAATTGGAATGATATTATTGAATATAATGATTTAAGATGGCGAACAAAAATCAAAACTTTGCAGCATTTTGGATTTAACGTATATACCTGGGCAGTCAATGAAGTGTCAAATTCAGCAGAAATTAAAAATCTAATTACAGCACCGGGAAACTTAACAAACTGGAAAGATTGGATGGATCTACATTATGAATATTGGACTTCACTTCCTAAAGTTGTTTATCCAGCCGGCGATTGGCATTTTAATCCAGCCGGGCATATAGCAGTTGCTAATAGAATGTATGAGGTAATATCAAAGTGTCAACTGCAATAATCGTTTCCGGCTCTGTTCGCAATATGCTAAATGCTGCAAACAGTTGGAAATTTAAAGGAGACTATCATTTAATGATTGATAGATTTTCGTATTTTCCGCAATCACATGATATTTCATCTGATAATGTGCAGGAATTAAAATCTATATTAGATAACTCCCCGATAAAATTCACATCGGTTAATATTTGTTTAGATAATAAATTAAACAATATATTGCGTGAACGTTCTGCTATGAACATGATTTGGAAATGGAAATGTGCTTATCACAATCTTATCCCATATCATAATATTCAAAATTATTCAAAAATTCTATTACTGCGTCCTGATATTTGGGTCACCCCGCATGAAGATTTTTTAACTAATTTTCTGATTAACGATAATACAATCTATACTACCTCAAAATTATACTTAAATGAAAAAGATGAAAATGATCCACAGGCACTGAGAGCAACTGATTTATTTTTACTCACAACAATGGATACTTTTAAACGTCTTTCATATTTTTATGATTTTTATATAAAAAATTGGAAAATGGGTGATGTACATGCATTGTTAGCCAGATTCATACTCAAAAATAACATAGAAGTCAATGCTGATTTGAGGACAATATTTGACATGGTTGTACTTAGAAACTCATCCAATCATATGTTTGAAAATGGATTATTAAAAGAGGAATATTCTTTCACTGATATTGTAAATTCTACAAATCAATGGTGGATTGAAAAATATAAATAAATTAAGGAATTTTATATGAAAAAATCAATAGTAGTTTGCGGAGATAGTTTTAGTATAGGTATAGGATGTAGAGATTTACTTAACGAACCGTATGGACAGTTATTAAGTAAAGAACTAGATATGCCATTAATTAATTTTGCGAAAGGTTCTAGCACTAATTTAAGCATCTATCTACAAGCAAAATATGTAGTAGATAATTTAGCAGATAAGGCAGAAATTGTATTAGTGTCAAATACAAGTTATGACAGAGTTAATTGGTTTCCACTAGATTATACATTCACAGGATCTGAAATAACCAATGCTGATGTAAATTACCATGAATACCCTCCATACGGTAAACATTCATATATGCAACTTTTAGAAAATCCCATGAAAGATGATCCTAAATACAATGGTAAAATGTTTACTGAAAACTATAGAGGGGTAATTGACTATTGGGAAAACTATCGTAGCAAAGATAAAGAATCTGGGTATTATCATAGGTTTATTAATGAACCCAAAGAGCGTACTAAAACAATGTATGAGTTTGCGGCTTCAGTACACGATGACAAGATAGAAAGACTTAACAGCATTGGTGTATTAACTATGGCCCACTCATTGCTAAAACGTGCAGGAATAAAACACTTAATGCTTACACATGAAGTAGCTGAATATAATAAATTTATGGATCTAGAAAATCTAGTACACGTAGATTGGGGAAGATTATCATTGGATTATCCTGACGATTTGCCAAGTTGGCATACTAGTTTTGAGGGGCAAAAAGTAGTTTTTAATAATGTATTAGCAAAACTTAAAGAGAATAATTGGGTATGAAAAAATTAGCGGTACTAGTAGGTGGCGAGTTTAGAGAATTTGAGTCTGCTCATCTGTCCTGGCCATTTCTTTCGCTAGACCATGACTTTTTTATTTCTACATGGGATACTACAACTGAAAAAAATCCCAAATTGAACATTAATTTACGTGAAGAAGTATCGTCTGCTAGAATTTTAAAACACTTCCCTAATGCACATATTAATATTGAACCTGACATTATGGATGTTGATAATAGTAAAAAACAACGTCACCACTGGAAGAAATTATTTGAAATGGCAGACAATACTGAGATTGAATATGAAACCGCTATTTTGATAAGACCAGACATTAGTATTATTGAAAAACAAAATCTTAATGCTTTTATTAGTAATATCAACGATTTTACAATTTATGCAAGTGGAAGGGGAATTACCTTCATGCCCTCGCCTGCCTTCATATATGTAAACGACTCTATTCTAATAGGAAAATATAAAGTAGTAAAGGATGCTATCTTATCGTTGCCTGATTTTGATATTTCTAAATACAATGTACATTATCACATGGCAAAACATTTTGTCAACACAGATATTCATATTGAACCCTTGTATGATGTTATTGATGACTTTGTTATGAGGAGTTCGCACAGAGGCAAATTGCATTTATCAATTGAGGAACAAAAAACAATAGCGCAACATTGGTGGGATACATTGCATTTAAATTTAGATTAATTTTATTTGTATTTGACATTCATTGCACATCCGCCCACATTTACTGAACATCCTCCACTATAAGCAACAAAACTGCCTGTCTGGGTAGGTTTAAATTGTGCTGAATATGGCTTCATTGAATTTGTTGGATTGTCAAATGTATATATGATGCTAGAATTAATGGCGTCAGTTGAATATTTAATAATAGCCCATTCTGCCCCTGTAGGATCCCATTGGCTAGTAGCGTAAAAATAAAAGTACCCGTTATCATATACAACATCCAATGGTGTACCGTATCTAGTACCTTTTAAAGTTGATACTGGCATCACAAACTTTTTCATTGATGACCAATCAAACCCTCCCTTTTTGTCTCCTTTAATCCAAACTGTAAATAAGTCTTGCGCTAAAACTAAATCCAATCTACCATCAATGGGAATCAAATTAATATTCCACATTCCGTTTATATCAGTCAACGCAGATGTCCTGGGGATAATTGAATTATTCTGCGTAAATGTACCGTCACCCTTTCCTAACAATACAGATATCCTATCAACAGAATTATCATAATCTCCGCCCAATGCGTTGATAGTTATAATATCAATGTTTCCGTCGCCATTAATGTCAGCAGCCGCCGCTTGATGTCCGTATATTTGAAATGGGACTTCTATTCGTTTATATTTACCGTCCGGTTGACTTAGAAAAATAATTTGATTGCTTGACCAACGATTCATTAATTCAGTAAGAGAGAACCCAAGAAATCTAATATCATAGTCAACCCCATTACATGCAATATATACATCAGGTTTACCATCATTATTAAAATCAGCAGTTATTGAGTAACTTGTAGAAACACAAGTTTTTCGGTCATCAATTGATTTCAGTAATTCATTGGAACGGTCTTTCCAATTTCCATTAATATCTTTACTTAAGAAGTATGCAATCCCGGGCACATCATTGATATTTGGAATACCATATAAGTTAGAGGCTCTAGATGATGATACAAATACTGAGTGTTTGCCCTCTTGAAAGAAATCACCAAACGTAACTGATCGTTCATTACTATCTTGCTCGTCGGAGTACACTTTTGAGATATTCAAATATCTAACTGTCGGTATTTGTGTTTGATCAAAGTTTATTAAATTTTTGTTTTCGTAAGAAGTGCTAAAAATCTTCATTGGTACTATTTTGTTAACCATTGGCACAGGGGCCACGGTCTGTGCAGCAGGGGTAATTGGATCTGACCCCGTACCTCCACCGCCACATCCAGATATTACCAACATAACACTAATGGACATTGCAACATTAGTAAATTTCATAATAACTTTCTAATAGTTTTACGTAAAATCATATTTTACTTTATTTTGGAAATAAAGTCAAGCAAAATCTAACCAATAAATAACTTATTATAAACCAAAATATGAAAATTGCAGTTTGTTTATCCGAATTTGGGGCATGTCCAAACATTTTATTATATGATGAGCACCTGTCCAAACTTGGATATTTGGTAGATTATTACATACACGGGTGGGAAAGTAATAGACAAAATATAGAAAATATAGTACGTAACTTGAAAATACCCGAAACAAATTATCTTATAGAATCTGAAGAAAAACGTAAAAAAGTAATTGAAAATTTGGTAAATGTGGACAATTCTTCTATAGAATTTAACACTATTTGTGAAAAGTATAGTCCTAGATTTTTTAGTTTAATGCGTTCTGCAAATTTAAAAACTAATATGGAAATAACAAATCAATTTTTATATGATACTTGTATTGGAATAACCAATGAAATTCATATTATGAAGTATAACACGGTATTACGTAAAAAAATAGTTAGTCCTGCAAAAAACACAGTTTATACTTTTGGTGGCAAACTAAGTAGTATTTTTCCTTTTTTTGTAGTAAATCATGAGTATTTTTATGCAGACACTATAACTTTTAATAAAATGGCAGAATTTTTTAGATTTATCAACCTCACATGGCCATTTAATAGTAACACGATACCAGATGTACCTTTCGCTTATTATATTAAAATGTTAAATTTAACAAATAATAACACTAACACAATGTACTAACCTTTATGAAAAAAATCGCAGTCTGTATTAGTGGTCAATCTAGAACCTGGAACTATTGTAAGGAAAATATTACAAGATTTTTTAATATTTCACATATGGGAATTGAGCAGGCAGAAGTTGATTTCTTCCTACATACCTGGGACACTAACACCTATAAAGAACATATTTTTGGCACAAGTACTTATTCTCCCTCATGGGATGAACCAGCTGCCTGCAATGGCATGGTAGAACATTTTAAACCTAAAATTTATGAAATAGAAAGCTACAATACATTTAAAGCAATTCGTGACAATAGGTATACTTTCCCTGTAACCGCATGGGAACCTATGTATCATAGCTATAAAAAAAGTATACATTTTAAAAGAACATATGAATTAGAAAATGAGTTTGAGTATGATTTAGTTATTAAAACTAGATTTGATTGTATTTTTAACCCTAGTATTCCCATGCTTGCCTTTACGCCAGAACCCATGAAAGCATACTCATCTAGACAGATACATAGAATGGCAAATGAATTTGGTACCCCTAACTTTGACGAAGCTGTGTTTTTTGGTGATAGTAAAACAATGGACTTGCTGTCGTTGACCGGAGATGCACATATACAAAATAGAATACTTAATACAGGTCCTCATGGACAATTAAGTCCTGAATTTATTTTTGATCCCGACCCTGAACTGTATTATGGACCTGGCACCTTAATATACAGGTATATGACAAATATGAATATTTGTCCGGACTATCATCCTAACCCATTTAACTATTTTGTTGCAAGACAACACGTAGTAGAGTCAGGACTTAGTCCAATCACTGATTGGGATAAGGTAGTTGTTTCATGTCAGGATTGGTACAGATGAGAATTGCAGTATGTTTTAGTGGTATGGTCAGAACTAGTAACTATGTTACCCCCAATCTATTGAAATATTTTGGTGATCTACTTCCTAGTATCGACTTCTTTATGCATACTTGGGATGTAACTCAACCTAAACAGTATATGCCTGGTGCAATTGCTTTGTTATCAAATGACTACAAGCAATGTACAATAGAATCTAGTTACTCCGTAGTATGTAATATGACAAATGATTATAAGAATTTTAAAAAAATAAAAGTAGAATCATTTTTAGAACAATGCAAAATATATAGGTATTTTCCATTATGGTATTCCTGGGCTAAAAGTATAACTCTAAAAGAAGAATATGAAAATGAATATAATTTTATATATGATGTAGTATTAAAAATGAGACCGGACATGATTTTTCCTGAGGGTAGTACCTTACAGAAGGAAATAGATAACTTCTTAAATAATCCTGAATTATTTTATGTTATGGGAGGAGATGACACCTGGTTAAATGATGTATATTTTCTATCATCTTCTACTAATATGAACATCGCTACCAGAATAATAGATAATCCAATACCATGGAAAGACAATCAACTTAATATGCATCTTACAAATAATAGTATCAAGTATTCAAAGGTACGCAACCCCTCGTATGCTATATATAGAGAAGAATGTGTTGGGGTTTCTCCAATGGATTGGTTAGGATGTCATATGATTGAAACGTATTATTACTCTGAAAAGAAAACATTTGATATGTATTGTACTACTCAACCAAATTTTTTAAATAAATTTTTAGAACTATATGAATTTTTAATTAAAAAAACTAAAAATGAAATTAATTAATAGAACTACTGATGTAATTACTAATAGTGTAAATCTTGAAGATTTGCATACCGTCACGAATGTTCCTATATTGATGAGTTGTACTACTGAAGAAGAACCAACTGATATTAAAAAAGATTTAGTTTGGCAAATAAGTAAAGACTCTGGAATCATACAATTAAAAAATCTTATCCCATTAGATGTGTTGTATTCTACACCGCATAGTGGTACAACAGGTGGCATGTGGTTACAACATCATCAAGAGTTTTCTAAATTCTTAAGTAAATTCAACCCTAGTTCAGTGTTAGAAATTGGCGGCGCACACGGTATACTAGCTACTGATTATTTGAAAAACAATACGATTCCCTGGAATATAATTGAACCTAATCCATTCCCTGTAGATAATTGCCCGGCTAAGTTTATTAAGGGATTTTTTGATGATAAGTTTTCTATTGATGAAAAGTTTGATACTATAGTACATAGCCATGTGTTTGAACATGTATATGATCCAAATGAATTCATGCAAAACATTTCAAATATAATGCATAACGGCAATAAATTAATATTCACCTTGCCCAACATGCAAACTATGTTAGAAAATAAGTATACTAACTGCATAAACTTTGAACATACTATTTTCTTGACCGAGCCATACATAGAATACCTGTTGTCAAAATTTGGGTTTAAGATCGTAGAAAAAACATATTTTAAAAATCATAGCATCTTCTATTCAACCGTGCGTGATGACACCGTTATCCCGTTTGAGTTAGATACTAATCTATACAACAAGAACAAACAATTATACTTAGACTATGTAAAATATTACGAGGATCTTATAATAGAATTAAATAATAAATTGAAGTATACTACTCTACCCATTTACTTGTTTGGGGCTCATGTGTTTTCACAGTATTTGTTAACAGTAGGGTTGGACAGCACTAACATTGATAGTGTTTTAGACAATGATTCAAAGAAACAAGGCAAACGCTTATATGGTACTAGTTTAAAAATTCAATCGCCGGAAGTTTTACGGAACGGTCAGCCAATGGTTGTAATTTTGAAAGCAGGCATATATAATGAAGAAATTAAACAAGATATATTGGAAAACATAAATCCAAATATAATATTTTGGGAATAAAGATGATTACAAAAGACAAAAAGTTAGTTAAAAAACATTGGGGACATGAAGAATGGTTTGCAGATGGAGTGGCTACCCCATTCGCATTAAAACGCATACTATTCTTAGCTGGGCATAGAACAAGTTTACAAGTACATCAATATAAGTTTGAAACAACTTTTGTATTGTCTGGCACCGGAAAACTATACAAGTCTAAAGAACCGTTGGATATAGAAAAATTCCTACAAGATGGGATGACAGTCAAACAAGTTGAAGAATATGAAGCAACCTTTGATGTATTAGATTTGCATGAGGGTGTGTTGTTTGACTTAAGCCCTGGCTATGTTCATCGTGTTGTGGCTACTACCGACTTAACTTTCATTGAAGCTAGTACTTGTGAATTAGATGATGTATTTCGGTTGCAAGATGACGGTGGAAGAACACACGGACGCATAAGCTACGAACATGAAAATTAATACAGTAATTATACCTACTGCTGGCACCGGCAGTAGAATGGGTAACTATACAAAGAATCTGAACAAAGCACTATTACCCTACAAAAATAAACCGGTGATATCACATATCATCGATGGTTTTCCTAAAGACACAAAATTTATTGTACCAGTTGGTTACTTAGCAGATCAAATCAAAGACTTCTGTAACATAGCATATGCTGATAGGGACATAGAATTTGTTCAAATAGATGATTACCTTAGTAATAAATCAGGTACCTCATATACATTGCGACATTGTAGAAACAAAGTAAACGGGCCGTTTTGGTATGTGCCGTGTGATACTTATTTTAATGAATCAGTTGTTGATAAAGTAAATGAAAGTAATTGTTACTTTGTAAAAAAAGTTCCAGAGAAAGACACCTATCTCTATACCATGTTTGATGTAGATGCCAACAAAAATATAACTGAGATAACATTTAAAAAACACACCCCGGAATCATATGAAGCCTTTACTGGGTTGATGTATATATATGACTATATAGAATTCTTTGATAGTTTGGAAACAATCAATTCAACTGAATTAATTTATTCCATACAGTTAGGTGATAAAGTAGCTAAGTTGGACACTTGGCAAGACTTCGGAGATCCAGTCAATTATCAAACTGAATTAGGGAAAAGTCAAAAGTTTGACTTTAGTAAAAAAGATGAACTAACC
>SESF01010176.1_pt1 | contig 11474 bp, 15 predicted proteins | sample 3171521 | NCBI WGS metagenome assembly SESF01 (sample SAMN10866945, study PRJNA518727) | freshwater metagenome | biome: subpolar coniferous forest; feature: holomictic lake; material: water; isolation source: holomictic Lake 227, 6 m and 8 m depth | place: Canada: near Kenora, Ontario | collected...
GCAATCCAGAGATTTATCAGATCCCTGCCATTGATGCATTGTGATATGCTCATCGCCGTAGTTTTTGTTGGCTAGGCATAATTACAAGACATACTACACATATACTACTACAAATACAAACTACCATCCTGCATTAAAACAACGCACTCTACTTGATACTACGCCCACATGGCGTATAATAATCGCCTTTTGCAATGCGAGTAGAGTGGTATTATACGTCAATAATGTTTTTATATCACACCACTCATTGACACTGCCATGCCCGATTCTGAAACATTCAAGCCGGAAAAAGAGGTGCCGCCGGCTGCTCTGCCTAAAAGTTTTACGGAAGCTGAAGTTGAGCGGCTTGTTGCCGAGCGCGTGAGTGCTTTGCTGACTCCGTTTAACGGTATTGACCCTGCCGAATACAATGCCCTGAAAGAGGCTGATTCCGCTCGCCAGAAAAAGGAGCTTGCTGACAAGGGCAATTTTGATGCGCTCTTGCAGAAGACGATTGAAGAAAAAGATGCGGCTTATGCGCTCCTGCACGGCAAATACGAGCAGGTTGAAGGGAAACTTGAACAGAATGAGGTTGATCACCGGCTGCTTTCGATCATTGCCTCCAAAAAAGCGCGCATGCCGGAACAGATTGCGGTGCTCCTTCGCCCGTCCATAAAATATGATGCGAAAAGCGGGCCTATCGTTGTTGATAAGGCCGGAAACCAGCTGTTCAGAAAGGGCGAACCGGTTACTATAGAGCAGCTTGCCGAGGATTTCCTTGTTGCCAATCCGCACTTTGTGCCTGGCGGTCCGCCTGGTGCAGGATCCGGCGGTTCAGGCAGCACAAGCTCTGGCGACCAGACTAAAATCAGTGAGGCTGATGCCCGTGACCCTGCCAAATACCTCATTGCGAGGGAAGCTGCCCAGAAAGAGGGCAAGCCGCTGCAGATTGTATACAGCTGAATGAGTGCTCGACGCAGGTACTGAGATGATGATGACAAAAGACGATGCAAGCATGATAACCCTATGACTCAGTACTTTTTTTATAAAACATAACGTACAAGGACACCATGGCTACCAATACACTGACCACCTATGACCCGATCTTTTATGCTAATGAGGCGCTGATTGTTCTGAAGAAAGCGCTCGGCCGCGCGGTGCGTGTGCATCGGGGCTATGACAAGCAGCCGCAGCAGAAGGGGAGTACCATCCAGATCAGCCGGCCATCGACTTTTCAGGCGCAGGATGCACCGAGTAGCGACCAGAGCATCAATACCTCTATGGTTTCTATCGGTCTGGACAACTGGAAAGAGGTGAAGTTTTCACTGACCGATCAGGAACTGAACTATACCAGTGAAAAGATTATCAACGATCATATCTCACCGGCTGTTTATGCGCTTGCCGATGATATCGACGTCACGCTTGCAAAACTTGTCAGTGATATCCCGTGGTATTACGACATGGCGGCCACGACCGAGACAAAGGATCTGACCAGAACGAAAAAAGTGCTGCGTGAAAACAATGTGCCTTTCAACGACAACCTGCTGCATGCCTGCGTCGGGCCTGACGCTGAAGCGGGCCTGCTTGAGCTCTTTACCAATGCCCAGCTTACCGGAACCACCAGCGTTGACCCGCTGATGAACGGCACGATCGGCAGCCGGTTCGGCCTTGAACTGTTTGCGAACTCGAATGTCGCCACCCATACCAAAGGAACCTGCTCGGTGACCGCGCTCGTTGTAAACGGTGCAGCGGCACGCGGAGCAACCGCTATGAGCCTGGATGCAGCTGCCGTAACAGGTACGCTGCTGCATGGCGATACCTTCAGCATTGCAGGCCAGTCGCAGCGATATGCGGTGACCGGCACCAGCACGGCTGCAGGCAATGCGTTCGGCAACGTCACTTTTACGCCGGCGCTTGCGGCTGATGTGGCGGACGGTGCGGCGGTAACGGTACGCCTCGACACGCATGTGCAGAATGTAGCGTTCCACCGCAACGCTTTTGCTTTGGCCTTTGCCCCGCTCTCGGAGATGGGCAACAACCTCGGAGCCAAGGTGGCGACCGTGACCGATCCGAAATCCGGACTGATCCTGCGCTCCCGGGTCTTTTATGTAGGCGATGCATCGGTCGTGAAGGTTGCGCTTGACGTGCTCTACGGTGTCAAGACCCTTGACCCGAACCTTGCCTGCGTTATGTGCGGGTAAAAAAAATAACGACCAAACCTGAGCGGGTTGACATAAGCGAAAAATAATAATGATGTTCAGCCCCCTCTTTTTTTTACAGTGCTCGCAAAACAGGAAAATAACCAGTTAAGAGTATGCCTTATTCTACCGATCTAGATGTCATGGAATACCAGTCCTATGTTTTTGATCAGGGGATTTCGGAGTTTACGGCATATCACGGGTTTGCTGAATCTGATATCGAGCGTGATATCAAACGGCTCTGGCTTCCTTACCAGGCTATTATACCTGATCCTACGAAGACCGCTGTCAACAGTGCGGTGGGCAACACCAGCTATTTTAATGCTTCCAACCTTACTGCGGCGCAATGGACCCGGGCATCGGTGTTTCGTGTGCTTGGATGGTACATTCTGCCGAGACTGGCTGCTGCTATCGGCGGTGAGGGGTTTCTGTCGATGGTGGCTTACTATAAAATGGCCTATGCCGAAGAGATCTACGCAGTTATAAACGACGGGGTGGAATATAATTACGGCGGTTCGCTCCAGAAAGTGTATGTGCTTCCCCAGAGAGAACGGCAGCGCCGGATTCGATGAAGCTGTTTAATGAAATCACCCGCTATACCCCACAGCAGGGGTGGAACATATACGGCAGTCTTGTGCCGAAAACCCGGTGGAGCAACCGCGTTTTTCCAGGCTACCTGTCCGGTCTTTTTTACCATATCATAACACCGGGCGGACGCTCGATTCAGCTTTGCGGCACCGGCATCTGCACCATGAACTGGGGCAAGGGAACGGCCTACCAGATCATCGGCAGCGGGAAGCCTACGGTACATTCAAGCGCTTACTCAATACCCGGCCGCTACGAAATTTCGCTAAAGGGCGATGTGGCGCTCCTGACACTTTTCCATGCCAACTGGGACGCTTGCATGCGGGGCGACATCAAGGCTTTTGAAAGGCTTCTCGGGCTTGAAGAGCTTGTTATTGAGCGTACATCGCTCGTTGGCCACATCGATTCGCTCCAGAGCATGCCGAAGCTGCAGATATGCAAGGCGGCAGGCACTGCCATTGGCGGCTCGCTCGGCAGGCTGCCTGCGGGCATTATCTATTTTGATGTTTCCTCGACGCTTGTCGGCGGCGATATCGGCATGCTGGCTGAAGCGCATGAGCTGCTCTATATCAATCTCAGCGACTCGCTTGCCGGCACCTATAACAGCAGGGACCTTTCGGGCTGGGCGGATGAAATTGTGCTGCTCTGCCGGAACCTGCCGCTGGAAAGCGGTGCGGTGGACCGGCTGCTGCATGACCTTCGGCTGACGACCATTATAAACGGTACGCTGGACATCAGCGGCACGACAGGCATGCCTTCGCCCGCCGGGCTTGCGGATATTGTTGTCCTGAAACTGCGGGGATGGCAGGTAACAACCAACCTGACGCATGCCGCTTTTGCATCGTATGAAATCAGGTTCAGCGATACTGCGGCGCACTTTGCGGAAGCATAACCGAAGGGAAAACAACTATGGCTTATCTGATACCAACGGCAACGACGACACTTGGCCCAGGCGGACACTTGAAGATGCACTGCGCTGTCGAAGTTGATTCTGCTGCGCCTGACGGTGCACTTAAAATAAGGGACGACGGATTTATTCTGGTGGCGGGCCTCATCGTCGATAACAATGTGGTGAATGCGAAAGTGTTTGACGGGGGGGAGTTTTAATAATAGTACTGAGTGCTTAAAAAGAAGAGTGAAGAGATGGAAGAGAAGTGGATTCTTTATAACCGGGTAAACATGAAAACTATGGAATGGATTATGGCAAGACTTATGGAACCGAGCACCTGGCGGGGGATTATTACGGTGCTTTCTGCTGCAGGCGTTTCGGTGTCGCCGCAACTGATCGGGACTGTACTGCCGATCGGCATGGCTGGTATCGGGCTCGTTGAGATGCTGAAAGTAGAGAAATAAACAGATGTGTATTTGTAACAATGTGTAAAGTTACAAATGTGGGAATGTACAAACTTACAAATGTAACAATGTGACAATGTAATAATGTAAAAAGTTGCAAATGTAACAAGAGCTCTGAAGGAATTATGTAACCAGTTAAAATGTAATACGATGGCACAGACTTTAAAACTGAAACGGGGTAACTTTGCCTCCCTTCCGACTACCGGGATGATCGCCGGTGAACCGATGGTGACGCTTGACCGCGGCACGCTGCACATTGCAACGGGCGCTGCGACCCGAATACCTGTGGTGCCTGCCATTGAGGCGCTGGTGACGCTTGCTTCGGTGGACGGAGCCAATGACCTTTTGATTCTGCATGACTACAGCGAGACGACCGGACAGCAGGAGAAGAAGATCACCTTTGATGCGTTCAAGACTGCCCTTAATATTCCGGCCGGATCATCTGACGAGAAGGTTGCCGTCATTTCAGGCGGTACGGCGGGGTACCTCTGGGGAACCGACGGAGCTGACGGTGTTGTAAGGATGGGGACCAGCATGACCTGGGTGAAAGGTGCCGGAAACGGGTTTGTGACGGTCGATGTCGGGCTCGTTGACGGCGGCACTTTTTAATAAAAATTAGTGCAGAAAAACAGGGGAAAACTCGGTCACAAAAATTGACGAAGTTGACGCCTATACGCTTGTGTTTGTGCGGGTTTCCGGGCGAGGAGCTGAAAAAAGTTTTTCGCCCCCGGACCAGCATATTTTCGAACAAATTAAACCTTTTCCGAGATGGCAAAGCTCTTGCTGAAACGCACAACGGTAGCGGCCAGGGTGCCTACCACAGCGCAATGTGATACCGGCGAACTGCTCGTGAACCTTGTCGACAAGCTGCTCTATACCAAGGACGGAAGCGGCGCTATTATTACGCTGCCGGGCGCCATTGGATGGAGCGCTCTCACCGGCAAGCCGACCACGCTCGCCGGCTACGGCATAACCGATGCGGCGGCGCAGAAAGCGACAGCAAGCGTGTATGGCGGCATGAAAGCCTCGCTTTCGGGGACGACCCTCAGCCTCACAACAACCTGACCGATGCCGCTCACCTTTAACGGAACAACCATAACGGCGGTAACCTTTAACGGCACGGTGCTGACGGCGCTCGTCTGCAATGGCTCAACGGTATGGAGCGCTGCTGCAGCTCCGGTTGTGGGAGCAGCGTATGGCGGCGGCATCTGTGGCTACATCCTTGTAGCGGGAGATCCGGGCTACAGCGCTTCAACGCCGCACGGGCTGATTGTCGCTGCGGAGGATCAGGCGGCGGTCCCTTACTGGAGCAATATCACGTCGGCCGCTGTGACGGGAACAAGCGCCAACTTTGGTACCGGTGCCGCAAACACCACAAAAATAATCGCGCAGGCAGGCCATACGGCAAGCGCCGCAAAGAACTGCCGCACCTATAATGGCGGGGGATTCAACAACTGGTATCTGCCGAGTGAAGTTGAGCTTGAGAAACTCTGCATCAACTGCACGGCGATCGGCGTGCTTGATCCGGAAGGATACTACTGGACATCGACCGAGCGAAGCGCCTCGTTGGCGGAGATTTTCTCCTTCTACGACGGCTGGGCGTTCGATGATATGAAGATCATGGACTACGCTTCAGTGAGAGCGGTGAGAAGTTTTTAACAACAGTGCTGATTAAAAATAGTGCTGAGTTCCGAGTTCTACGTGCTGAGAATAAAAGAGAGAGGGTGACTCAATGGAAAGAAGAGACTTGTACGGACTGATACTGAGCGGGTTTGCCGGCACGGTTACCAGTATACTGCATGCTGTAAAAGAGGGCGTGCGCTATAGCTGGCGCCAGACGCTGGTGCAGTTTGCTGTTGGCTTTGCGGCCATTTATCCTGCTTACCTGGTGGGGGAGGTGCTGAACCTGGACCGTGACAAGCTGCTCGTTGTCGGCTACATCGCGGGTGTCCTTGGCGACAGGATTATCCAGGAGATATACCGGCGGGAATCTGCCTTGTATGACTTTTTCATCGGGCGCTTCAATAATAAACAGGAACATGAATGAGACCCCAAAGACCACTCTACGTTATTCTCGACAACGGTCACGGCAACAACACACCGGGCAAACGATCACCGGTCTGGGAGGACGGCTCGCAGCTGTTTGAGTGGGAGTTTAACCGCGACATCGTGAACCGCATCCAGAAAATTCTGTCGGGCGCCCGTATCAAGTGCACGCGGCTGGTGCCGGAGATGTTCGATGTCTCCATTTCGGAGCGCATTGTGCGGGCGAACCGCATTATAGCTGCCGCTAACAGGGACGGCTGCCAGTGCCTGCTTCTGTCGGTGCATGGCAATGCGGGCAAGGGAAGCGGCTTTGAAGTCTTTACGAGCTTAGGCAAAACGCGCTCTGACCTGGCGGCGCAGCTGTTCAGCGATATGTCGCCGGAATACCTCAAGGGGTTTGCGGTGCGCGGCGCGAAGGAGTCGGATGATATATCGATACTGCCGAAAACCAACTGCCCGGCGGTGCTGACTGAAAACCTCTTTATGGACCGGCTCCGCGACTGCCTGTTCATGCAGTCCGAAAGCGGGCGGCAGACTATTGCGGATATGCATGTGCGGGTGGTGCAGGAATATATAAAGGCATTGCAGTGAGCAATGACTTTACCATCAAGAAATCGCTGATGCTCCCTCCCCAACGGGAGTTCTGGGATATGCCGAACTTTATCAAGCTTTTTATCGGCGGTTACGGCAGTGGCAAGACCTACATCGGGGCACTGCGCTCGATCTATCTGAGCTACATCAACCGTCCGCTGCCGCACCTTTATATATCGCCGACCTACAAACAGGCACGCAAGACGGTGATCATCACCATCACGAAGATGCTCGACAAGTCAAACCTCACGTACACCTACAATAAAACCGAGCACACCTTTTATATCCATAACTGGGAAGGGACAATCTGGATTGCAAGCGGCGATGAGCCAAGCAGCCTGAAAGGTCCGAATCTGGCGAGCATCGGCATTGATGAGCCGTTCATCCAGCAGAAAGAGGTGATGGATATTGCGCTAGCGCGGCTTCGCGAGCCCATGCAGAAGCATTATGAGCTTTTTCTGACAGGTACGCCGGAGCAGTTCAACTGGGGTTATGACCTGTTCAAGAACAACGAGCAGATTCTTGATTTGGGCATCGTGCGGGCAAGTACGCGGGAGAACACCTACCTGCCGGATTACTTTGTGCCGATGCTGGAACGGGCTTATGACGACAATCAGCGAGCCGCTTTTATTGAAGGCCAGTTCGTCAACCTGACGTCAGGCCGTGTCTATAAATACTTTACCGGCAAGGAAGAGAATGCCGCTACGCCCAACCGTGAACCCTGCGGGCATACTGAAATATGCGCCGGTGTTGATTTTAACGTTGACGCCCTCTCGGCGGAAATATTCATGCTCTACAGCGACCGTGTCGAGTTTTTTGATGAAATCAGGCTCAGGGACGCAACGACCTATGACCTGGCGGACAAGCTGGCGGAGAAGTATCCCGGCATCCGCCTGTTTCCGGATCCGTCCGGCAGGGCACGCAAGACATCTTCGGATGCAACTGATTTTATGATACTGCGTGACCGCGGCTTTCAGGTGGAAGCGCGCAACCAGCAGGCGCCGGTGCGCAGCCGCGTAAACGCTGTTAACAACATGCTGCGTGAGGGACGCCTGAGGGTGCGGAACTGCCCATACCTCGTAAAGGATTTCGAGCAGGTTACCTGGAAGAACGGTGATATCAACAAAACCGATTTGAAGCTGACGCATGCTTCCGATGCTGCGGGCTATGCGATCGAAAAGCTATTCCCCGTGAAGATGCCGGACAGGAACTTTGTGCAGCCGATACATTGGCGGGTTTAAAAAAAAGTGCTGAGTTCTGAGGGAAGAGAGTGCTGAGGGATTATTGGAATACACTTAAACGCAGGGAGTTATGGGTAAGATTTATGATGCCAATGCTGAGGATTGGAAGATGTTTGAAGCGGCGTACAAGGGCGGTTCGGCCTGGAAGGCGCAGGGGTTCCTCTACCAGTACCAGAACGAGACCTCTCTGCAGTTGCAGACCCGCACGAAGCAGACGCCGCTTGAGAACCATTGCGAGAGCGTGGTGGCGACCTATAGCGGCTTTATATGGCGCGACCCGCCGAAACGGAACCTCGGGAAACTGAATAACAATGTGTCGCTGAACCGCCTGTTGAAAGATGCGGACAAGGAAGGGACCGGACTGAACGAGTTTATGAAAGTGGTCCAGATGTGGGGATCGGTGTTCGGGGTACTCTGGATTATTGTGGACAAGCCGAACGTCAAGGCGACAACCCATGCGGACGAAATCACAGGCGGCATACGGCCATACCTGCGCTTTTACAAGCCGCTTGATGTGCTGGACTTCGAGTTTACCCAGAAACCTTCCGGCGGCTATGAGCTGACCTGGTTCAAGGTGAAGGAAGAGACAACGTCGCGCGAAGGCGATATTATCATTGAACGGGAATGGACCACGACCAATATTGTGACGAAAACCTCCATCGGCGAGACAACGACCACAACCGACGTCCCGAACCCGCTGGGCAGGATACCGGCATTTCCACACTACAACAAGAAATCAATCTCACGAGGCCTTGCTGCCTCCGACCTGCAGGATATCCTCGGGATGCAGATCAGCATTTATAACGACCTGTCCGAGCTGACGCAGATGATACGCGGCTCAAACCACAAGACGCTGGTGAAGAACCGCAACGATGAGGCCTCAACCGGTGCCGGCGGCGTTATTCTTATGGGAGAGGATACCGAGTCGGCAAAGAAGCCTTACCTGCTTGCGGCCGATGCTGAAGCGCTCAGCGGGCTGCTTGCGGCAATTGACAAGAAGACAGAGATGATCAACCGCATGGCGCACCTGACACCGGTCCGGACCTACCGCACGCAGGTGATTTCGGCGGTGGCCATGGAGACCGAGTTTCAGATACTGAACACGCTGCTTGCCGAAAAGGCGGCTCAGCTGCAGCTGACTGAGTACGCCATCTTTGAATGCTTCTGCGCCTGGGAAGGCATTGATGCGGAAAAGAGCGGTTATGAAGTGACCTACCCGAGTCATTTTGAGCTGCGGGACAAGCGGGCGGATCTTGACTTTATTAAAGCAGCACGCGAAGCTGCGGTGCTGATCAACTCGAGCACGCTGCAGCTGGAGCTGAACAAGCAGTTTGTGCGGGTGGCGCTGCCGGATGATGATTTAATAGAGAAGATTGAAGGCGAGCTGGGCAAGGCGAAAGCGGCGGTGCAGCCGGCAGCGAAAACGATACAGATGCCACCGCCGGAAAGCGATCGATTGACGGTTATTAAGAGCGAAAAGCTGTAAATTATTGTGGTGAAATAAATTAGCTTTACATAATTAACATTATAGAACAATATATGGCCAACAGAAAGTGGCTTTACATACTGATCATGACACAACATTATGTAAGCAGGAGAAGCACTTGGTTGCAAATATAAAATGCCCGTCATCTTCGAAACGTTTATCCGGCTCGTCCTACCAATGCCGGGCATGGGTGGTGGTGCTCTTTGCCCTGAAGATTACAGGGGCGGGGTCATCAATCTGTTCAGAGGCAGTCATCCGACTTTGCTTTTGAGCTACGGGACGAAGACCAGGCGGAAGCCAATATTGTTGTTCCGGTTATCGGGGGTGTTGTTGTTCCGATAATCCGACCGACAGTTCTCGGTGTTATTGTTCCAGCTCCCGCCACGAATAACACGGTTCGAACCCACGATTGATGCCCTTATTCTTTAATGGCCACCATTGTACTGTACACATTTTTTCTTAATTCTTTTGCGTTGGCATATTCTGTAAATGCGACCATTGGCATGAGATGGTTTGCAAACTCTTTTTGTGACCATCGACCTGTTTGCTGGTAGCTTTCATAAAGCCGTGATTTTGTGATAAAGCGTTTTTTGCTTCGCTGGGTAAGCCTCACGTTGACAGGATAAATTAAATAGCCCAAAAAGGGCAAACCTTGTCTATTCTCGTTCAAACAAAAGGGCTTGAGCTGAAGCAGCAATTGCCTTGCAATATATTCCTGAAAGCGACAGCCTATCTCTAGCAACTGCTCTTTATCATGATGCCATAATACCATGTCGTCCATGTAGCGAACGTAGGCTGGAATGCGCAGCACCTCTTTGATATAATGGTCAGCCGTTGACAGATAGTGATTGGCAAAATACTGGCTGGTCAGGTTGCCAATTGGAACGCTTTTATCTGCTGCAGTAGAATAGCTGTCAATAATCTTCTCAAAAATCTGCAGTAGTGGCTGATCTTTGAACATTCGATGAAGCTGATTTTTCAGTATTAAGTGGTCAATGCTCTCAAAATATTTGCGGACATCGAGTTTTAAATACCATCGATTATGGCGATGATGCTCTTTTGCCTTATCGAGTGCCATGTAAGTGCCTTTACCGGGACGGTTTGCAAAACTGGTGGAAACCTGCTGCTTTTCGAATGAGGCATGGCAGATATTCATAAGCGCATGATGCAAAACCCTCTGTGAAAAAGGGGTGGCGCAAATAAGCCGTTTTTTTGGGTCATAAATGGTAAAGGTGTGATAACCTCCTGTTTCGACAGCTCCCGAAATGATTTGGTGCTGCAACCGTAGCAAATTGTTCTGCAACTGTTTGCTATAGGCGTAAACGTCGTGTTTTGATATTTTACCTTTTTGTGCCTTGTAGAATGCCTCGTAGAGATTCTTCAGATCAACTATCTTTTCAAGCAACTGCCCCTGGCGCTTCATTTGGTTCCGGCTTGTCTATGAAATAATGAGCAAAACGCTCTGCTTTCTTTTCGCCAATGCCTTTTATACTGAGCATGCCCTTGATGGTGACCTTGTCGAGTTTGGCTAACTCAGCAAGCTCTTCATCGGTAAAGACGATAAAGGCTGAAAGCCCTTCTGCTGATGCAACTTGTTTCCGTATTTCACGCAGGTGCGAAAACTTCTTGAATGTTGGCTCATCGAGCACCTGACGGTAATCAACCTTTGCCTTGCTCTCGGACGCAGCATTGAAAAATTGCTCAATGTAACGAACGCAAAAGCACCAGCTGGCTCCATTTTCGTTGCTAATTAGCTTTTGATCGATTTCCAGAATTTTATGTGCCTTCAGAAACGTGTTCATCTCCTGTATGGCGCTTCCGCTATCACCGACGGGTATGGTAAAAAGTTTTATCTGCATGAGTAAGAAACAGTTCACCGGTTTTTAAAATCTGGATATGACCCTCATTTTTCAAACGGCGGCCCACCTTCGGTGGTCATTTCTGTTGTCGGTTGCTACCGAAACATTGAGGCGTGCGGCGCTGCGTCCCTTGCTG
>SESF01013018.1_pt1 | contig 11474 bp, 11 predicted proteins | sample 3171521 | NCBI WGS metagenome assembly SESF01 (sample SAMN10866945, study PRJNA518727) | freshwater metagenome | biome: subpolar coniferous forest; feature: holomictic lake; material: water; isolation source: holomictic Lake 227, 6 m and 8 m depth | place: Canada: near Kenora, Ontario | collected...
GATGAGGGCGTTGACGAAGGCTTCGCGCAGGGCCTCGTGGGCGGGAGTCACATCACGTCGCTCCAGGCCTTCGAGGGCGAAAGGAAGGGGAAGCCCCGCGGACATCTTGGGCAAGGCGCGCTGGTAGAACTGGAAAAGGTTCGCCTCCCGAGGGAGAGCCACGCGTGCTCGCCCTTGGCCGAGCGCAATCGTTGGCGATACTGCGCAAGGCTCGTCGAATCAAGGTCGTCGAGCGAGAAGCCCACGAGAATCCGGTGGTCCGCGGGGAGCGGGTCGGCGTCCGCGAGCATGCGCCGTACTTCGGCATCGCTGCATCGGTAGTCCCCTTCATCAGCGCGTTTGTAGGTGGAGCCGAAGGGTGTCTGCCCCACATGGACTGGCCGGATGGTCCGTTCGGCGCGGGGGACATGGACGACAAGAAGCCGTGCGACTCCTACGCTGGCGACTGCGACATCGGACAAGGACAAGATGTCGCGATTGACGATGGTCCTATTGTTCGCGCCGTCCCGGATGACCTTCTGGTACTTCGCGATGCTCGCATCGGCAAGGCCATCGACATAGGCACGCCCCTCCCGTTCGACGACACCGAGGACAATCGTTCCCCCTTCGGTGTTCGCCATCGCGGAATAGGTTTCCCAGAAGCTCCCGGGGAATCCGCCCTTGGCCGATTTGAACTCCCAATCCTGGGTTTCTCCCAGCTGGAGGGCAGCAAGAAGGGCATCCATATCGAGTTCGCTCACAGGGCCTCCTCTTCAGGACCTATCAAGTGGATATGGCCGCTAAGTCGGAAGGTTTCTACATCCGCCTTGCCGAAAATACCCCTGAGCATCCTTCTCATTCAATTCCCCTCGACCTCTCGCGCTTGGCTGCCACAAACGCGGGGATGGACTCCCCGGATGTCCCAGAGGGAAACTGCAGCTCGACGCCGGCACCATTCTCGAGCTCGAGGAAATCATCGATGAAGGAGTCTCCGATATAGATCCACCCGTGGGAGGATTCCATAGCCTTCTCCGCAAAATCGAATCTTGATCCGCCTTCCTCGCATTCCTTCCTGAACTGGTGGTCGGTCGTCAACCGCTCCCACATGCCGTAGAGGCTTTCGGGATTGAAGATGGACCTCGCTCCAGGCTCCAAGCCCCAATTCGTCTGTTCAATCGCCTCAAACACCCATAGAAAGCGAATTGGGAAGAGACGATCCGTCTCGACTTCCTGGCAATGGCGTTCACCGTATTCAACTTCGCGCAGCAGGCAGGCCGGGATCGGGAAGGGTGCCATCGGAAGCAGATCCTGCCGAAATCGTCGATACTCGCCACGGCCAAGCGCTTCAGTCGCTTCTTGCATCCACAGGCTCATGCCGTCCTCCCAATTCGGAAGATCTCAAGGCGGGCTGGATAGCGGATCATCCGCAACCGGGAGCGAATTGCTCCGGATTCGGTAGTCATTCGCATCCATCCTCATTGGCATGTGCCCGGCGCATTTTCAGCAACGGGAACTCATGAGAAAGCTTCGCGACAATTTCCTGTAGAAGCGGCTTATCTTCTGTATTGCTGCTCCGTACTATATTCAATACTTCGTATCCGGATTCCCGCATCGACTTCTCGAAGCCGAACTCCAGTCCTGCGATCTTGTCCCTGATCCGGCGATGCTCCTCATGATCGGTGGATTCTTCCCACAACGGTCCAAGAGCTACAATTCGGAAAGAACAGTGACTCAGCTCGATACCCTTGTCGTCGTATTGCTGAAGGTACTTTCTCAGCATATTGCTTTTCCTGTTTTGACCCAGATGTTGACCCATGCGGTTGAAAGGGGACTGCGCATTTGCAGACGAGCTATCTCCTGTCCTTCCGACATAGTACAGCAGCTTTCCACCAGGGATGGCTACCTCCCAGACATAGAGCCAGAAGCCTCTTTCAAGCAGTTTTCCGCTGAACACGGCGGTAGTGACATCCATTTTCAGCTAATTCCCCCTTTCCATCATTCCATCCCTGCAAGCACGTCCTTCTTGACATAGCTCTTGAACGCTTCGGCACTTGTAAATACCAGGTAGTTCTTCTTCTGCATGGTCCCGATGAGCTCATTCGACTCGTTGAGAAGGAGTGCGACAGGCCGCGAAAGGCCTTTCTGCATACCCTGCGGCCAGGCGAGATCGAGGATGGCTTCGACTCTTCCCGACTCGTCATCGACGAGCTCGAATGAAATCTCTCCACGCGGCAGCTTCTTCTCCACCACCCATGCATTGAGCTCATCCAGCTTGGCTGCTTCCTCGTCATCCATGACCGATCCGGGGACGCTTTCACCCTGCGGCCGTGGGGAGGATTCAAGACCGCTGGGGATCGGTCCATGGAAAAGCTCCTCGAGAAGGCGGTTGGCTGCTGCAGCGAGAAGCTCTTTCCGTGCCGCGAGGAACTCGCGATAGTTCCTGATTTTCCAGAGGCGCTCCTCCATCGGAATCCATTGGGACTCCAAGGCACCAGGGTGTTTTTTTGCCACCTTCGCGAAATATTTCTCCGGCTCCTTGTCGCTGATTTGAAGGTTCGTCTCCTTGGTGAGGAAACAGAAATTTCCTACAGCGTTCACTTCAGGACGAGTGTACTTCTGGGGCGCGTCATACAATTGACGCTTGGGGAAGATATGATGAACCTCGAGGGAGCTATTCTGGCCGAGCAGGTGCTTTTTGAGCTCGTTGCCATTACCCCAGTCTCTCGCACCGAGCATGCGTGTCATCATGTAGAGCACCGGATAAAAGCGGGCTCCAAGGCTCCATCCCGAAAAATGCTCCGGGATCATATGCAGGTCTCCATATACGGTCAGGAGTTCCTGAATCAGGCGGTCGATCCCTCCTTCCAGGTTCTCAACCATCGAGAGGTCTCGGTCCAGAAAAGACTCGGTTGACCCCGAATATCGTCCTTTGACGGCAGCCTGGATATACCAGAAGAGGAGGCGATCCCACTCATCAGATTCGAGAGCCGTGGCTCCCCGCCTATCGACATAGTGGACGAGAAGTGGCAGGGCTCCTTGGCCAAACAGCACCTGATCGTGGTCCAGTCCCAATCGGCTCGATATCTTCTGGAGAACAAGATCGATCGCCAGGCAGGCCCGCTTCAGGCCTGACCGTACCTTATCCGAATCAAGCTCATGAAGGTGCTTGAATTTCGCTTCTCCCGTGATGACCGCGTTGGTGTTCCTGAGGAGCCAATCAAGGTCGAACCTGTAGCCGAATTTGGCCAGCTCGCCGAGCTTGGATCGCATCTCCTCACGGGTTTCCGGACGGCCAGCGCTGATCCGCGCCAGGGCCAGATCGCCCTTTGAAAGCTTGGTTCCGCCAGAATTGACCAGATTGAATATATCGACGACCACGTCGATGCTCTTGTCAGGTCCGATTATGGTTTCCACATGGATGTCCTTTTGCTGGATCGCGAGAATCCTGCTCAACCTCCCATGGTAGGCCGGCGCTTTTTCTGAATGCGCTGAGTCCTTGTACATCGGGGATATGATCGTCCCAATGCCCTCAGGCCCCGCCTTCATGAGCTCGGTGACATTGATCCACAAGGGGTCTTGCGCCATTTTGATTGGTGCGAAGAACTCAAACTCCTCAGACTCCAGATTGAAGTGGAGTCCGGTGAATGTCCTCTCGTCGCCTTCAAAGAATTTCGGCGCCTGGCCTTTGATCACCCCATAGAGGCTGGTGATTCGCTGTTGCCCATCCAAGAGCAGGTTCACCACGCCGAGACTGGCAGGTTGGTCGCCGCGCGTCGATAATCCTTCCGCCTGGGTCTGCCATACAAGAAAGCTACCGACAGGGTAGCCCCGATAGAGGGAAGAGATGAGCCCGCGTACCTGATCCCTGTTCCATACATATCCCCGTTGGAATTCGGGTAGTGCGATGCTTCCCATATCGATCTTGACCAAAATAGTAGAAACTGGTTCGCCCATCGGTTTTCTCCTTTGCAGGTCGCCTGATTGAATATCCCCTACTCCAAGCTTTTCCCTGGAGCCATCTCCCGCTTCTCCTCAGTCTCATGCCGAATCGCCATGCGATGTTTCCCTCGCGGTAAAGTTCCCCGCCGTGAGTCTCTCCGCTCCTGGAAAGTCGAGACAAGCATGACGACGTATCCTCCCACCCATGGCTATTCCTCTGTGCGCGTGACCATTCGCCTTCTCAATGCCCCTCTCCTTCGCAGAGCAGATTGACGAGAATGCCGACGAGAAGCTCCCTCTCCTCCACACGGCTCTCGGCGATCATCAGGGTCACGGCGACGAGGGTCGAATCGGAGACAATCCGTCTACCTTCCTCATCTACAAGGATGCCGTTCCGCTCGAGAAACCAGAGGAAGAGGGCGGCGCCGATACGCTTGTTGCCATCGACGAAGGCGTGGTTCTTTACGAGAAAGTAGAGGAGGTTCGCCGCCTTTTCCTCGAGGCTAGGGTAAACCTCCACCCCTCCTGCGGTCTGCATGACGGCCCCAAGCGCGCTCGCGAGGCTCTTGTCTTTCTCGACGCCGAAGAGCGGCGTCTCCGGCGAGCGCTCGCGCAAGATTCCGACAAGTCGGAGTGCCTCCTCGTATTCAAGGGGAACCGTCGCGCGCCGTTTCGTAGAAGGATTCCTGATCCGCTGATGGTCGTAGTCGTCGAGCAGTTCAAGAGCTTTCCCGTACTCGCCGACGAGGCGGAGCAGGGCTATGGCTTCATCGCCGGAGAGTTCCTTGCGCGCGGTCATGGCAGATACGAGCTGGAAGGTCCGACTCAGCTCCTTGAGCCGATTCGTGTTGACCGAATAGCCCTTCGTCAGGTGATCACGGAGTACCTTGGTGGCCCAGATGCGGAACTGCGTGCCGCGCCGGGAGTTGACCCGATAGCCGATCGAGATGATTGCATCGAGGTTGTAGAGTTCGAGGACTCGTGTCACCTGCCGAGTCCCCTCGGCCTGAACCGTTGCAAATTCTGCAACGGTTGCCTCCCTATCCAATTCATTTTCCCTGAAGACATTGCCAAGATGACGCGAGATCACCGACTTATCGCGATCGAAGAGTACCGCCATTTGGGCAAGGCTCAACCAGAGGTTCTCCTGATCGAGCCTCACATCAAGTTCGACGCTACCGTCCGGGGCCTGAAAGAGGATGACCTCGCCACGATAGTCGCTTGAATCGCTCATACAAACCTCCTCCCCGGATCAACTTCCCAGAAGAAGCGAATGGGGAATAGCGAATGAGGAGTAAGGAGATTACGAGCCCAGCGAGTGCTTGCAACGGCAATTATTTCTGCTTCCTTACTCCCCATTCTTTGCTCCCATCTTCCTCGCATACTCCCCATACCTCTCCACTATCACCCTCTTCGTCCTGTACTCCCCGAACTCCTGTTCGTCATGGCGCTTCGCGATGGGGAAGGTCTCGAGGATGTAGTCCGCGTCGTCTGCTCCGATGCGAAGCTTCACGCGGCGGGAATCGAGAAGGAAGCGGGGGGAGAAGGTCGCGCGGCACTCGGATTGAGTTGGCATTCCCGTGGGTTCGCGCCTTTCCCACCCCCGTGCCCCCTCCATCCATGACAGGCCCCCACTGAGGGAATAAGCACTTTTCGGATTTCCGTCAATCGCGCGCTCCGGCATCAAAGTCGCCCTCTCTCTCTTCAATTTCGTCCTCAAACTCCCTCCAATGCCGGGATCCCAATCATCAATTGCCGCCGCTTTGTTTCATGCTTTCTTCATGTCGAGTCAGCCAACGTCGGCCGTCTTCGGTGATTCGGTATCTCTGTTTGCTGCTTCGCGGCTTGTCTGGTAGGGTCATGGCCACGAAGCCAGCATCGATGGCTGGTTGAAGGTAGTCGTAGAGGAAACTAGGTCTATGCTGCAAGCCCAATAGCTCCATGAGCTCCCGTGAACTGGATTCCTTACCTCCAAGGGCTATGGTAAGCCGTTGCACTTGTTCGGTTACTTGTTCGGTCACTTGTTCGGGAACATGTCTGTCATCTATGACCGTGTCAGCATTCCGGGTTGCAGGTTGCACCGGCAAACGAACCTGGAAGTAGCTGTGATCTTCATCGAAGTCGAACTCTGGGGGCGGAGAACCGTTCTGGCGCATGGCGCGGAGCATCTTTGGGATGCCCGTAGCGCGTCCTTCGGTGAGGTCGAGTTCCTTGAGAAAATCGCCGATGCGTCGATTGCGGTAGCGGCGTGGCGCGACATTCCCGTCGCGTAGCTGCTCGATCCTTATGGAACGATCGGGTCCAGGGTAGCTGAGCACCACAAGGTCTTCGGGAGATATACGGACCTCGACCGGCTCACGTGTATCATAGCCTCGGTGATAGACCGCGTTGACAAGGGCTTCCTCGACGGCTTCGTAGGGGAAGTTGGAGACCCGCATCGCCTCGGCACGATCGGCGAGCTTTATCACCGTCTCGTTCAAATAGTTGCGTCTGATATATTCGAGGGCTTCGCGAACCATGCGCGAGAGCGGGCCACGGAAGGTCTTTTCCGTGAATTTGTCGCCTCCCGCTCCGTCAGGGAACCATACCACGTCGATCTGCGTTGCCGGGAAGAATCGGTCGGGTTCGGCATTGAAGAACAGAAGTCCGACGTTTATCGGAAGCAATGCTTCCGAAGAACCGCCGACAATATTCATCTGCCGTCCAAGCGCCGTCAATTCCAGCGCAGGAGCATCAGGCGCAAGTTGGCTGTCCACCTCGATCAGGAAATCCTGGATGAGAGAGCGCGACAGGTCCTCGACCCTTGCTTGCCGATTCAGCCGGTCATCGAAGGGAACAGTGGCCGCCATGGACATCAATTCCGCCTCATCGGTTCCGCGGGCACGAACGGTGCTTGATCCCTTGCGGATGAAGTAGGCGTAGGCTTGGTTGTCCTTGGAAAGGGAGACCCTGGCCTTGTAGGGGCGGGTCTGTCCACCGGGGGCCCACAGGACGAGAATGTGGCGGCCGGCAATTTCGTAGGGGACGACGATGGGAAAATACGACGGCTGCAACGCGCTGTTGCCAAGGTAGAGGATTTGCTTCTGGATCGTATCAAGCTCACCCTTCGCCAGGCCGCGCGGAGGAAGCTCGGCTTGTCCGTTCAATTCGGAGACACCCAAAACCAGATAGCCGCCACCGAGGTTGTGAAAGTCGTTGGCGAAAGCGCAGAGGGTATGGAGAACGGCGAGGGGATTCCAGCCGGTCTTGAATTCCAGACGCTCCCATTCCACCGAAGTTCCGTGAAGCAAAGCATCGATATCAATAGGCAATGGCATCAGTCAAGCCTCCTCGGCTATCTTTGGCTCCGGTCATATCAATCACCCCAACCTCTTCCCCGGATCCACCTCCCACTGCTCCCCCGCCCTCTTCCCCCTCCCCTCCGCGTAATGCCTCACCTCCACCCCGCTCTTCACAAGGTGCTCCGCCACCCTCCCGAACTCCGCCTTGCCGAGGTAGACCCATATCCTCCCGCCCTTGGCGCGGTTGTTCTCCACCGGGAAGCCAAGCCGCGCGAGGTACTCGAGAATGCTGTCTCCATCACCGTATGCCAGCTCCATCATACCAACCCCATTCGCTCGAGAAGCAAATCCTGGCCCCATTGCTTCGGATCAACTTGGGCGAACAAGACGCCGCACCGAGCTATCTTCTCATCGACGCGGACTGAGTAACTACCGTTTCCCTCCCCGCACTCAGCCGTTTGGGGATAGAGCAAGAATCCATCGAATGCCTTCCACAGTGCTTCATACGCATATATCTGCCGCAGATCCTGATCTCCAGGGATCGCAGCCGTAAGAATTTTCCATTTTGTATCGACTACTACTACTGTTCCGTCCGGCCGCTCCATCACGATATCCGGCCTGAGTGTCTTTATAGTTCCCGTCTCAGCTCGCCAAAACACCTTGTATGACTGCCCACGAATTTTTACGGAGCCATTCTTAACGCATTCACGCTTTAGACGATAGAGCACTGCTTTTTCCCAAAGGTCGTTCATATCGAAGAGCATTGAAAAGACCTTCTCTTTCCCATGAGTCAGGTCGGGATTCTGCTTCCCCAGGATCAATCGCGCAAGTCTGATCGCTGTCCTGTACCCTTCGGTCTTTCGATCATAGCGCACCGCGAGAAAATCGGAAATCGTTATTGCCTTGGCAGGCCAATCGGCGAAATAGAGCCCGATGCTTTTCGCCCTTGCTCTGGTGAATGCGGAAGGGGCAAAGGACGCGGTCGCGTCCACAGCAGCACGGATGATGAGGTTCAAAGTATTGACCCTGTCGTACTCGAAAGCGAAAGTGCGAATCCTCTCGGCATGGGCGACATTCATCCTGATGTTGCCGATATGATCAATTCTTCCTTTCACCGCATTCCGGTCCTTGATTATGCCCCGGTAACGCTTGACAAGTCCTTCCACGATCAGACGCTCTATAGCATCCAAGTATCTTTCAAAGAGCAAATCAAGAAGTGTCCGCCTTTGAATACCGATGCTTGCGTCATCAAGACCGCGAAGGTTGATGTGGTAGGCCTTGCCGAGCAAGTCGACCAGTATTCTTCTCCATTTTTCGGCTAACTTCTCCTCATCGCCGCCAGAAAGCTTGCTTTCTGCCTTCGGAAGGACTTCGATGACGAGCCCCTCCACCTCTATGACACCAACCCACTGAAGGAACTTGACGGAGCCATGCCATACTTCGAGATATCGTTCTTCACGGCTTGCTGCCCATCGCGCGAGGAGCTCCCAATGGCGCTTCTCGAAGCCTTTGCTCCCGATGCTAAGCCGCTCGTGTTCGAAAACGCGTATCACCCGATAGTCATTCATAGATAGACATGAAAGCCTGCGCGTCCCAGGTCGATGGGGCGGTGAAACACCATACTGTTTCCCCTACCTCCTCTGCATCACCTTCCATCCCCTTTGGCCAAGAGACCTTTGACTCGGATTTTTCCACAAATCTCGATCCCAGCACCAATGCCATCTTTGACCAGTCTCCGTAGAAATACTCCTTGAGCAGTGGAAGTATTCCGTTTGTAAAAGCTGCCCTGACCCCCCCTAGGTCTTTGGCTTTGATCAGGTAGGCATGCCCAATCCGATGGTCACGGTCCCGCAATACCTCGAGCCTATTATTTGCCGCCATTAGGAGCTTCTGTAGAGCAACGCCTTCGACGGTGCCGAGCAGTCCAGGATCAGGCTCCATTTCCACAAAGGCGAACCTTCGCCGCAGTGCCGTATCGAGGGCCTCCACGCTGCGATCAGCAGAGTTCATGGTCCCGATGATGTGAAGGTTGGAAGGCACGGTGAATGTCTCGCGACTATAGGGAAGGATTGCCTTGAGCTCATGTTCAGCGCCCTCGCGCTTGTCTTCCTCGATGAGGGAGATAAGCTCGCCGAATATGCCGGCGACATTGCCTCGATTGATCTCGTCGATGAACAAGGCGAATTCCGTATCGGGAAGGAGACGCGCGCGGCGGCAGATCCTTTTAAATATCCCGTCTTGCAGCTCGTACTGAAGACCCGGTTCTGCGATCTCTTCACGGAGCACCGGCTTGATGCCCTCAATAAAATCTTCGTAGCTCATCGACTGGTGGAAAGTGATGAACTCCCAGTTCTTCTCCATGGATGGTTCGGTAGTATATTTTGCGGCACGGGCGACGAACTCCACGACATCGGGGATCGCCTCCTCGGCTGCCTCCGTATCGATGGACCAGACGCTGCTTGAGTCCTTTCTGAACAGCTGCGGTTCCGCCCTTTTTGAGTACTTGACCGTCACGCAATCCATGAAGGTGTGCTGCTGCAGCATCGACCAGATCATTGCGCGGTGATTCTTTTGATTGGTGGTAGCTATTTTCGCCTTGATGAACTCATGTTCAGCTAGCTCGGGAACTGCTGATGCCCCTGTAGCCAGCAGGGTCGCGGCTACGACTTTCCACCAGGATAGACTCTCTGCCTCTTCAATCATCCACCTGCCGCGGTCCTTGCCGCTGACCTTTTTCGAGAATTGGTCAAAAAGCCTATCCTTGAGGAAAAATGTCTTGCCGGTGCCTGGGGGGCCGTAATAGATTACGTTCTTTGCAGGAAGGTCGACCCTGGTTGCAGGTCCAGTCGGTTCCTCAATTTCAACCGCTTTTCTGATGCTCACAAACGGTTGCAGGTTGTCCTGGGTCGGTGCCTTTTTCTCCCCCCAGTATTCGAAATCATCTGGCGTAAGGGATCCATCCAGTCTCACCATCTCGTCAATAAGAAAGGCCACATTGGCGGAATGCCGTTCATTATTGTACTCGCCAAATTCGTCCTTGAATCCGTAGGAATCGACCCATTTAGGTTTTCTCGACGCATAGTCCTCCGAAACAGCGATATCAATCACCCGTGCTCGATACTGAACAATGCCCCGCGTCGTATAGTAATAAGGGAATTGATGCTCGGATCCGGCAACAAGCAGTCGGAGTTGGGCAAGGACAGGTTCCCTTCCTGATGGTCTTTTAGTCCACCACACTACCGCCTTTTTCCCTTGCCGCACGGCTTCCATTATTTCATTCTTCCATTGGTCCTCGCCTTCGCTCGATATCAAACCGCAGACCGATCCCTGAAACGTCTTCCATCTTCCCCATTCCGATTCCATATACATGAAGACATCACGATCAGACGGTCTTTTTTTTAGGAGCGCAGTGTACGCTTCGGAAAAGGATCGCTTAGCCGCAGGATCCGAGAAGGCAAGGTACATCAGTGGCTGATCGGAAAATATCGGCACCGCCACTGGCCTTGCTTGATCTTGATAGAGGCATGCAGTCTTCCACTTAAGTACAGGAGATAGATCGAGGGATTCTATTGCTGCTGAATCTCCCCGCAGTGCCGATTCCGCTGCTGCTACGAGCTTCGCACGAACTGTCTCGAAGGCAATTTCGGGGGAGTTACCGAATTTCTTCAGCCATGAGAATTTGCCGTCGGTCAAATAGGACTCAGATGCTAGCTTCTTTTCGGTCGACTTCCGGCGGTAGATCCCGAATTTGAACGAGGACCCACCCCAGATACTTCCCAGCGATTCCGTCTTTGACTCGAGCCATTGGGTATAGGTTTCTTTGTTTTCCACGCCGGTGTACTCATCTATGGTCATGGAGCGAATCCGTTGCAGCGGCCACACCTTCAAGAAATCCGCAAGAATAGAATTAGCCATAGAATAATCCTCCTATGAGCAAAACCCGTTCAAGTATCTTCGCCATGTGAAATAGCGCTTGCATACTCCCCAAACCTCTCCAGTATCACCCTCTTCGTCCTGTACTCCCCGAACTCCGCTTCATCATGGCGCTTCACGATGGGGAAGGTCTCGAGGATGTAGTCCGCGTCGTCGGCTCCGATGCCGTAGAGATGGAAGAAGGCCGCGTCGAGCTCGCAGCGGAGGGCGAAGCGGCGCTCGGGATCCCAGGCGAAGGGCTTGCCTGTGTAGCCGAGGTCCCGCGCGAAGGGCTCGAGGGAATGCGAGGTGTAGACGAGCTCGAGGACTCGGGGCTTGATCCATTCCGCCACCGTCCCCGCG
>SESF01014050.1_pt1 | contig 11471 bp, 9 predicted proteins | sample 3171521 | NCBI WGS metagenome assembly SESF01 (sample SAMN10866945, study PRJNA518727) | freshwater metagenome | biome: subpolar coniferous forest; feature: holomictic lake; material: water; isolation source: holomictic Lake 227, 6 m and 8 m depth | place: Canada: near Kenora, Ontario | collected...
TTCAGGAATTCTTAGAAGAAAAATCGAACATAGCCAACTTTCTCGCTCCTGTTTTCAGTCTGGTGTCAAATTCGGTTGAAGTCTATTCTTCACGGGGTTTCTCTCATTTATCTGTTAGTTTCGGGTGTACCGGCGGGCAGCACCGTTCGGTTTATGCGGCAGAAAAAATGGCAGAATATTTGAAAAACAATTATCCGGTTACCGTTGTTCTTCAGCACATCGAACAGGATAACAAATAGAAAATGTCAAAAACACAGTGTAAAAACGACGATTACAAGGAGAAGGACGATGCGAGGTTTGAGTGCAAACGCTGTGATCGCAAAGCGAAAAAGGAAGATAAACTCTGCAAACCCAGAAAAATAAAAGACTGAAACATCAAGTACCTTGGTGCCTGAGCGCCTGTCCAAAATAAGATGCCATTTTTGAGCCCACTCTATTGGAGGGGTTGGGGGAGGCTTTCAACCAATTGTTGCCACCATCACTGCTTTTATGGTATGCAGCCTGTTTTCCGCCTGATCGAAAACGATCGAGGCTTCGCTCTCAAAAACTTCTTCGGTAACTTCCAGTCCGTCGAGTCCGAATTTCTGAAATATTTCTTCACCCATTTTGGTATCGCGGTTGTGAAAAGCCGGCAGACAATGAAGAAATTTCACTTGGGGATTTCCGGTAAGATCCATGGTTTTCTGATTGATCTGGTAGGGGAGGAGCAACTTGATCCGTTCAGCCCAAACCGATTCGGGTTCACCCATCGAAACCCAAACATCGGTATATAAAAAGTCACAATCTTTAACCGCTTGGGCTAAATTATCTGTAATTAAAATTTTACCACCTGATCCGGCCGCAATCTCACGACAGGTCTGTTGTAATTCTTCTGTTGGCTGGCAACTTTCAGGTGCGGCAGCACGGAAATCCATTCCCAATTTGGCGGCACCAACCATCAGCGAATTTCCCATGTTGTTACGTGCATCACCCAAAAAGCAGAATTTAATTTCAGAAAGTGGTTTGACTGAATGCTCTTTCATGGTTAGAAAGTCGGCCAGAATCTGGGTCGGATGGAACTCATTGGTGAGGCCGTTCCAAACCGGTACTCCGGCATATTCGGCTAATTCTTCCACGATGCTTTGGCCATAACCGCGGTATTCAATACCATCATACATTCGGCCCAAAACCCGTGCTGTATCTTTTATTGATTCTTTATTCCCGATTTGTGATCCTGACGGACCAAGATAGGTAGCGTGTGCACCCTGATCGAAAGCTGCAACTTCAAAGGCACAGCGGGTTCGCGTGGATGCCTTTTCGAAAATCAGGGCGATGTTCTTGCCAAACAGCATTTGTTCTTCCAGACCCGATTTTTTGGCTTTTTTTAATTTGCTGGAAAGTTCGATCAAATAAAGTATTTCATTCGGACTGAAATCCAGGAGTTTGAGAAAATTTCGGTTTTTTAAATTGATTTCCATAGTTCTATGTTGTATAAATGTTGTGTTTAATATTTGTGGAGCGATGAAAGAATTGTCGGTCATTGGTTGTCATTTATAGTCATTTGTTGTAACCCTCTGATTGTTTAGCTGCAATGAATGACAATTAAATGACGTGAAACTAATGACAATGAAAGACTTCTTTCTGCCAATTGAGGTTGATCGCTGACCACTTTATTCGTATTCCATGGTGATTTTCGACCCATACGATTTGTCTTCCAGTTTCTTCGCCTCCGTAATTACGCTTTTCTCACCGCCATGCTTGATGAAATATAAGCACGCCTTAATTTTTGGTGCCATGGTTCCTTCTCCAAAGGTTCCATCTTTGAGGTATTTCGTGGTATCGGCATAATTCAGGAATTCAAGTTTTTCCTGGCTGGGTTTGCCAAAATCCTTGTAAATAAACGACACATCTGTCAGGATATAAAAATGACTTGCCTTAATTCTGGAGGCAAGAAATGCCGAAGCAAGGTCTTTGTCGATGACCGCATCCACAGTCCGAAGGTCATTATTTTCGTCATAGTAAACCGGGATTCCTCCTCCGCCAGCTGCAATAACAATATTTCCGGCACGTACCAGGTTTTCAACGATGTCCTTGTTTATGATATCGATGGGCTGTGGAGAAGACACCATTCTTCGCCAGCCTCCATGAGCTTTTGATGAAGGTTTGAATATCCAGCCTTTTTCTTCCTGAAGCTGATGTGCTTCTTCTTCAGAATATATTTTTCCGATTCCCTTGGTTGGATTTTGAAAAGCTGCATCGTTTGGATCGACTAAAGTCATGGAGACCAATGTGATCACATTCTTCTGAATGCCGTGTTTTTTCAGCACATTCCGGATCATCCGTTCAATCATGTATCCAATACCGCCCTGCGAATCGGCTACACAAACGTCCAGCGGCATAGGTTCAATGTTGTACATTTGTTTACCGGCCTCATTCCGCATCAGAATATTTCCAACCTGTGGCCCGTTTCCATGGGTTATGACCAATTCGAAACCTTCTTTCAGCAGAAAGATTAAGTTTTCAAGGGTTTCGGTTGTGTTTGCCTCTTGTTGTTCAATGGTTCCGGCCTCATTTTCGCGCAGCAAAGCATTTCCACCCAAGGCTACAACAGCTATCTTTTTCATCGGATTTACATTTCTATTTGGGACAAACATAAAAAAAAGAACGAAATCTAAACCTGACCAATGATTGGTCTGAAGACTGTAAAGAATGCTATTAAACAGACCGGAAATCATTCAGGAAGTGTTAGAACCTATTATTCAATCGAACATCAATTGGAAATAAAGTGATGTTTGGCTTCAAAGATAAAATATATGATAGCCAAAAATCGTTAACTTTGCGCACGAATTATTTACCCGAATGGCAAAGAAAATTACGAAACCTGTAACAAAACCTGTAAAGGCTCCAAAATCTTCAAGAATAAAGGGCTTTATTAATTTTTTTAAGAGTAATCAATTCCGTTACTCATTTGGTGTTTTCCTGACCATATTTAGCGGTTACCTCGCAGTTGCCTTTGTTTCCTATACATTATCCGGAAAATTTGATCAAAGCAAGCTCGATTTGCCCTGGCGAGATTTCTTGTTTGATCCTTCTGTTGAGGTTCATAATATTGCCGGAAAAGGTGGTGCATATCTGAGCGAACAGTTTATTAATCTTGGCTTTGGTTTTTCTTCTTTCTTTTTTGTTCTGATACTATTTGTTGCTGCGCTGAATTTATTTGGGTACAAAAGAATCAAATTTTTCAAAACACTGCTTTTTTCGATCCTTTGGATGCTGTGGTTATCCATTGCACTCGCATTGGCTTTAACTGCATCGGTCGGCGATCAGTTCCTTTATGTGGGCGGTATGTACGGATTTATTCTTTCCAGTTTATTGTCTTCCTTACTTGGTGCTTTTGGAGCTACATTAATCCTGATATTCACACTATTTGTTTTACTACTGGTTACATTCAAACAGTTTATTCCCTGGCTGACCCGGGTTTTTGCGAAAAAAGAGAAAGTTGCATCATTGGCAGAAGTTCCATCTCCTGAATTTTCAGAAGCGGCAGCCGTGGCTGAAATGACTACTCCGGCAATTTCGAAGATAATTACTGAAGACAATAAGATAGAAGCCATTTTTGATCCGGATTCGAAAGATGATGAGATTGATGTTGTGGATGATGATGACTTTGAATTTGAAAATACAGTTTCGAAAAAGGATGTTGAATTGAGTATTGAGGATATGATTTTTGGCCAGGAAGCAAAACCTGAAAAACAGGGCAGCCGCGAACCTGTCCTTCAGATTCATCATCCGATCAATGATGATGAAACCGAAGTGAACGTTTCGGGATTAGCTGATTATGATCCAACGCTTGATTTGTCAGGCTACAAATATCCGACGCTCGATCTGCTTGACGATCATGCTTCCGGAAATGCTGAAGTGAGTAACGAGGAATTGATTTCCAACAAAAATAAAATTGTAGAGACTCTTCGTCATTATAAAATTGAAATCACCAAAATCCGGGCGACCATTGGACCAACTATTACGTTGTACGAGATTGTTCCGGCACCGGGAATACGAATTGCAAAAATCAAAAACCTCGAAGACGATATTGCTTTGAGCCTTTCAGCTCTGGGAATCCGCATTATTGCACCCATTCCCGGTAGGGGAACCATCGGGATTGAGGTTCCAAACCAGAAACCTGAAATTGTTTCGATGCGTTCGATAATTGGTTCCAAGAAATTTCAGGAATCAACTGCAGAGTTGCCTATTGCTGTTGGAAAGACAATTTCGAACGAAACTTTTATGATGGATTTGGCTAAGATGCCGCATATTCTGGTTGCCGGTGCTACCGGTCAGGGAAAATCGGTTGGTCTGAATGCTATTATTACATCATTGCTTTATAAGAAACATCCGTCCCAATTGAAATTTGTTTTGGTCGATCCCAAAAAGGTTGAACTGAACCTGTATTCTTCGCTCGAAAAACACTTTCTCGCGAAAATGCCCGATGAGGAAGATGCAATTATTACCGATATTCAGAAAGTTAAAAATACCCTGAATTCCGTAAATGTGGAAATGGACAGCCGTTATGATTTGCTAAAAAAGGCACACGTCCGGAATATCATTGAATACAATACCAAATTTATTGGCCGACGCCTGAATCCTGAAAAAGGACACCGGTATCTGCCCTACATCGTGGTAATTGTCGACGAGTTTGCCGATTTGATCATGACTGCCGGAAAAGAGATTGAACTTCCAATTGCGCGTATTGCCCAGTTGGCGCGTGCTGTAGGAATTCACATGATTATCGCTACCCAGCGGCCTTCAATCAACATCATCACTGGAACAATCAAAGCGAACTTCCCGACCCGAATTGCCTTTAAAGTGGCATCGATGATCGATTCCAGAACCATTCTGGATACTCCCGGTGCCAATCAGCTTATTGGGAAGGGCGACATGCTGGTTTCGACCGGAAGTAGCATGACCCGCGTGCAGTGTGCTTTTGTAGATACTCCTGAAGTGGAACGGATTTGTGAATTTATTGCTGACCAAAGAGGTTATCCGACTGCTTTTCTGTTGCCAGATTATGTCGGAGAAAATGAAAATACTGGAAACGGCGCTGACCTGAGTAACCGTGATGAAATGTTTGATGATGCTGCCCGCTTGATTGTAAGCAATCAGATTGGGTCAACTTCCATGATACAGCGTAAATTTTCGATCGGGTATAACCGTGCCGGTCGCATCATGGATCAATTAGAGGCTTCCGGAATCGTGGGACCAAGCGAAGGAAGTAAATCCCGACAGGTATTGCTTCAGGATGAATATTCTTTGGAACAATTATTGAATAGATTAAAATAGAACAAAAACATAAATATAAAATGAAACGATTAGTATTAATTGCAATTCTTTCAATTTTCACTGCGACCGGATTTGCCCAGCAGGATGCCAAAGCGAAAGAAATATTGGAGAAAGTTACCAAAACGACACAATCACTGGCGTCGCTTGAGGCGAAATTTTCATTCGAAATGAATAATACCGCCGAGAAAATTCAGGAAAAAAGCATTGGTTCAATTATCCTGAAGAATAAGAAATACAAGTTGAGCATACCTCAGATGGGATTGCAGGTTACTTGTGATGGCAAAACTATCTGGACTTATATGGTAAATTCGAACGAGGTAAGTATTGCCAATCTTGATGAATCAACCGAGGATCTCATGGATCCGGCAAAGATTTTTACCATTTATGAAAGAGGTTTTAATTATTCTTATGCGGGAGAGTCGGTTGAAGCGGGCGTTCCGGTTTACAATATCGATCTGACTCCGCAAAAGAAGACAGGCGAAATGCAGAAAATACGGATCATGATTGATAAGCAAAAGATGCTTATTCGAGGGGCAAACATGTCAGGAAAAGATGGAAACAAGTATAATGTTTTAGTCAGTGAATTTAAGACAGACGGCGTATATAAAGATCTCGATTTTGTTTTTGATCCCAAACAAATTAAGGGAATTGAAGTCGTAGATATGAGATAATAAAAAGGGTGCCCGATGGACACCCTTTTTATTTAGTTCATTTATTTTCCACTTTTTACGTGCGCCAATCGCTCAACAGAAGCGATTTCAATAAAGGAAGTACCTCCACCAACGCCGAAATTACCGCCAACGTAAACCACGGTATCCTTCTCAGTAATCATCTTTCTCTCCACCAAATCCAAAAGTGAAGTTTCTATCAGTTTATGTTTATTTTTCTTCGTTACAATTTCGCTGGGAAAAACGCCATACGACAAGGCTAATTCACGCTTTACCCTTCCATCATGACATTTGGCGAATACAGGTAAAGCTCCTCTGAAAGCTGCAATATAACGGGCGATTTTACCGGTAAGTGTATCTGTTACAATCGCATTAACTTTCAGCTCTTTCGAAGCCAAAACTGCCGCTTCAGCAAGGAAGGCAGAGGTTTCATTGTCAAGACGCGGAACCGGCAGATCATTTCGCCGGTCTTTGCTGGCTTCAACTTCAAGAGCAATTTTACACATTACTTTTACTGATTCAATCGGATAATTACCATAAGCAGTTTCTCCTGAAAGCATGATTGCATCTGTACGATCGTAGATTGCAGTGGCAACGTCGCTTACTTCAGCCCTCGTTGGGCGCGGATTATCGATCATGGAATGCAGCATCTGAGTGGCAACAATTACTGGTTTTTTCTGCTGAACTGCTTTTCTAATCAGTCTGCGCTGAATGCCGGGAATTTTTTCAGCCGGAATTTCAATTCCAAGGTCTCCGCGTGCAACCATGATTCCGTATGCATGCTGGAGAATTTCATCAACATTGTTGACGCCATCCAGATTTTCGATTTTGGCAATAATTTTAATACGACTGTCAAATTTGTCCAGAATTTTCTGTACAGCTAAAACATCGTTTTTATTTCGGACAAAAGAATGGGCGATAAAGTCAATGTCGTTTTGAGTGGCAAATTCGATAAATTCGACGTCTTTTTCGCTTATCGAGGGAAGGTTTGGACTGACACCTGGAGTATTGATGCTTTTCTTGTTTTTGATTTGTCCACTGTTACCAACGCGGCAGACCAGATATTCATCGGTCTGTTCAATAACCTCAAGCGAAAGGTCGCCATCGTCAATCAGGATTTGATTTCCCACGGGAACTTCCTTATGGATATTCAGATAGCTAACATAGATGATTTCCTGATTTGACTGGCCGTCGCCGCCTTTTACTTTAATATGATCGCCTGCTTTAACTTCGATCGGTTCAATGATGTTTTTCGTCCTGATTTCAGGTCCTTTGGTGTCAACAAGGATTGCAATTGAATCAGAAACCTCACGGACATTATTAATCATTGCTATTGCATTCTCAGTAGAAATGTGAGCTGTGTTTAACCTGACCACGTTCATCCCTGCATCGAACAACTGACGGATAAATTCCACGTCACAACGCTTATCCGAGATAGTTGCTACTATTTTCGTGTACTTCATAGGTCGTATGCTTTAATGTAATTAAGAACAAAATTAGGTAAATATTTCATCTTTGACCCATCAATTGTTCATAGGGTATTTATTGGTGCTCAGGATTTAGAATGTTCAATAATTGATTCAATTCCAAGGCGATAAGAATCGAGGCCAAATCCCATGATACTTCCTAAACATACAGGACCAATAATCGATTCATGCCTGAAGCTTTCCCTTGTCAGGATATTGGAGATATGCACCTCAACAACTGGTGACTTTATGCCTGAAACCGCATCACGGATTGCGACAGAGGTGTGAGTATATCCTCCTGCATTAAGAATAATACCTTCGCAATTAAAACCATTTTCATGAATTTTGTTGATCAGTTCACCTTCAATGTTGGATTGAAAATACTCCATTTCGATTTCAGGATACCTATTCCGAAGCGTTTGAAAATAGTTTTCGAAGGAAGTATTTCCATAGATACTTTTTTCACGAACTCCGAGCAAATTTAAGTTTGGGCCATTTATTAACAAAATTTTCATGTTTTGATATATTATTATAAAAATATAGTAACTTAACCGTTCTTAAACTCGTAATGAAATTATGTAATCTTGGTGGATGGACATAATTTCTATTAACAATAGGTACGTTATAGAGTTTAGAAAATCAAAATTATTAATAATTGTTGTAGAATTTAAAAACTTAAAGTATTTAATTATGAAATGGGAAGATAGCAAAAAAGGATTTGAATCTTTCTTACGTCTTGAGAAAGGTTTGTCAGCAAACTCAATCGCTGCTTATATCAATGATATAAACAAGTTGATGACCTATTCAGACGTAGAACTTAAGAAATTACCCCCGGAAAAAGTGAAACTGGTTCATCTCAAGAAATTTGTTGAATGGATCAATGACAAAGGCGTTTCACCAAGAACACAGGCACGTACAATCTCCGGAATTAAATCTTTCTATAAGTATTTGCTTATTGAAGGAAAAGTCAACAGTGACCCAACAACCTTGTTGGAATCTCCAAAAATTGGTCGGAAACTCCCAGATGTTTTAACCATTGAAGAGATTGATCTGATGATTGATACCGTTGAATTGTCTAAGGCCGAAGGACAGCGCAATAAAGCGATGCTTGAAACCTTGTATAGTTGCGGTCTTCGCGTTTCTGAACTGGTGAATCTACGGATTTCAAATTTGTCGTTTGACCAGGGATACATTAAAGTTGAAGGTAAATCCAATAAGGAAAGATTGGTTCCGGTTAGTGAAAAGGCCGTTGAAGAAATCAATAAGTACATGGATGTTTACCGGAAGACTTTGAAAATTTCGAAGGACAGCGAAGATGTTTTATTTTTGAACCGAAGAGGAAAAAAACTAAGTCGTGTGATGATCTTCACCATTATTAAGAACCTGGCCATTAAAGCCGGTTTCGATAAGAAGATCAGTCCGCATACTTTCCGTCATTCGTTTGCAACTCATTTAATCAATGGTGGTGCTGATCTACGTGCTGTGCAGGAAATGCTTGGTCACGAATCAATTTTGACCACGGAAATTTATACTCATCTCGATAGGGATTATCTGAAATCTACTTTGCAGCAATTTCATCCGAGATCATAATAGAAATTGTTCAATCGTATTCGAAAGAATGTTAGGAAGTTAATGATTTCTTAACATTCTTTTTTTTTGATATATACTCTGGTGTTCTGAATTTCAGGTGATTAAAGGTTCTGTCTTCTCTTGCTACTTTTGCTAATTTGAATTGATCTTAATTTAATATTTGGCAATCAACCGAGGTCTGAAAATAAACTATTTTTGGTGTCGAGAAAATTTTTATAATCTTGAACCCGTTAAAATATAAACACTTAGTATGAAGAACACAGATCTATTAAAGTATGGTATCGATACCAATGTTGAAGTAATACACAATCCATCTTACGAAGTCCTTTTTCAGGCTGAAGTTGATTCAGCAAATGAAGGTTTTGAAAAAGGAGTGTTAACAAATTCAGGTGCCGTATCCGTTGATACAGGTAAATTTACCGGCCGCTCACCTAAAGACAAATTTTTTGTAAAAGATGCAGTAACCGATGAGCATTTATGGTGGGATGGTTCTATCAACCGACCAACAAGTCCTGAAGTATTCGATCATTGCAAAGATCTTGTGACTAAACAACTTTCGACTGCAGCAAAATTATATGTAGTTGATACTTTCTGCGGAACCAATGAAGATACCCGAATGAAAGTTCGTTTCATCATGGAAGTTGCATGGCAGGCTCACTTTGTAACAAATATGTTTATTCGTCCTTCACACTTCGAACTGGCTAACTACGGTGAACCAGATTTTGTATGTTTAAACGGTTCGAAAACAACCAACCCAAATTGGAAAGAGCAAGGTTTGAATTCTGAAGTGTTTACCTTATTCAACTTGACTACAAAAATGCAGGTTATTGGCGGTACCTGGTACGGCGGAGAAATGAAGAAAGGTATTTTTGCTTTAATGAACTATTATTTGCCGTTGAAAGGAATGGCTTCTATGCATTGTTCTGCCAACGTTGGTAAAGATGGCGATGTTGCAATCTTCTTCGGCTTGTCAGGAACTGGTAAAACAACTCTTTCTGCTGACCCAAAACGTTATCTGATTGGTGACGATGAGCACGGCTGGGACGACAACGGTGTTTTCAACTACGAAGGCGGTTGTTACGCAAAAGTGATCGACCTGAGCAAAGAAAACGAACCAGACATCTGGAGAGCTATCCGTCGTGACGCATTATTGGAAAACGTAACTGTAAAAGAAGATGGAACTCCTGATTATTCAGCAGCAGCTTCCAAAACAGAAAACACACGTGTTTCTTACCCAATCTATTTCATCAACAAAATAGTTTCTCCTTCAAGAGCTGGTCACGCAAGTAAAATTATTTATTTGTCGGCTGATGCATTTGGTGTATTGCCTCCGGTTTCTATTCTGGACGAAAACTCTGCTCAGTATCACTTCCTTTCAGGATTTACCTCCAAACTGGCAGGTACCGAGCGTGGTATCACCGAACCGGTTCCTTCATTCTCACCGGCATTTGGCGAAGCATTCCTTACGCTTCATCCAACAATGTATGCCAAAACTTTGGTAGGTAAAATGAAAGAGCACAATGCAAAAGCATATTTGGTTAACACAGGTTGGAACGGAACTGGCAAACGTATGTCGTTGAAAGATACCCGTGCAATTATCGATGCAATTATCGATGGTTCAATCGAAAAAGCTGAAACAATACATATTCCAATCATGAATTTAACCGCTCCGGTTGCTTTGAATAATGTTTCGGAAGGTCTTCTTGATCCCCGCGATACTTATGCAAATGCAAACGATTGGGCTGAAAAAGCTACAAAATTGGCTGGTATGTATATCAAAAATTTTGTGCAGTACTGCGATAATGATGCTGCTAAAGCTTTAATTCCTTCAGGACCACAATTAGACTAATTCTGAGTTTGGATAAATATATCAAAACCCTGAAGGTAACTTCGGGGTTTTTTTATGAAATTATTTCTGTCAAACAGGATTGAACATCCGGATATCTATACTTAAATCCGGAATTTATTAATCGTTCAGGTACTACAATCGGTGACTGAAGCAAAAGCGATGCGGCCTTGCCAAAAACGATTTTCAATGCAAACTCCGGAACCGGAAAGTAAGCTGGTCTGTGAAGTATATTGGAAAGTTCTTTGGTAAACCGCGTATTGGTAATTTGCTGCTGAGCAACCAGGTTGTATTTTCCTTCACTTTCAGAATTCTGTATTGCCCACAAAAAAGCCCGTGCAACATCGTCAATATGAACAAATGGGAAAGGCTGTTTCCCTGAACCGATCCGGCCTCCAAGTCCCAATTTAAATATTGGTAACAATTGCTTCATAGTTTTAGCTTCCTTGCCCAAAATTAAACCGATTCTGAAAATGACTTTCCGAACTGAAGGGCTCAATTCATCGGATGATTGTTCCCATTTTCTGACTACTTCGCCAACAAAATCATTCGAGAACTGTGTGCTTTTTTCAGTGTGAATCAAAT
>SESF01029576.1_pt1 | contig 11468 bp, 6 predicted proteins | sample 3171521 | NCBI WGS metagenome assembly SESF01 (sample SAMN10866945, study PRJNA518727) | freshwater metagenome | biome: subpolar coniferous forest; feature: holomictic lake; material: water; isolation source: holomictic Lake 227, 6 m and 8 m depth | place: Canada: near Kenora, Ontario | collected...
CCTCGAGCTTCGGCGGCAGCTTCACCGCCAGGGCCATGGCCTTTGGGGCCGAGGGCATTGCGGGAATTCCCGATGGCTGGATCCTCGGACAGTCGACGGGCATCTCGGCAGGCCTGGTCGTGCGGGGCCAGCGCACGCGGGCCGAGGCCTCCTTCGCCGCGGCCGCATTGACGGGTTCGTCAGCAGCCCTCGCCCGCGCAGCTGCCATCGCCGACCCGGGACTCATCGTAACTGCTGCAGCCACGGACGAGGCAGCCGTCTCCTTCAGGCTGCGCACGCTCTGGGCCCGCCTCGACCTTGGGGAGCTCAGGATCCAGGCGGGCAGACAGGTCATCAACCATGGGCGCGGAGAGCTGTGGAGTCCGGCGGATATATTCTCACAATTTGACCTTTCTGGCGTCTCGCCCGAGCGCCTGGGGACGGACGCCCTCCGCGCAAGCCTGTCCCTTGGAGGACTCTCGACCCTCGAGGCGGTAGCCGCGCCTGGATCCGACCCGGCCAAGGGCCGCTACGCCGCGAGGCTGTCGGGCAATGCCCTGGGACTTGATGGCAGCATTCTTGCTGCCTGGGAGGGGAAGGGAAGCAGCACGGGGCGCATTGTTGCTGCAGCGGATTGCAAGTTCGATCTCGGGGCGGGCTTCTACGCCGAAGCTGCGGCCTCCTTCGATCCCCGCGCCTCCGCTCCCTTCGATAGTGCAGAGCCACGCCTGGCCCTGGGCTTCGACTGGTCCTTCGGCGACTTCATCGTAGCCTCCGAATACTACTGGAACGGCAGAGGCGCGAAATCCGATCCGGCATGGCCAGGGCGGCACTGGCTCTTTGCGAGCCTGGCCTGGTCGCTTTCCGACCGGGCACGCCTTGCTGCGGCACTGACCGGCACACCCTTCGATGACTCGGGAAGCCTTGTTGCCGAGCGGCCCTGGCGCGCGCAAGCGAGCCTTGCCTTCGACAGCTCGCAGAATTCCAGCCTGCTGGCCTTTGTCGACATAGCGCGGTCTTCTTTCGCAGGCCTTGCTTCGGTTTCAGGGGCTAGCCCCGAGACGAAGTCCTGGTCACGATCGCTGGGAGCCTCGCTGAGCGTCAAATTCTGAGTCTTGCCCGTCATGCCCTGCCCCGGCATACTGGGCGGGTAATGAACTTTGAGTTCCACTACTACGCGACAACTGCATTGGCCCTCCGCGCTGGATACCAGCCTGGGGAAGCGCGCCGCTTTGGGCTTTCGTCCCAGCACGTCGACCAGGCTAACCTCTCCTGGCTCGTCGAGGATTGCCCCGAGCCAGACGGCTCACCCTATCAGACGCCCAAGACACAGGACTATATCTTCTGGGACGAGTCGGTCTTCCGCGACATCTACCTGCCCTTCCATTTTGTTCCCGGCGACCCGGAAAGGGCGCGCAGGCAACGCATCGACGGGGCGACAAATCCCTGGATCGTCACGCCCGACTCGCCGATGGCGAGGGAGATCCTCGTGCTGGCCCTCCGCTCCGGGGACCCCTACCGCATCGGAATTGCCCTGCACTGCTTCGCCGACACCTGGGCGCACCAGAATTTTTCCGGCCGAATGGAAGCGATCAACGATCTAGGTACGCGTTCGCCCCTGCCGGCAGCGGGACACTTCCAGGCCCTCGCCGCACCTGACCGGGCCTCCGAGCTCTGGGATGATCCCCGCCTCTTCGATTCGCGAATCAACAACGTCGACCGCTTCCTTGCAGCTGCCAGGATGATCTACCGCTTTCTCCGCACCTCCCTCCGAAAACCCTTCGACGACGAGGACCTCGTACTCTCCGAGCTTGCCGACATCTGGGCACGTACAGACCTTGATGACAGGGACCGCGCGGTGGAGTTCACCCTTCGCTTCGATGTCGAGCCCTGGGACGCAGATGCCTGGTTCTCCGACGCTGGCATCGTCACTTCCGACGGCGAACTTGGACCCCGGAGCTACGATCGCCTCCGCTGGCTAGGTACCGAACTGCGAAAACGGAGTGGCATGGGAGAGGGCATACGACGCGTCAATACAGGAGGGCGCTTTGCCCGCTCGGAGTTCCGCGCCTGGTGCGAGGCCGCGAAGGCGCACCGCCAGGCGGCCCTCGAAGCAATAGACGCCCACCTCGCCGATGACGGCAGCTCCGGCTCTGGCAGCCGCGAAAGCTCTGGTGGCCGCCTTCCCGGCTCAATGTCAGTATGATCACATTTCGTACTTTATCTCCGTCCCGCGCTGTCGCCAATGCCGCGGTCAAAGCCACCGGCCTTCTGGCTTGCATCCTCCTTTCAGCACTGGCTCTCTCCTGCGTGACCGTCCCCGCTCCGGCTCCAGGGCGCGATATCCTGGGCTGCCTCGATCCTGGAGCCCTGGCCTTCGTTCGCGTCTCGGGGCCTGACCTCGCGCAGGCAACAAGCGCTGCCCTCGGGTATGACGGAATGACGCTCTCCCCGCAGGCAGTGGCCCTCGCCTCCTCGATCTCAGGCATTGCCGCCAGATCGCGCCACATCTTCATGGCGATTACCGGGAATGCCCCGGCCTTCGAGGCCGTGATCGAGGGAGAATGGTCGCCCTTCGTCCTGTGGCTCTCCCTATCGCGTTTGAAGGACTGGAGGGATGAGGGGGGAGTCTGGAAAAACCGCTCCACTGGCCTCAGAATCCGCGCCCTTGGCGGAGGCTGGATCGCCGCATCCACGGGAGATCTTGATGCCCTTATCGCACGACTGGCGGCCGGGGGACCAAGCCCTCTGCCCCCCCGATTCCTCGAGCGAGGCGCGGATTTCACGCAGGCCCCCAACCTCGCCTGGATACCCAGGCCGCTATCGGGACTCATGCCCGCCCTCGGCTTCGGAGCCGGAATCCTGGGCGAGCTTTCAATCCCCCTCGAGGGTGCCCTCATCGAGGCCCTTCCCCTTGCCGATGGCGGGTCCATCGAGATCTCGCTCAGCCTCGTGATGGACGGGGAGCGCTCGGCACGAATCTACCTGCCCGCCGCCCGCATCGCCTGGCTCTTTATCGCGCCCGAGCTGCCCTTTGTCTCGGGAAGGGCCGGATTCGCCCGGGTCGACGACCTGGTCACCGTTCAGGGCCTGGCACTCGAGCCGGCCAAACTCATCATAACGCTGGCGAACAGGCCGTAGGCTCCGCAGTCAACCGGCGCCGCAGCCTGACGTTTCACTATGGCGGCTTGACGCGTGTTTCGCAAAGCTTCTGAGCCTCAATGAGCATACATCCCCTCGCATGAACATATGAACATATGTTCATATGTTCATGCGAGGGGATATGTATTCCGCCGCTCGGCAAGGCCTGGGCTGCACCAGACTTGATTTGACACTCGCCGGGCACCCGGGTCAGGTCCATCCCCTAGGGTACCCTGCCCCCATCGACACGGATGAGGCCATCGGGCAGGGCTGCTCCCTCAAGGAAAGACACAATTGTGTCTACAAGGTCGGACGACAAGGGGAAGGCCGGATCGGAGAAGGCGGCGTAATTGAGGTCGACCTCGGCGGGAACTTCCTTGAGCACATGGTTCATGCCCCTGACGACTACGGCTGCCGCATCGGCCCTCGCAGCGGCGAGGCCGAGGAAATCGCCGATGTCCACCTGCATGTCGCGATCGCCCTCGACAAGGAGGAGGCGCCCCCCAAGCCGCGGCAGCTCCGCGCGAAGGTCGAAGCGGAGCCAGCTCGAAAGGTAGGGCTGGAAGGAGGGCCTGAAGGCCTCGGCGAAGTATTCCGAAGGCGCAGGCCAGCTCCTGCCGGCAAGCAAGGCCTCCATGATGGCCCTCCCCTCATCGACGAGCTCCACGGGCGAAGCCTCGATGGCCTTCGCGAAGCTGTCGCGCGCGCTTGTCGAACCCGTGGCGAGCACAATGAGATCTGGCCTCCCCTCCCCGGAAAGGAATGCCGTCGAAGCAGCGGCGCCCAGTGTGGCGGCAGCAACAAGGGAACCCTCGGAATGGCCCACAAGCGTAATGCCCGAAAACTCCGGATCCCTGGCAAACCTTGCGAGAACCGCGTCGAGATCCCCGATGTAGTCGTCAAAACGGAGCCGGGACTCCTCCGGCGCAAGGGGCCAGGACTCGCCGACACCACGCTTGTCGTAGCGGTAACTGGCGATGCCTCGCGTGGCCAGGGCCAGGGCGAGCTGGAGGGTCGAGTCATTCCTCCCAGGAACCTGGTAATTGTTACCATCCCTGTCGGTGGCGCCGGAGCCCGGCACGAAGATCGCCAGGGGCGCGCCACGCCCGGCGGCTGCACCACGCCCGGCGGCTGCGCCACGCCCGGCAGCCACGCCCTGCCCGGCGACACCGGCGGGCACCACAAGGGTTCCCCTCAGTACTCCGCCAGAGACCATGACTTCGAGGGGGCTTCCCTGCTCAGCTACGCCAGCCTGTCTCGACAGGACAAAGCGACCCGAAAGCCCGCCCTGCCCCACCGTCCCCTCGATGCCCTGGTCGCCGGGAGTGTAGTGCCCTTCAAAGCGTAGCGCGCCTTCCCCTCCCCCAAGGAAGAAAGCAAGGCGGTCGCTTCCAGCCCCGGCTGGACTGGCGCCAAGACTGACAGGCAGTCCAAATATGCGGCGCTCGGGCAGGTCCACCAGGACAAAGGATTCAGGGAGGACGCGGAGCGAGATAGCCTCACGATGGATGGATGAAGCGCCGTCGGCAGCCCCGACTTCGACACGGATCTCCCCGCTGAAACTGCCCGTCCGCCCAGATCTGATCATCATAGTCGGGGCTATTTCGGCAGGGAGGGCCGCGGCGAAGGCAAGGCACAGGGCAAGAGCAGGATAAGGCGCGTGGCGGCTCATGGGAGCTGGATGACCACAGGTGCCGCGCGCATCGACAATCCGGATCCTACATCAGTTTCGCAAAACGGCCGAACACCTCGCCCGGATCGCCGACTCCATCGATCGTCACAAGTACGCCCTTTTTGTCATACCAGTCGATGAGGGGTGCGGTCTGCTTCCTGTAGGTTTCGAGGCGTGTCTTGATGGACTCTTCCTTGTCATCGTCCCTCGTATAGACTTCTCCTCCGCAGGCATCGCAGACGCCTTCCTTTTTCGGAGGACTGCTTTTCACGTTGTAGATCTTGCCGCAGGCCCTGCAGACACGCCGTGTCGACAATCTCCCGATCACGATCGCGTCGGCCACCTCGAAGTTGACCACCTTGTCCACCGGGGCGATCTTCGCCAGGGCCTCGGCCTGGGGTATGGTGCGCGGAAAGCCGTCGAGGATCCATCCCTTGGAAGCGTCAGGCAGGGCCAGGCGCTCCTTGACCATCTCGATCGTCACCTCGTCAGGAACGAGGGCCCCCGATGCCATGATACCCTTGACCCTGAGACCGAGGGGCGTCTCGTTCTTGATCGCCGCCCGGAACAGGTCCCCGGTCGAGATGTGGGGCAACCCGAGCTTTTCCACGGCGAGGTCCGAAAGGGTCCCCTTGCCGGCACCGGGAGGGCCGAGAAACAACAACTTCATATGGTTCTCCTGTCGCGGATCTGGCAGGCTGCGCCTTGGCACAAGCTCCCTGCGCCATTCCTGCATGCCTCGTGGGCTCGCTGCGGCCGCAGGACCCGCGTATCAACAAGATAGGCGACGACTGGCGGGGGAGGCAACGGGTATCATCGGTAGCCAGACAGAACGCTGGACGCATCGCGCAGGTTATTGTATATGTTTATCGTGATTTTCCGCGCGGTAGCCTTTGACATCGATGGGACGCTCTATCCCTCGATGGGCCTTTATTTCCGGAACCTGGGCTTCGGATTCCGCAACTATCGCATGCTCAGGGCCTTTGCGAAGGTCCGCTACCAGCTTCATCAGATGTCCATGGATCCCAGCATGGAGCCAGGCATGCCCAGTGACCTCCCAGGCTTCCGCGCCCTTCAGGCACGAATTCTGGCGGATGGAACCAGCCTTTCCTTCGAAGAGGCCTTTTCCTGGGCCGAGCGCACCATGTACGGCGAACTCGAGGCATCCTTCCATGACGTGCGGCTATTCCACGGCGTCCGCGCGACCCTCGATGCCTTTGCTGCCTCGGGGCTCCGCCTCGCGGCGCTCTCCGATTTCCCCGCTCCCCGAAAGCTGGAGATCCTTGGCATCAGGGACTATTTCGAGGTGGCCATGTCCTCGGAGGAGACGGGCTTCCTGAAACCAGCTTCCAGACCCTTCCTCACCCTGGCCGAACGCCTTGGCGTAGCGCCCGGGGAGCTCTGCTACGTGGGCAATTCGAGCCGCCTGGATGTCGCGGGAGCCAAGGCCGTAGGCATGGGCACCGCACTCCGTGGCTCAAGCGGTTTCTTCAGGGGCAGCAGGGAACCCTACGCGCCCAAGGAATTCAACAGCCTCCGCGAGATCACGCCCGACATGGCCTTCACCGACTGGCGCGATCTTGTCAATTATATCCTTCCCGGACCCGCTCGAAGCGGCCGCGCCCTTGGTGTCAGCGAGGCGTGACTTCCCCGCCTGGCAGCGCGAGCCATGACCCGCCTGGCGGCGCGAGCCATGACCCGCCTGGCGGCGCGAGCCATGACCCGAAGCTCTACTCAAGCCGCAGCTCATAGTCCCCTGAAAATCGCAGGACCCTCCCCCCATCATCCCGGTCGCTGAAGCCGAATCCGAGGCTCCAGCCATCGAGCCTCATTGAAAACACGATTGAAACGCTTTCCGACCAGCTGCCCCCAGCAGCAAGGCCCCTCCCCGGGCCCGCAGCCTGCCAGCCCAGCTCGCTGCCGAGGGCGAGGAAGAAACGCTCGCTGACCGCCTCTGTAGCTTTGATTGCGACGGAACAGCCCCAGGGCCCCGGAGTCAACACGCATGAATCCATGACAGTACCCACTATCTCAAGGAGGAGGGGATCCATGATGCGCGCCAGGCCGATCCGCACGCTGCTGCCTGAATCGGAACCCGTCTGGCCGCCGCGTGTTCCGGCACCTGCATCGGCCCAGACCCGGGCCGCCGTCGCCGGTGGCGCGATGGTGAAGGCCAGGGTGGCCACCCAGGGAAGGGGCGCAATTGCAGCTGCAAACAGGATGCGAGGCAATTCCACGAGAGGAGATTCCCTGCCCCCGACTCCGGGAGAAAATACAACAGGCAGTTCCAGGCCCATGGAGGTCAACCCGGAACGGAGGGAGACCGAGAAACGTGCATCTGCAGCCAACCCTGAGATCCCGCTTTCGAAGGCAAGGGATGGAGAAAGATCAAGGGCAGCATCCTTCGGCCACGCAACCCTCGGTACTGCGGCCCTCGGTACTGCGGCCCTCGGTACTGCGGCCCTCGGCGCGGATATGGCTACCGGCGCGGCAGCGGCAGCGCCCCCCGCCAGGCGCGCCAGGCCATCCCAGCGCGCGAAGGCCCGTTCCCCGGCCTGCACCGCTTCCAGCTGCTTCCCACGACCGAGACTGGCCGTGTCGATGACAATGGCCACCCCGCCAAATCGCCCGGCGAGCTCCCCACCATCCAGGACCTCGAGCCCCCGGGCCGGGTCGGACAAACCATAGAGCCCAGGCCCACGGCTCCCACTGCGTTTGCCAAGCAGGAGGGCCCAGTGCCGTGATGGATGCTCATAATTGATAACGATTGGAGAGAAGCCGCGATCCAGGACCTCGTCGATCTCCGGGAGGCTGAGCCTGAGCGCCCGCGCGGGAAGACCCCCACGTTCGAGGAGGGAGGCGAAGGCGCCCAGCGTCAGGCCCCGCGAAGCATCCCGGGGAGCATCAAGCTCGACAAGGGCCCGCGCCACCGCGTAGCCGCAATCGAGGGGGCCAGACTGCTCGGCTACGGGATCGAAGCGCAGCTCGCGGCGAGAGACCAGGAGGGCGAGGAAGACCGGCATGAGGTCGTGCATGCATCAAGAACGCCCGCAGCTACTCCCTATGCTTGCGTCCGGTGGAGGAATTCGTCCTCAATCCCTCCACACCTCGGTGACGATGGCGAAGGAGCGGAAACGCTCGAGGCTCTCATCCGAAGGAGAGCAGGTGATCTGCATGCTTGCCCGGACGATGGTCTCGTCCAGCACCTGGGCTACCCGCGGCAGGGTACCCCCACGAGGCCGCAGGCCAGTGTCCCCTGCCACTTCATCGCCATCGGGGCCACTATCAGTAGCGCTGCCGTCCCCGGCGCCGCCGTCCTCGGCGCCGCCGTCCTCGGCGCCGCCGTCCTCAGCGCCGCCGTCCTCGGCGCTGCCGTCCCCGGCGCTGCCGTCCTCGGCGCCGCCGTCTTCGGCGCCGCCGTCCTCGGCGCCGCCGTCCTCGGCGCAGGCTTCGATCGGCGCAGGCAGAGGAATGCCATCTTCGTCAGTCTCGCAGTCCTCCTGCCTGTCCTCCATCCCGCTGGCCAGGGCTGGCAGCTCACGGGGAATGTGGAAAAACACCTGGCAGCTGCCATGGCTATCGAACACGGCATCGCGCAGGTCGAAGAGCTCGTCCTCCGCGCGGATTCCCGGAGCAAGCCTGAGATGGACTTCGCGCCAGGACTTGGCGGCAAGCTCCTGTGGATCGAGGAGTTCCTCGACCTTGAAGCCGGGAGCATTCCGTGAAAGGTCGATCTTGCCCCTCATGAAGAGCACCTTGTCCACGAGGAACCTCTCGCGATATTTCTCGAGGACGTCCGAAAACACAACGATCTCAATGGAACCCGAATAGTCCTCGACCCCGCAGAAGGCCATCTTTTTGCCCTTCTTGCTGAGGATCTCACGGTAGTTCTTGAGCATCGCCACGAGGGTGTAGGAGCGTTCGGGGCTCGCACGGTCGGGGTGGGCAAGGGGGGCGTCGGATGAGCGTTCCCAGAGGTCGCGCCACTCATCCATGGGGTGTCCGGAGAAATAGAAACCAATCAGTTCTTTTTCGAGCCGGAGGAGGTCCGGCCGGGGGTACTCGTCGCGGGCCTCGTACTGGAAGGGAGGGAATTCCAGCTCGCCGGAGGCCTCGAAGAGGGAGACCTGCCCGTAGCGCCCGGCCTCCTCCTTCTTGGCCACATAGTCGATGGCCCGCTCGATGTTCCCGACCAGCTCGCTTCTCGGGCGGCCGGTCCAGTCGAGGGCCCCCGCGTTCGCCAGGCACTCGAGGGTCTTCCGGTTCATCTGCCCCGAACCCATCCGCGAGATGAAATCGAGGAGGTCCGCGAAGGGTCCCCGCAGCTCGCGCTCGGCGACGATGGCCCGGGAAACCCCCTCCCCAACGCCCTTTATGCCCAGGAGGCCATAGACAATCTTCCCCTCCACCACCGTGAAGTAGGCCTCCGAGAAGTTGACGTTCGGGGGCATGATCTGGAGGCCCATGGAGCGAGCCTCCGAGATGTACTCCGAAAGCTTGTCGGTTTTGGTGATCTCGTTGGTAAGATTGGCCGCCATGAACTCCGCAGGATAATTTGCCTTGAGCCAGGCCGTGCGGTAGGCGACCACAGAATAGGCAGCTGCGTGGGACTTGTTGAAACCATAGCCGGCAAAGGGAATAAGTATGTCGAAAATCGAGGATGCCTCGGATTCCTTGAAGCCATTCCTGATGGCGCCCTCGACGAACTTCACCTTTTCTTCAAGCATCACGTCAGCTTTTTTCTTGCTCATGGCACGGCGAAGGAGATCGGCCTGGCCTAGGCTGTAGCCGGCTATGCGCTGAGCCACCTGCATGACCTGTTCCTGGTAGACGATGACCCCGTAGGTCTCCTTGAGGATGGGCTCGAGGCAGGGGTGAGGGTACGTGATCGGCTTCCTGCCCCACTTCGAGTCGATGAACTGCGGGATGTAGGCCATGGGACCGGGACGATACAAGGCGTTCAGCGCTATGAGGTCCTCGATGCAGGTGGGCTTGGCATCTTTCAGGATTCCCTGCATGCCACTCGACTCGAACTGGAAGACCGAGGTGCTCTTCCCCTGTCCGAGGAGGGCATAGGTCTTCGGGTCCGTGTCCGGTATCGCCGCCTCATCGACCTCGATGCCCAGCTTCCGGATAAGACCAATTGCATTCTTTATGAGCGTGAGGGTCTTGAGCCCAAGGAAGTCCATCTTCACGAGGCCGCACTTCTCGAGGGCTTCCATCGTGTACTGGGTAGCCACGATGCCCGACTTGGCGTCCCTGTAGAGGGGCACATAGTCGGAGAGGGCCGTCTTGGCGATTACAATGCCGGCGGCGTGGAGACTCGAATTGCGGTTCTTGTTCTCGAGCTTCCTGGCCAGCGTGAAGAGCTCCGACAGGCGCGTGGAAGCTGCCATTTCAGCAAGCTTCGGCTCGAGCGCGAGCGCCTTGTCGAGGGTCATCTTGATATCCTCGGGCACAAGCTTGGCGATCGCGTTGGACTCGTCGAAACCTATCTCAAGGACTCGCGCCACGTCCTTGAGGGCAGCCTTGGCCTTCAGGGTACCGAAGGTGATGATCTGCCCGACCCGGTCCGCCCCGTACTTGGCCGTGACGTAGTCGATGACCTCGCTGCGCCGCTCGAAGCAGAAATCGACGTCAAAGTCAGGCATCGAGATACGTTCGGGATTCAGGAAGCGCTCGAAGAGCAGGCCGTAGCGGAGGGGATCGATGTCGGTGATGGCCAGGGCATAGGCGACGATGGAACCGGCACCCGAGCCGCGGCCCGGTCCGACAGGGATGCCATGGCGCTTTGCCCAGTCGATGAAGTCCCACACAATCAGGAAGTAGCCGGTGAATTTCATCTCTATGATCACGTCGAGCTCGTACTCCGCGCGCTTGTGTATCTCGTCGCCGATCGATGCGTAGCGCTTCCCCAGCCCCTCGGCGGTGAGGTGCCTGAGGTATTCCTCCGGGCTTGAAAAGCCTTGCGGAATGACATAGTCGGGAAGGAGGGGCCCCGGATAGGGAATGTCGAGGTTCACCATCTCGTTGATCCGGAGCGTATTCGAAAGTGCCTCGGGAAGCTCGCCGAAGACCGTGGCCATCTCCTCGGCTGTCTTCATGTAGAATTCGCGGCCGGGAAACCTCATTCGCGAAGCCTCGGAAAGCTTCTTGTTGGTGCCGATGCAGAGGAGGACATCGTGGGCCTCTGCGTCCCCGCGATCGAGGTAATGCATATCATTGGTCGCGATGAGGGGGATCCCCAGCTTCCTTGACATCCCGACGAGGACCTTGTTGACCGAGGCCTGATCCGGAATGCCATGGTCCTGGAGCTCGAGATAGAAACGCTCCGGACCAAAGAGCTCCCTGAACCAGAGGGCCTTCCGTTCAGCTTCTTCAACCTTGCCGTGGCGGACAAGGCCGGGAACCTCCCCCGCCAGACAGGCCGAGCTTGCTATCAGGCCCTTCGAATGCCGGGCCAGGAGTTCGTCGTCTATGCGCGGCTTGTAGTAGAAACCCTCGGTGTAGGAGGCCGAGGAAAGCTTGAGGAGATTGCGGAAGCCCTCGACGTCCTGGGCCAAGAGCACAAGGTGTCGATATTTATTGCCGTTCTCGGTGCCCGATTTCTCGAATCGCGAGCCTCCCGCGACGTAGAACTCGGATCCCACGATAGGATTGATGCCCGCCTCCTTGC
>SESF01004503.1_pt1 | contig 11466 bp, 14 predicted proteins | sample 3171521 | NCBI WGS metagenome assembly SESF01 (sample SAMN10866945, study PRJNA518727) | freshwater metagenome | biome: subpolar coniferous forest; feature: holomictic lake; material: water; isolation source: holomictic Lake 227, 6 m and 8 m depth | place: Canada: near Kenora, Ontario | collected...
GATCGAGCATGGTGATGAAGCTGCAGTGTATTCGTCACACCCGCTTGGCCAGACGAGCACTCCGATGTACTGGTGTGCCTGACGCAGCACGGCGACGTTCTCGCACGGCCTCATCCTTTGCCAACGATCAAGAATGGCTGCCGCCAGCCTTGTGCCCGTCATTCTTGTGTGCTAGCGTCAGACCGTTACGAGGAGGAAGTCATGTCTACAGTCGTTTCGAAATATGAAGGTGAGTCCAAGTTCTACTGCCCCTATGATTTGGGCAAGGTGGATGAATGGTGGATCGAGTGGGATGTTCTGTATGTCAAACCTGCAAAAGACGCTGAACCAGAGCAATTTCTGCCCTATTGGGGAGTCGACTCCGATCTGTTGAAACATCCAGCCTCGTCAGCGGTGGTGGCATCACGGCATACCGTCTATGCCTATGCAGACGCCGCCGAGGAAAGGCGACTTGGAAAGTTCCAAATCGGGGACCCCTATCCGAATGAAGGGGAGGCCACTGCAAAAGCCACAAGCGAATTTGGTGATCAATGGGTGCTGCTGAATATTGTTCCGGAATCAGCAGCCGACTTCGTGGATGAGGACGCCGTGGACAGTTTTCACCTTGTCATGAAAGGTGGAATCAAGTTAAGCGCCTACGCCCAAGTCACGCGCGTTGATGGATCACTTGCCGATCTTGTTGAATTTGATCCGCGAATCGTGACGCCTTATCAGCTCTGCGACATTGTGGAAGATGCTGAGGGCGAAAACTGGGATCAAATATCAGTTCATCGAACGCACAAAGCCCCGGCCTGCTGTGTCATCACAAGCGACAGGATGTACACGATCCTGCCAAGAAGCGGGAAGTGACAGACTTCATTTCAGGATCAGCTGGCAAGTTCTAGCGCCTGGTGAACATCCTGCCCAAGGACTCAAGCTGCCAGTCAAACAGTCCTTGCTGTGCCTGCAGCATGGACTGGGCAGACTCCGCGAGGGCTTTCACAGTGCGCTCGGATTGACTTTGGTAGAACCTGGGTCTTGCGTTGAGCAGTTCATCACGACCCCCCGGCGAGAACAGGACGACAAGGTCGGCCAGCCAGTCCTTGAACATCGCCGATCCTGCCGCAGCGTGAATCCGGCACAGCTCGCTTGTCAGGCTTGACAAGGTTTTGATCGGCGCGCGTGCACCAGCAGGTGTCGACAATTGCTGTTGTGGAACTGCCTGTTTGCTTGCAGCTTCGTTATGCTTGTTCATGGTGCCCACCTTTCTGTCTGATCGGCCCAAGGCGGGGGGCATCAGGTGCCTGCTTCAAGTGCCCATCAAACACGGCTCCACTCTAGATGACCCAACGCCCCTTCGTATTGACAATTCGCAACAGGGATTCTCTGCAGCGACAAATTTCCCCTGCGCTCGCCGCGGCTGCGCCGAGCAGACTACTGAGCTGCTGCGCCAAGACTTTCGAGCTTTTCGGTCCACTCCTGGAGCTTCGTTTCATCCAGATCCTCCGCCATGCCAATGAGCGTTTCCCTTACCGGCGCCAGACCCAGGAAGCTCAATACGTTGCGCTCCAGTGACTTCACGCTGTGGGCGCGGAAAAACCATCGATAGAGGGTGGCATGCATACCCATCGTGACCACCACGCGGGCTGAGCGGCCCGCGAGTTTCTTCACCTCAAAAGGGTTGGAAATGTGCTTGTTGAAGGCGAAGTCGGGACGCGCTACCTGTTCCAGAAAGCCTTTCAGCAGGGCTGGCATGTCACCTAGCCAAAGCGGATAGAAAATGACAATGTGCTCAGCCCACGCAATGTCGCGCTGGGCCTGTTCCAGTGAATCTGGCAGCTTGCCAAATTGCCATTCTTTCTTGCTTCGCAATAACCGAAAATTGAGCTTTGCAACCGCGATGCGACGCACTTCGTGACCTGCGGAAGTGGCGCCGCGCGCGTAAGCATCTTCCAGCACATGTCCGAGATGGGTGATTTCAGTATCAGGGTGACCCTGAATCAGAAGAATCCTTTGTTTTGTCATCATGCGCTCGCGCCCGCGGACAGGCAATTGATCGTTGCCGGTGGCGCCACACCCCCGGCGCCACCGCCCCCAGCAGTCTCAAGCCCGCCCACGGGAACGATCATCGATCAGTTGACCGCCAAGCGCTTGGCGGCTGAGGTGGCCTTCTTGGGCAGTTCAAGCGTCAGCACGCCGTCTTCATATTTTGCGACAGCCTTGCCTTCGTCGACGTCCTGCGGCAGCGTAAAGGCGCGCGACACCGAGCCGTAATAGCGCTCGCTGCGCAGCACCTTGTCACCCTCTCCCTTGAATTCCCTTTCGCCCTTGGTCTCGGCATCAACCTGGACCAGATTGCCGTCGATGCGTACATTGATGTCCTCTTTCTTGACGCCCGGCAGATCGGCTCGCACCTTGAAGGTTCCGTTCTTCTCCACCACGTCGACACGCACATCGAGCTCGTCGAGCGTTCTGTCGATCCGTGCCGGCGAGAGAAAGCGCCTGAACATCGATTCAAAGGGATCATTGAGAGCGGGTTCAAACAAGCGTAGGCTGGCCATGATGTTTCCTTTCGATTTGAGGTTTCACAACAAACATTGACCGCGCAATCCTGCGTTGATGACGGGACCGCGCAGCAGTCTGAGGATAAGTCGGTGCTGAGTTTGGAAGTTGACAACTCGCAAAACCTGCTCAGTCAGCAACGCGCGCTGCTATCACTGCCTATTTACGCTGGGCCTGCTCTCCGTTAAAGTGCCGGCATGGATTTGCTCACTCAAGGTCTGTTCGCCGGGATCGATGCCAGCTATCACGAGGTTTTCAGCAGCAGTCCCTCGCCGATGTGGGTCTACGACGTGCAAACGCTGCGCATGCTCGGTGTCAATCAGGCTGCGCTGGCGTTCTATGGCTACGATCGAGAGGCTTTCTTGCGCCTGGGTTTGCGCGACCTGCATCCCGAAGAGGAGCACGAGCGGCTGCGCGAATCGCTGGACTTGCCGCTGATCGAGCGCGTCGCACAGCGCGCCTGGCGGCACCGCAATCGTGCTGGCCAGGCGATCCAGGTCGACATCGTGACACAGGACTTGCAGCAGAGTGCCGCGCGGGCGCGCCTGGTGATGGTGACAGACCTGTCCAGGCGCCGCCAGCAGGAACGGGTGCGCCAGCAACTGTCACGACGCGTCACCGATGTGATCGAAAACATGACCGACGCCTTCTTCGCGCTCGATCGGAACTGGTGTTTCACTTATGTCAACGCACACGCCGAGAAGGTGCTGCAGCGCAGCCGCGAGGAACTGCTCGGCTGCAACGTTTGGGAAAAATACCCGGCCGCGGTCGGTAGCATCTACCAGATCGAGTATGAGCGAGCGGTGGCCGAGTCGCGTGCGACGCGCTTTGAGGCCCCGGATGCGGATGGCCTGAGCACCTGGATTTCGGTCACCGCCTACCCGTCCAGGGAAGGACTGGCCGTCTATTTCCGGGATGTCAGCGAGAAGCACAGGGTCGAGCGTGCGCTGCGGCAGGAGCGTCAGGTGCTCGCCAGCGTGATCAACGCGACCGACGATGCCATCGTCGCCACCGATGTCAATGGGCGCATCCGAATGTTCAATCCCGGGGCCGAGCGCGTTTTTGGCTACTCCTGCGAGGCCGTGCTCGGTCACAGCATGGAGTTGCTGCTGCCCGAGGCTGCGCGGGCGGCGCATCCGCTGCACCTGAGCGAATTTGCCGCCTCGGCCACGGCCAGTCGAAGCCTGGGCTCGGGCCGGCGGGTCCAGGGCGTACGGTCCGACGGCCAGCCGATCGAGTTGGAGGCGAGCATCTCCAAGGTCTCGCAAGGCGACGAACTGCTGCTGATTGCGTGCCTGCGCGACGTCACCGAGCGCATCCACCGGGACGCCGAGTTGCAGCGCTCGCGCGAGCAGCTTTCCGATTTGACGCAGCGGCTCATGGCGCAGGAGAGAACCCTGATCAGGGGTCTGGCACAAACGCTGCATGACCATCTCGGTCAGACCATGGCGGCGATCCGCATGGCGCATGAAACGGTGCTGACCTTTCAGTCTGATCAGGGTTTCGCGCCAGCACCGGAAATCGTCCGACTGCAGGCGCAAATGGGGGTCCTGATGGGCCATGCTGTCAGCCAGATCAGGCAGGTGTTGATGGACCTGCGGCCGCCCCTGCTGGAGGAGCGAGGGCTGCTGGCAGCCCTCGACAATGAAGTTCGCAACCGCGCGCTGACGCATCCCAGAGTCGACCTGTCATTGCGCGTCGCGCCGGCAAGCAGCGAACTGCGCTGGTCCCCCGAGCTTGAATATGCGGCCTTTATGGTGGCGCGCGAGGCGATTGAGAATGCCTTGCGTCATTCGGGTTCACCATCGGTTTTGGTTCGCCTGTCCGGTACCACCCATGCGCTGCAACTGGAGGTTGTTGACCTCGGCCACGGCGTCATGGCCGAACCTGACGGCAGGACGCGCCATCTGGGCATTCTCGGCATGCGCGAGCGCGCCCAGACGATCGGCGCCCAGGTCAGGATCGATTCGACGCCGGGTCGTGGAACATGCGTCAGCTTCAGCTGGAGCTCGACGCCATGACCCGTCTCTACCTGGTTGATGACCATCAGATCGTGCGCGAAGGCCTGCGCGCCATGCTGGAGGCCAAAGGGCATCAGGTGGTCGGTGATTCGGCCGACATGACGCAGGCACTGGCGGACCTGCTGCGCCTGGACCCGCAGGTCCTGTTGCTCGATCTCAACTTGGGCGGGCGTTCCGGATTCGAACTGCTGGCCGAACTGCAGCGCCGTAATTTGCCGATTCGCTGCGTTGTGCTGAGCATGTCGGCACAACCGCGTGACGTGGCCGAGGCGCTGCGCATGGGCGCCAGCGCCTATGTGCTCAAGGGGTCAGCCGGAATCGAACTGACGAACGCGATCGAAGCCGCCGCTCAGGGCCAGCGCTACTTGGGCGCCGAGGTCAGCGCACTGGCACTGGAGGTGCTGGTGCATCCGGACCGCATCGACCCCTTTGGCAAGCTCTCGCCGCGCGAGCGCCAGATCGTCAGCATGGTCGTCAACGGCCAATCAAGTTCGCGTATCGGTCTGGAGCTGCACCTCTCGCCCAAGACCGTCGCCACCTATCGCAGCCGCCTGATGGCCAAGCTCGGCGTGCCCGATGTGACTGCTCTGGTGCGCCTGGCGATTCAGTACCGGCTGCTCGACGCGGCCACGCAGCCGGGCGCAGACTTTGATCTGCGTCAGACGCCCCCACAACTGGCGCTGTTTGCCGACAAGGCGGATCAAGAACTCCCTACAGACGGTTTGGCTGGCGCTGCCTAGAGTCGTGTCTGCGGCTGGTCGCAGTGTTCGTCGGGCACCCTCAGCCGGTGAAAGAAGCACATCATGATGAACCTTCAAACCGAGTCGTGCCAGAGCCGCGCCGGTTGGCAGCCGTCATTGGGGCAGAGCGCGCTCAAGCTCGAGCGCGACGAGCGCTGGTCGGATTTTCCGGAACTGCTAGGTTTGTTGCGCTTCGATGGCCCGGTGCGGCAGTCGGGCGAGGCCAGCACGTTCCGACGGCGCCGTCTCAAAGCGGGCCAGTGCGCGCTGGCCATGGGTCGGCCGTTCGACGGCTTGTACGTGGTTCGCCTGGGCGCCATGAAGACCAGCATGACCGATGTCGAGGGCGGCGAACATGTCATTGCCTTTCCGATGAAAGGCGATGTGCTCGGCTCCGACGGCATTTGCCACGCCAGGTACATGAGCGAGGTCGTGGCACTGACCGACTGCGATCTGGTGCGGATTCCAGCCGAGGAACTGTTTGCGCAACAACGCGCTAACAACGATCTGGAGCGTGTCGCCTACTGGGCCATCAGCCGCGAGATGGTGCAGGAGCAAAGCGCCTATGCCATGACCAATCTGCCCAAGACCGAGGCCAGGGTAGCGCACTTTCTGTGCATTCAATCCCAGCGTTTTGCAGCGATGGGCTACTCACCGACGGAGTTCATCTTGCCGATGACGCGCCGCGACATCGGCAGTTACCTCAACGTGACGCTTGAATCGGTCAGCCGCGCCATGTCGGCCTTGCGACGCGAGGGCATCATTGAAGTCGAGCGACGCAAGATCCGGATCCGGTCGCCCGAAGCACTGCGTCACTTCGGGCTTTGAACAGCATGTCTGCTGGTAACGTCGTGTCACTGCTGCGCAGCAGCCCGACTTTCGAGGCGATGCTGGTCCCCACCGACGGCTCGGCGCTATCGACTGCGGCGGCGCTCAAAGCGGTGGAGTATGCCAAGCGCCTGCAACTGCCGATCGTCGCGTTTCATTCGATACCGATCTACCGTTATCCGGTCTACCTCGGTGGCATTCCGTTCGAGTATCCGTCCGAGTCCGAATACCAGGAGCAGTGCCGCGCGATCGCCGATCGCTATCTCGACCTGGTCGTCGAGGCGGCGGCCGCGCGCGCTGTGGTGGCCAGCAAGCGGATCGAGTTCAACTCGGCACCGGCCCAGGCCATCGTCGAGGCCGCGAAGCACGAAAGCTGCAGCATGATCTTCATGGGTTCGCATGGGCGCGGCGGCATGTCCAGAGTCTTTCTGGGCAGTGTCGCGCTCAAGGTCCTGACGCTGGCGCAGGTGCCGGTGATGGTGGACCGGCCAACACCAAAAGAGATTTCCGACGCCGAAGAGCTGATGAGCCAGCACGCGATCGAGCCCTAGATCTTGCCGGCCCCCCAGCCGCGCTGCCGCACAGGCTGGCTGGGTACACTCGGGCTGTCCCTTTTCGGTGAGCAGCCATGACACAGCCAAACATTCCACTTCCCCACTTGTGCCTGCGCAAGGCGCGGTTCTATCGAGCGGCCATTCTTCTGGCCACCCTGCAGCGCAGCTAACGCCAACGGAAGGTTCACCATGTTGACATTACCAAGCTATGAAGACGTGACGGTTGCCGCGGCGCGACTCCAGGGACAGGCGCACCGAACACCGGTGATGCGCTCGCGCACGGCGGACCAGCGCCTCGGAGCCAGTGTCTTTTTCAAGTGCGAAAACTTTCAGCGCATGGGCGCTTTCAAGTTTCGCGGCGCCTTCAATGCGTTGTCCAGGTTCAGCGCCGCACAACGCCAGGCCGGCGTCATTACCTTCTCGTCCGGCAACCACGCGCAGGCGATTGCCTTGTCGGCGCGCCTGCTCGGCATCCCGGCCACCATCCTGATGCCGCTGGATGCACCACCGAGCAAAATCGAGGCCACCAAAGGCTACGGTGCGGAGGTGATCCTGTTTGATCGCTACCAATGCGACCGCGAAGCGATGACCAAAGAGCTGGCAGAGCAGCGCGGCCTGACACTGATCCCGCCCTATGACCATCCTGACGTGATCGCGGGGCAGGGAACGGCTGCCAAAGAACTGTTCGAAGAAGTGGGCGCACTCGACTTTTTGCTGGTGCCGCTGGGCGGCGGGGGGCTGCTGGCGGGCTCGGCCCTGTCAGCTCGAGCGTTGGCACCTGCGTGCCAGGTTTACGGTGTGGAACCACTGACCGGCAACGACGGTCAGCAGTCGTTTCGATCGGGTGCCATCGTCCACATCGAGACCCCCAAGACGATTGCAGACGGCGCGCAAACGCAGCACCTGGGCCAATATACGTTTGGCATCATTCGGCGTGACGTCCATGACGTGCTGACTGCCAGCGATACCCAACTCGTCGAAGCCATGCGCTTTTTTGCCGAGCGCATGAAGATGCTGGTGGAGCCGACCGGCTGTCTGGGTTATGCCGCTGCCTGCCACGCCGGTTTGCCGCTGGCGGGTAAGCGCGTTGGCGTCATCCTCAGCGGCGGTAATGTGGATTTGCGGCGCTTTGGAGAGTTGCTCGCTGCATGAGTCCGGCAGCACCTGTTTCCCGGACGGCTCTGCTGACCACCGGGGTCCTGCACCTGGCATTGCTCTGGCTGGCGTGGCAGTCCGCGCCCATGGTGCAGTCGGTGCGTTCGGTGGTGCAGTATCTGGCACCTATCACCGTCCGACCCGAACAGCCGAACAAGCCGATCAGCGTGCCGGTACCCTTGCCTGAACCGAAGCTCAAAACGGTGACCGAGATGGCGCCGCCAGCAGCGCCCGTGATTCAGCCCAAGGCGATCGAGTTGCCTGCCGAGAAGCCGGTAGAGTTGAAGTTGCAGCCGGTGTTGCCGCCGCCAACGCCGACGCCGACGCCAATCCCACCCAGGGTGGAACGTGTACTGCCGGAGTCACCCGCGCCCGTAGCAGCGCCCGCACCGATGCCGCCACCCGTGCCGGTGCAGGTCGTTCCCAGACCGGTCCCGCTCCCTGTGGCGCCGGTCGAAGTGCCGCTTGAGCAAATTGCGATTCCGTCCCCCACGGCCGTTCCTGTTGCGCTGCCCGAACCCGCGCCAGCCCCAGCCCCAGCTCCAGCTCCAGCTCCAGCGCCGGCACCAGCAGCCGTACCCATCCCAGCACCCGCACCTGCTGCGACCCAGGCGCCGGCGCGACCGGCGGCCATCACGCCAGTGGAGAGTGCGCAGGGCTCGACGGCGCCACAAGCACCCAGCCGAGCCGCACCGGCTGGACCTTCCGGGGCACCGGCGCCGCTGAACCTTTATCCTTACAGCATGAAAAATGCACCGCGTCAGCGTAGCCTGGCCGAAATGGCCAACGAGCAGATCAATGGCACCGGGCAGCGCGACCGCCTGAGCGAAGCCATGGCCGGCGCCGCCAAACCCGATTGCATTGGCCCGAATGCGGCTGGCAGTCTGCTCAGCGCCATCGCGATCCCGATCGCCGCTGCCATGGACAAGTGCAAATAGTCAGCCACCCTTTTTCAGGAAACCCTCATGTCAAGAACCGTACCCGCTTCAATTCGCAGTTCCCGCTGGCCCGCCTCTTCACTGCTCCTGTTGGGTATGTGTGTCGGCACGCTGGCGCAGGCGCAATCCGGTGCTGCCGCCATCCTGGCGCCAGTGGCCGAGGTGGTGAGCAATCCCTACGGCCTGCGTTCGGTCTGGGCGCAGGGCGATTGGGTGGCCAGGTCAACCTTGCTGCTGCTCGCGTTCATGTCGCTGCTGAGCTGGTATTTCATCATTGCCAAGTGGCTCGCGCAGCGTCAGTTGAATGCTCAGGTGCTGTCTGCCAACAAGGCCTTTGCCAGCGCCGAGACCTGGCAGCAGCGCGCGCAGGCGCTGGATCCAGAAAGTGCCTGTCGCGCCGTGTTGCAGTCGGCGCTGGAAGCGGCGCGGCGCCATCCGGGCTTGGCGCGCCAGGTCGATGCGGGCGACTGGTTGAGTCAGAACATCGTGCACTCGGTGGCGGGTTTGCAGATGCGTAGCCAAGAGGGCTTGTCGGTGCTGGCGACCGTGGGAGCAACGGCACCATTCGTCGGCTTGTTCGGTACCGTCTGGGGTATTTACAACGCGCTGGTGACAATTGGTGTTTCCGGCCAGGCCTCGATTGACAAGGTGGCCGGACCGGTGGGCGAGGCCTTGATCATGACCGCCCTGGGACTGGCGGTGGCGGTGCCGGCGGTGCTTGGGTACAACTGGCTGGTGCGACGCAACCGCGTCATCCTGCACGCAGTCAGGGGTTTCAGTTCGGAACTGCACACCCAGTTGCTGGTCGAAATGGACAAGAGCCAACAACAGGCCAGCACGCGTCGGGACGCCTGAGCGATGGCTATTGTCTTCAAGGAGGCGGCGGACGAGGCCGCTGATCTGTCCGAGATCAACACGACGCCGCTGGTCGATGTCATGCTGGTGCTCCTGATCATCTTCCTGATCACCATTCCCGTCATCAACACCTCCGTCGCGGTGCGCCTGCCGCAACAGGCGAACCAACTGCGCCAGAGTCAGCCCGAGACGGTGCTGATCTCCATCGACGCTGCCGGCCAGAGTTACTGGTTTGACGCACGCTTGAGCGATCCGCAAAGCCTGCAGGACAGACTGCAACAGATTGCGGGTCAGCTGCCGCAGCCTGCGGTGCATATCCGGGGCGACGCCCGGGCCGACTTTGAGGCCGTGGCACGGGTTCTGTATGCCTGCCAGCAAGCCGGCATTGCGCACATTGGTTTTGTCACCGAGCCGGCGCATCATGGCCATTGACTTTGAGGATGCGCTCGATGCGGCCGAGCCCGAACTCAGTTCGGGCATGAACATCACGCCGCTGATTGATGTACTGCTGGTGCTGCTGGTGATGTTCATCATCACAATCCCGATCCAACTGCATTCGGTCAACATGGAAATGCCGGCGGGCATGCCGCCACCGCAGAGCCGGCAGCCGCTGGTGGTGAGAATCGAGGTAACGGCAGAGAATCAGCTCATGTGGAACGACCAGCCACTGGCAGACCGTGCCACGCTGGAGCAGCGGCTTCAAGCAGCAGGGCAACTGGCGGAACAACCGGAGATTCACATCCGCTCGCATCCCAATGCCAAGTACGACACGCTGGCGGCGGTGCTGAGCGCCTCACAGCGCCTGGGGCTGCAAAAGATCGGTGTCGTCGGCCTGGAGTCGTACGCGCGCTGACTGCAGACCCTCGGCCGTCAGGCGCAGCACCCGGTCAGCGCGCCGCGCCGCCGCGTCGGAATGGGTTACCAGTACCAGCGAGGCGCCATGCAGGCGGCTTTGGGAGATCAACGCGTCGATCACCTTGGCAGCGGTGCCAGGGTCGAGGTTGCCGGTCGGCTCGTCGGCCAGCAGCAGGGACGGGCGGTGCACCAGGGCGCGCGCAATGGCCACCCGTTGCAACTGGCCGCCGCTGAGTTGTTGCGGCAGCCGTGGCCCGAGTCCGTTCAGACCCACCGCATCGAGCATGGCCTGCACCCGCGCGTCATCAGGCTGACCGAGCAGCAGCAGCGGCAGCGCCACGTTCTGCGTCACGTCCAGATGCGGCAGCACATGAAAGGCCTGGAATACAAAGCCGGTTTTTTCGCGCCGCAAGCGTGCCTTCTGCTCGTCGTTTAAAGCGCCCAGATCCAGTCCGTCGAGCAGCACGGAGCCGCTGTCCCAGTTGTCCAGACCGGCCATGCAATTGAGTAGCGTGGATTTGCCGACGCCGGACTCGCCCAGGATAGCGACAAATTCGCCGCTCGCCACGGTCAGTGAGACATGGCTGAATACCGCTACCTCGCCGTAGCGCTTGCTCAGATCAGTGATGACCAGACTCATGTCTGCCTCGTCAGCGCCAGCACCTGATCGAGCGCGTCTGGCGCGTCGCAGGCGACGATGTGACGTTCCGGCATGGCGCGCAGCCAGGTCAGCTGGCGCTTGGCGAGTTGGCGCGTCGCGAAAATGCCCTTGTCGCGCAGTTCGCTCATCGGTGAGCTACCTTCGAGCGCCTCCCAGGCTTGGCGGTAGCCAACGCAGCGCATGGAAGGCAGAGCGGCACCGAGGTCGCCGCGCGCGCGCAAGGCCCTGACCTCATCGAGCAGACCACTGGCGAGCATGGCATCGAAGCGCTGTTCAATGCGCTGGTGCAGCCAGCTGCGCTCTGTGGGTTCGAGTGAA
>SESF01011520.1_pt1 | contig 11457 bp, 10 predicted proteins | sample 3171521 | NCBI WGS metagenome assembly SESF01 (sample SAMN10866945, study PRJNA518727) | freshwater metagenome | biome: subpolar coniferous forest; feature: holomictic lake; material: water; isolation source: holomictic Lake 227, 6 m and 8 m depth | place: Canada: near Kenora, Ontario | collected...
CAATGAGTCGGGGTATACAAAGAGCCGTGCGCTAATATTGCCAAGGAAAACGACTGCATAAGCCTAATTGGAACAATTTCGAAAATGGAACAAAAGAAGTATCTGACTAAGGGCATTTCAACCATCACAATTTTGTCTTACAAATACCGATATCGTAGGAAGAGAAAAAGTTCACAGTCGGAAACAATCAGCAATAGCGACGGAGCGAAGACATCATATATAATTAAGAATGATAATGCGCTTCGGGCAATGGCTATAAAGAAAAACAAAATTCATATCATTGATGAGCCAATTTTGAATTTTAATGGCACGCCAGTAGTCTTTGATGTTGAAAGCGCACCAGACACCGACACATATTACTTAATCGGAGTAAGATATAAAGTTGGTAGTGATGTTGTTGAAAGTTCTTACTGGGCAATCAATAAGAATGAAGAAAGTGTAATCTGGAGTAGTTTTATTTCTTGCTTGAAGTCAATAGATAAACCGATATTAATATCGTATGGAGCTTATGAGCAACAATTTATAAAAAAGATGATTTCGAGATATGCTTTAGATATGAATGATAGCGCTTATGTCAATGAGCTGCTCAAAAACAGTATTAACTTACTTAAGATTATTTATGGAAAAATATATTTCCCAACTTTTACAAACAACCTGAAAGATATAGGAAATTATCTCGGATATAAATGGTCAATTGAGGGGGCATCGGGGGCGTTATCAATATTATACCGAAAATTATGGGAATTAAAAAACGACGATGAGCTAATGCGAACACTAATTTCTTACAACATGGACGATTGTCGTGCAGCGGGGATTATACTTGACGCATTAAGTGACATCTGCAATTCAAAAATCAATAGCAAAAATACAGAAGTGATAAAAAGTGATGAGTCTCCATATTTTACAACTTTAGGCAAGTTCGTCACTGAAAATAAAGACCTTTCTGTTATTAACGATGCTGCATATTGGAACTATCAAAGAGAAAAAATATATATAAGATCAAAAGAAAGTAATACGCAAAAAAGGAACAGAACGAAGGGAAGAATAAGAAAATATCGTATCAACAAAGTCGTAAAATCCACAAAACTATCAATTTGTTCACAGTGCGGCTCACGAAGGATAGAGGCGAATGGGAGGATGAAACGCGATATTGTCGATATAAAATTTGGCAATGGATATATGAAACGATGGACTGTTCGGTATTGTACTACTTATTATAAATGTAAAGAATGCAATTGCTCGTCAGCATCTGACGACAGAAATCAGGAAAAGTCACAATTTGGCCCTGGGATATCTTCTTTTATTATATACTGCATAATAGATTTGCACATTGCCCAAAACATGACATCTCGAATTATCTTTAAGTTGTTTGGTATACACATCGAACAATCAACTTTGAATAGACTAAAGAGTAGAATGGCTATAAAGTATCTCGAAACATATACTAAGATAAAAGAAACTATGATTTCTGGCAAACTCATTCATGCCGATGAAACTCATATAAGTGTCAAAGGCAAAGACACATATGTTTGGGTGTTTACAAGCATGGAAGAAGTTATATATGTTTGGTCAGAAACGAGAGAGGGCTCCATTGCAACTGAATTCTTACAAAATTTTAATGGTGTGCTTGTTTCAGATTTTTATGCGGGATACAGCTCTATAAAATGCAAACATCAAATGTGCCTCATTCACCTCATTAGAGACATGAACGATGACATGAGGAAGGAGCCATTTAATCAAGAGTTAAAAAATATGACGAAAGATTTTGGTGAGCTTGTTAGGAGCATCATAGAAACAGTAGATAAACACGGATTATCTAATGAACACCTTAAAATACACAAGCCTGATGTTAGTCTATATTTTGAACAACTAAAATCGACAAATTATGCAACTGAAGTTGCCATCAAATTGCGGAAGCGCCTCATTAATAATATGAATGAACTATTTACCTTCATAGATTACGACAACATACCTTGGAACAATAATAACGCCGAACACGCAATAAAGGCATTTGCAAAAATCAGAAATGTTATTAGCGGAACAACGAACGAAGTTGGAATACGCGATTACATGGTGCTTTTGAGCATATCTCAGACATGTGCATATAAGAGTATGGATTTTTTAGAGTTTTTGATTTCTGAGAAAACTAGCATATAGTGCAATTAAACATTTGAAAGCAAACGGGTGTTAAAATGAGCGGATCATCCGATAATATAAATTTGATTTGGGCCGCAGCTGGCGGAGCGGCAGCCGAGGCATTATCGGCAAGAATGTATTTTGATTATTTAATATATGACGTCGAAACAATAATAAATATCGAAAACTCTATGTACAAATTAGACTAAAGTGACAATAATATTAAGCATGATATCGTTCGCCAGAATATTATAATATTAGCAACAGAAGCAAACGAAGCATTAAATTATACAAAAATGTGCGTTGATAGATCTGGCGCTGAAGCAGAGTACGTCCTGAAAATAGCCTCAAGCATAACATTAAAAGATACTCGTCAGAATATAAGTTCTAAACTTGCCTTAGCAATTACCTCGATGAGGCGAGCTGAAAATTATACAAACTTAGCAGAACGCCATTATATGAAGACGGCCATTATAAGAAAAGAAATTGAAATATTGTATGCATCAATATTAGCAACAAACAAATGTTAGCGTCATCTACACCCTTAAATGCGGCCAATAAGATAGTTGTAGAACGATCCGATGCGCGGCTATCAGCCAAATCATATGCAAACTATTTATAACTTCGTCGTAAAGTATGAAAAGGTCGTCTAAAAATTATTCGCCAAAAGCCTGTATGCGAGATCCTAAAAAACCTCACTTAATCCGAAAAATGTGAGGTTTCCACATAACCCTTTGTAATCACAGGCTGTCATCCATCGTTTGACCTTCTCCCAACCTGGAAACATAATAAAAAGCAGGTGAAGACAGATTAAATGAGGTTCTGACATGCCACAAGCCCGCGTCCTTACAGATCACGAACAGAAGCGTATCCTCGCCGTGGTCGCCCAAACCAAACACGCTGCCCGAAATCGGATGGCTCTCATTCTCAGTTATCAAGCCGGAATGAGGGTGGGTGAAATCGCCGCACTCACAATTAGCGATGTGTTCGAGGCCGACGGCAAGACTGTCCGATCCCAAATCCGCCTGTCGTCCGACATCACCAAGGGCGGTCATGCTCGTGTCGTGTTCGTCAGTGACCGGCTACGCAGAGAACTGGAACGCTACCGAGCCACCCTATGCGACACTGTGAAGCAGGATCGTCCCCTCCTCCAGACACAGAAGCGGACGGCGTTTTCAGCGAACACCCTGTGTCAGTTGATGGGCGATCTCTATGAAGCTGCCGGCCTTGACGGAGCCACCAGTCATTCAGGCCGGCGCTGGTTCATCACGAAGCTGGCCCACAGCGGTATCAGCGCCAAGGTCATCATGCAGTTGGCCGGTCACAAGCACCTCACCACGACACAACGGTATATAGAAGTGAATGACGATCTCATGCGGGCTGCTGTCGAGGTTATCTGATGGCCTTGCCCCTGCCAATCAGGCAAGCAAACGGGCTCGCAAAAATTGTGGTTTCGGTTGATCGCGTCGAGGTGTAAAAGGGCCTTAAGGTTGCCAAGTCGCTCGAAGTCGGTCTTTGGTGGTGGGATGATGTCACCGATCTGCGCCCTTCGGAATACGCGGAGAAAAATGCCGGCACATGGTGCTGGTGTTTTGATGTGGGAAAGTTTCTATCCTCCGAACTCGGCAGTCAGATGGCAAAATCCCAGAAGTAGCTTGAATGCTAGAACATATCGTGAACATGGGCTAGGCTTGATATCCAGCGTTCTTGGTTTGTTCTAGCATTCAAGCTACTTTAGTATTTTCATGATTTTTGGAGGGCGCTTTAATGTCGAACAACTCAAACTCAGAAATCAATGGCGAAAATTCTGGTGAAGAAACTGCCGATAATGTCATCGATTTTATTGAAGAGGTTGAGAGCGACGATGACGGCGAAGCTGTTCGTGATATTATGCAGGATGACTTTGAGATTTCCATATGTCTTAAAGGCGGAAAAGTCACGAAGATTGATGCTGAAAGTAAAAATCTAATCATTCGTGCAATGGCAGCTATAGCAAATAGCAGCGATCTCCTTGATGCTCAAATTTCTATTTATGGACATCAAAAAGGATTTGGCCACCTCTATCGCATACTTGATCAAATAAATAAACTTACTGAAATTATTGATGAAGCCGATAACGCCGTTATTTTGAGTGCGTTTAAAGCTTTGAAGAGCGATGTTGATAGTGGGATGGGCTTTATCAATATTGGGCGCCCAAAGCTGCCGAAGCCAGATGATGAATTTGTCGCGGCACTGAAAAAGGAGCCCTTCAATGTGCTGCTTGGGTTCTATTTCCCGAATGCTGATGCCCAGTTAAGATCAAAGTATCGAGTAATAATGTCGTGGGCGAAGAAAAATAATCGCCACAACTTTGTGGACTGGATATCAAATGAGATTGTTTATCAAGCCGACGAAGGCGATGTGAAATGCGGCAAAGGGATTTCAGGTGCTTTGAAATTTGTTCGCCTTATTGAGAAAACAAACAAAGCTACCACCGCATCAACCGAAAAGCCTATCGATCACGCGAAAAAGGTTGGGCATAATTCAAAGATTTCAATCGACATTCCAGGATGGCTCGAAGGAACAACTGGAAACCTTATGATCCTCGCTTGTGTTAATGGCGACAAAGTTGATTTGTATGATGTCACCACCAGCGATCAAAGAGTGATCGATACAGCTATCAAGCTTCGTCATGCAGCGTATTTTGCGAACGCATTTGACGATGAAGTTATGAGTGCCGATCAGACCATTGAGATGATCAAAAATGTTCGGAAACTTATTATGCCGTCGGAGTTCCTGATATGGCAAGATAAGTACCATATGTACATGATCCCTCTTTATCCGACATGGAAAGACGACAACGGCAACATCAAGCGAAAGACAAAGAACCACTACGCAATCATGCTTGATATTCCTGATATTCTTGAGAAAGATCAGGATTATGAGGTGACGCTGCCTGTTGTTTTTGGCGAAGGCAACGATGAATACCTTCCGGATGTTCTTAAACTCGGCTACTCGACGAAGGATATTGATCCAATTGGCCGTTATTCTGGCGAATTAAATATCGAGTGGAGTGGAAACTCCCAATATTCGTTTAAATGCTTGGGAGCATTGTGGGAAACAACCGCTCATAGGACTTGGCGTCCTGGCAAAAAGGACCCTGTCACAGGTCTTGAGCGATATCTGTCAGAGCCTCCTACTGGTTTTGAATATATACGACTTGCTGCGTTCGATGCTGCTCAATTTTTGTCAGGGAATATTGACTTTGACAAGCCGAAGAAGGAGTTCAAGAAGTGGAAAGAGCTTCAATATGCCAACGGCTTTAAGAAGGACACTGATGTTCTCATTGCTATTGAGAATGGCATAATTGGCATATGGTTCTCACCAATTAAGGTTGAGAATAAAAAAGACAGCAGCGCCAAAGTGAAATATGCTTATGATGGCGCTTTTTTTGAGATCGGCCATACCAAGTCCAAAATTCGTGGAAAGTGGTGCGTCCCCGAAAAGCGAATTGAGAGAATTTGGAACTTTATTAGCCATCCATGGGAGCTTTACATTCCATCGAACACAGACGACCTTGAAATCGGTGAAGGTGGCAATATCACTGAATGCCTATCAGTTGAAGACGCTGAAAAGTATTTAAAGTCTGTTAAGACTGGGCCATTGGCTGTTGACAAACTGCTCAATGAATGGGAGTTAAGGGATAAACACTACACGAGACTTCCCGACCTTTGTTCAGTTAGGGAGGGTAGCCATAAATTCATTGAGGACAGTGGTAAAATTCGTCGTGCCCAAGCCCATGAGAATGGCAAATACCTTTGCTTGCCAATCATTCTTAAATGTGGCCGCGTTTGGGTCCACCTACCATCAGAGCCAGATTTGCCAGACTTTAAGGGCTGATTTCAGCGTGTTGGGTTTCAGGAGCCTTTGCAACGCGGCTCCTGATACCCGATGACCATCGGCTCAGGGTGACGCAATGGCTCATAATGTCGAAGATATCGGGCATGACCCGAATTATCCTTTGTTCACGCCTGCCGTGAGCACCGCTTATGTGAGACCATATTCGGCATCCCCAACATATAAGACGATGAACTGAACTGGTATCGATCCGACAACCAGACATTCTCACACTCTGCGGCGCTTATGAGCGCAGGCCACGCTTATCTTGATATTCCCCGTGCTCGCGTTGATGAGTGCATGATAACCCAACGCGACCGGAGCTCAACAATACTGATTGCGGACTCCGGAGGTTATCAAATTGGTACTGGAGTATTCGCACACTCTGAGATATTTCGCAACGACATCCATGGAGCGCAAGCCGATAAAATTCGCCGAAGAATTCTGAACTGGAGCGAAACATTCGCTGATTATAGTATGACTTTAGATTTCCCAGCCTGGGCGCTCGGGTCGAGCAACTATATCTTTACAACATTCCGCGAGTGCCTCAATGAAACTTTTTATAATTGTGCTTTCATTGAAGAAGAAAGAACCCATGGTCGGACGAAGCTTCTAAATGTTATCCAAGGAAAAAATTACGGGCAAGCTGTTGAGTGGTACGATACTGTCAAAGAGTTTAATTTTGAGGGCTGGAGTTTTGCCGGACCAGTTGCAGCAAACCCTGATATTACTGTGAGACTTCTTCTTCACATGTGGCGTGACGGCATGATTGGTCCGGAACGGAACTGGGTTCACATCCTCGGACGAAGCAGCTTAAATGCTGTCTGGGTCAACAATATAATCCACCAGAACATTAGGAGACATATTTTTGGTGGCGCCCAAATCTCTTATGATAGCTCAAGCCATGTTCACTATGCGCTTAATGGGTCTAAAGTAGTTGGCCATAATTTCAACACCGACGAATTCACTCTGGATATTGAGCCTGTAGGACACCCCTATGTCGATGAATTTGAAGTTTTTCCGGTTTTCAACCACAACCTTCGAATGCAGATATCCGCTATAAATGCTGTCAACGCACTCAGCAACACACCAATTTCTGAACTTAGAGACACTGGTCCGCTTCCAAGTGTGTTAATCGATTTCAAGGAGGATGTTGCTCGAATTTTTGAGAACGCGAGCACGGTCGGCATCAATGAGTATCCCATTGAAGATGTGGACCTTAAAAGATACGCGAACCTAATTGAGTAAGGCTTTGACAAAATATGGCCGATCTAAAACCATTATTCCCGTTTGCAGGTGGAAAAACTCAATACATAAAGCATTTTTCCAGATATTTCCAACCGTGTGAAACCTATGTCGAACCATTCATCGGAGGTGGTGCGGTTTTTTGCTATATCGTCAACCACGAGCGGGCAAAGAAGTTTATAATTAATGACGAAAACAGTGAGCTTATGCGCTTATACGCTGACATCAAAAGTAACCCAAGATTTATAGCTGAGGAAGCAACTGATGTTGCAAAACGGTATCGGGATAACCCTGATGGTGAGCTTGAGTATGCCTATCTTGCTGAGTTAGCCGCCTATAAGAAAATACAAACAAGTGGCCGGTTATTGTTCTTGCTGAACACGGCTTTTGGTGGAATGTGGAAAAAGGATAAGAATGGATTATTCGATAGTCCATCAGGGCATCTTAATAGCATCCGACGGCCAGGGAGAGCAATTATACCAATCGAACAGATATATCTATGGCATGAGGCGCTAAAGCGTACCGAAATATTTTCAGGAGACTATTCAAGCATCGCAATTCCAGATAACAGCATCGTGTATTGTGACCCACCATATCGCCAGATATCTTTCAGTTATGACAGCAGGCTTGATGATGACGGACAAAGAAAGCTGTTCTTATGGTGCAGTGACATATCAAAGCGAACCGATATATGCGTAATCCAGACAAATTTATATTCTCCATTTTTCGTTGACATGGTAAACAACATTAGCAGTTGCGCCTTCAGTTCATATCCAGCCTCATACTCAAATGGATTTGGCGCCATAACAACCAAGGAAATCGTTATGGTTTGGAATTCGAGGTTTAAAGAACAATCGCCGACTGAACTTAGTGATCCTGGTTATCTGAGGCGATACTTTCGCTTAAAAAGATAGGCTCACCCCATCGATATGCCATAAATTCACTTTTCATTTTTGTTGCTGTATTTTGTTCTCAATATGTTCTAGCATTCGTGCTATTTTCTATTTTTTTTGGTCCTTGATTTGGTTTTATAAACTCCGCATTTTCAAGCATTTTTTATCGCATACGAGATCACAACATTTTCAGTTCATACGATACCATCAGCCTAGGCGCCGACGGCCAAACCTTCTCATTCATTATTAAGGAGCATTATTATTTGAAGAATAATTATAATGACTTTTCGAATGTATATCAATAGAATGGATAAATATAATTACAAAGTCGGTGGCCGGCTTCTCATGCACCAAAACAATTCAGATAGAGTTGGGCGTCTCTCAAAAAACACCCAAGTTGCATGACGACCCTGCGGAGGCCACTAACCGCAGGGTCATTTTCTTGTTGTGAGTATAAATAGTTTTAGTTTAATAGTGGCTTGTTCGATTAATTAACGCATGTGGTTCAGAGTAGAGCCCGCCTGTATGAGGTCAAGATAGCCTGGCCGTTTGGAAAGTATCATTGTGGTCGATGTATTGCGAGCCTTTTGGGGTGCTGTAGTGGCCTTACATCTTGCAACTGCTCTGTGTGCGCCAGAAAGAAAAAGAAAGACAGCCATGCTTAACCGAGCATGAAAGAAAAAGGATCGTGGAAACCACCTGTATCTGTGGACCGCGAATTCAGATTTCATTGTTATCAGGTGAAATCTGACTGCTTGTTCCCGCATTTGGGAACATAACCGTATCGTTAAGTTGCAAATCGCTTGACCGATATCTCATTTCCTGAAACCCGAGTTTATCTCGTTGACGCTATGTCGTCGAATGAATTATTCCGGTGATACCAAACAGAAATGAAATAATATTTGTCTAAGTTGTTTTCAATGTATCGGATGACCGATCGTTGTTGGAAAATGGATATCGCCAATGTTAAAGATCGATGATAAAGTATGACGGCTCATGATGTCGTATGTCATTCCCCTGACCTTAGATGTGGTGTCTTTGGTTGGGGGATAAAGCCATTCTGGTCTATGATTGATATTGAGTTATCAACCATAAATTTATACGAAGTTGCAAATTTCACCAGCCGTATGCAGCGCGATGAGCGCAAGCAAAGGCTGGTGAAAGCACGAAGCCTCTTGGCTTCGGGCTTTTTAGGTTTCCAGATATTCCGAATAAATAAATCTGGTGCTTGCTCAAAAGCCCATCAAACAGGAGAAAACATTATGAAATACTGGGAAATCTTTCACAATGATAAAACAGGTGTCGCAGAGGACTTTGAGGCCATGTCTGGAGCCGCCGATAGGAATATGCTGTCGGCAAGACGCCAAAAGAAACAGGCCCAAATCTTGAAGACAAAAAGCTCCCTTACCAATCAGCAGAAACAATTGAGCGATATTAACAGAGACGGTGTTTGATATGACAGATTTAGGTGAGGTATTGTATGGAATTATTAATGAGATGAAGCGTTGCGGATACGCCATCTCCGACAACAAGTTTTCCGAATTAATGTTAGCGAAATCAAAGAGATATGTTTCATGGCTTCGCGCTTCTAATCATTCACCAGGAATTGATGTGCTCGTCAATCTATATGTTCGGCTTGATAGTATGGGGGAGGAATTTAAACAGTCCGGTGATACGGTATCAGCCAATGAGATTGATGGAATGACCGACCGCCTTTGGGATGCAATCCGACAAGCATCCATGACCAGTGCACCAAACAGCCGCCGCAATCACCGCCATGATGATGATGACCGGCAGTGCGAACTTGCCCTGTGAGGTGTCACCCCTTGCCCGAACCACTGGGTGCAACTCACATAGCGCCCTACTCGTTGTCCTCATCACCCTGACATCCCAGGACGCTGGCCGACAAGCCCTTCGTAGGATCGTCGGCATCGTCTTGCTGAAACAAAGCCGAACAGATGCGCCGGTTTTATGAGGCGCATTGGTGAAGGGCGTCACGATGGTTTTCCTCCTCACAAACGATCTTAGGTTGACCGCCATCCACCAATCAATAGGCTCTCCACACCACGAACACATGGAGAACACTATGCCCAACATTCTTGAAACGCTCACTTTTTCGGACGCAAGCAAGCGGACTGAGGTGACAGATATTAAGAGCAATCTTCGCCGCAAGATGGTTGCGGCGTTGGACCATCAGGCCAATCTGGCTTCGGCCGAACTGAAGGGCGAAACCTACACCGTCGAGATCGAAAAGTGGGTCGAGACCGACAAGGAAACCAGAGCGAAGGCCCGAGTGAGGGTCCAAAAGATCATCCGGCCTATGTGGTATAGGAACGGCGCCGATGCCATCCTCCTGGAACTCCGTTTCGCCAACAAACCGGTAACGATCAACGGCAAGCCCTCCATCGTCGTCGGCACCATCGAGAAGCTGGTTCCGACCATCCAGACCATTCGAAAGGCTGTTCTGGCTGGCGAGTTAGATACCGCGCTCAAGGCTGCGGCGGATAGTCGCAAGCGAGCGTTTAAGAAGGCCGCGCCGACCAAACCCACAAAGTGATCCAGTTCAACGATAGCCGGCGGCACATTTCGCCGGCTATCGTATGGCCAATTATTTTTTCCCTGGCTTTGTGAGTTCCTCCGCAGCCATCTCGGGCTTCAAGTGCCCGTAATGTCTTTCGATCATCTGGACGCTCGTTCCCATGTTCTCGGCCAATGTATAAACAGAAACGCCCGCAATTAGGCGTTCTGTAGCATAATAATGTCTCAAGCAATACGCGTCTCGGCGCTTTCCTGTTTCCGGATCAATGTGCAGTCCGGCCTCTTTTAGTAGAGCGGTAAATCCCCTGGATAAACTCTTTACTGGCTTTCCGTCGTAGTCGCAAAATACCATTCGATCATTTAGTGAAGTGTAAGCGTTGAAGTCGGGCTCTTGCTTTTTCCTAAGTTGAGTTGTGTATGAAAGAAAACCTATTAGGTATGGGGCATAGCCGTCGAGTGATATAAGCCACCTCGACTTCCCCTTTCCACTTACATAAACTTTTCCATATGCTTCGTTTATATTATCTTTGGAAGTGACATCAAGGTCTTTCCAGCGCAGCTTCATGCACTCGAATGTCCGCATTCCAGTTGTGACCATTAGACATACAAAATATAACATCATTCTGCGTTGGTGTAATAGGCGATCATCAGTGGTTTCGCTAATTCTATTCACACATGTCGCGATCAACTTATTAACTTCAGCCTTATTAAGCCCTGGGCGGCGGTGAGCATCACGGCCTTTCTTTGCGTGAGGCACTTTGATCGTGAT